>Ga0265331_10000134_pt1 | contig 96927 bp, 86 predicted proteins | sample 41923metaG_FD_202088 | JGI IMG/M metagenome (GOLD analysis project Ga0265331, IMG submission 202088) | Rhizosphere microbial communities from Carex aquatilis grown in University of Washington, Seatle, WA, United States - 4-19-23 metaG | ecosystem: Host-associated > Plants > Roots > Rhizosphere... | reverse complement strand
TGCAAAACCAGCAGCAAACTCCCCGCGGGAGCGCATTGCACAGCAAAACCTCCTTGAAAAAAGAATCCTTACCAACACTATGCAATCCTACGCGTCAACGCCATGTTGGAAAAGGGAAAGACCCTGCACCCTCGACGAAAGGAATCTCCAACGATGCAATTCCGGCTCAAGACTCTATTCGGCCTCATCTTTCTCGTGGCCGTCGGGTGTGGCGTTTTGGTGGCAATACCCGATTGGCTGAGTTGCATCGTATTGGGCGTGGTGGCGTTGGTCTCGCCCGCGGCGATCATCACGGGCATCGTCTATGGCAGCATCACCCGTCCACCGGAGGCGGCCAGAGTGTGGCCGGTCATAAAGCTCGATTCCTCGCTCAGCAGAAAGCGAATTACGGAGGCGATTTCGTCGGGCTGGCCAATGCGACCCAAGGGGGTATCCGCGACAACCTGGCGGATTGTCGCATCCGGCAACACGTGGGCCATTTCGGTTTCGGTCAGCCCCGGTGCGACGCAGTTGATGCGCACGTTGAAGGGTGCGAAGGCCTCGGCGCAACAGCGGGTCAGCGCGATCACGCCCGCCTTGGCTGAGGCGTAGTGGATCTGCATCTTTCGCGGACGCAAGGCGGCGATCGACGAGACCGTGACGATCCTGCCAAATCCCCGAGCGATCATCTCGTCCTTGACCGCGAACACCGCCAGGTACGTGCCATTCAGGTTGACGTCGATCGTTTCACACCACAGTTCATACGACAGGTGCTCGTGGTCGGCAATATTGCTGATCGCCCCGCAATGAACCAGCAAGTCGATCGGCCCGAGTTCCTTTCGCGTCGTCGCCACCAACCGCTCAACGTCCGCCGGCTTCGAAACGTCGCACGCCGCGGCCGTTGCGCGGCGACCAAGGGCCTTGACTTGATCGACGACCTCCTGGGCAGTGTCGGCTCGCGAAACATAACTGATCGCCACGTCCGCCCCTTCACGGGCCAGTCGCAGCGCCACGGCCCGACCGATGCCCCGCGAACCGCCCGTGACCAAGGCCACCCGCTTTTCGAAAGCCGCCGACATGCTCTCACTCCTCGTCTGGTTTCTCGTGCAGCGTAGGCATTTGCCCCCTGAAACGCCCGATTATGCACGACGCCGGACAACACGCCAAGCGGTCCTGCTGATCCAATTCTCCCAAACTCATCTGGTTCCAGACTCGTGATTTTGGGAAAATTCGCAACCTGATTCTCGCCGACGCCAGAGACTCGCACAGGCTGCCAATGAGCACGACCAGAACTCCATTTTTGGTTCCCCAAGAGGTCACTGAAACGGCCGCAAATTCGCTCACGACAGGCAAAACAACGCTGGTCCCTATGCACGCCCATCCTACGGTGCGCTGGTGGCTGGAGCCGCAGGTTGGCTGGCTCGTGCTCTTGGTCGCGGCCGTCTTTTTCAGCCGGATGACGACGCTGACGATCCGCGGTGAGGAATCGCGAAGGGCACGCGTGGCGATCGAAATGCTTGAAACGGGCGACTGGATCGTGCCTCGCGAGCAAGGCCGTCTTTTCCCCGACCGGCCCCCGTTGGGCAATTGGCTGATCGCCATGAGCATGCTGGTCACGGGTAGCCAGGGCCTCTTTGCCGTCCGCCTGCCCACAGTGACGGCGACGCTCTTGACCACGCTCCTGGTCTATGGCTACTCGCGAACTTTTCTCTCACGCACAGGCGCGCTCGCCGCCGGCGCGGCCTACGCGACGATGGTCCAGGTATTGCAACTGGGCCTCTTGGCGGAGACGGAAGCCACGATGACGCTTTGCGTCGGCGCGTCGCTCTTGATTTGGCACTGGGGCTACTGCCGCGGCTGGCACCCAACGATGACCTGGGCCGCGGGTTACTCGCTTGCGGGCCTGGCGGCGCTGGCCAAGGGGCCACAGGGACCGATTTACTTCGCCGGCGCCGTGCTGTTGTACTTGATGCTTAAGCGCGACTGGCGGTTTCTCTTGAGTTGGTCGCACCTGGCGGGTATCGCCGTGTTCGCGGCGGTGGTCGGCGCTTGGCAGGTCCCCTATTCCATGGTTGTCCCCTGGCCACAGGTGCTGCAGACCTGGGGGCATACATCGGCCCAGCGCTTCGATTTTTCGCAACACTGGTCCGTCGTCAAACACTTACTGACCTATCCATTCGAGGTCTTCGCCTGTCTCTTGCCGTGGTCACTGTGGCTTGTGGGCCTGTCGAACCGCGAATTGCGGAATTCGCTGGGCGCGGCGCGCGAACCGTTAATGTTCTTGTGCATCTGCATCCTGGTGGCGTTTCCCACCTGCTGGTTGGCGCCGCAGGCGCGGACTCGTTATTTCATGCCGCTTTACCCCTGCTTTGCTCCCTTGATTGGATTGATCGTCGAACGGTCGTTGGCGGCGGCCCGCGGCACGTCGCTGGGACGCATGTGGCGGACATTCATGTCGGCGATGGCCGGATGTTTCGCCGTGGCAGGCCTGGCGATCTTGGCGGCCAGTTGCCTCATGACCGAAGCCCGCACGCCGTTGGCACAATCACTGGATTTCGCGATCGTCTATTTCCTGCTTGCCGCGGTCGCGGCCGCGCTGGCGTGGCGGGCCAGGGCCGGAGGCGATGCGCGGCGCGGCCAGGCTGCGGTGCTTGCTTTGGCCTCATTCGTCGGGCTTTCCTTCACCGGCCTGGTCCTGAATTCGCTGGTTCGCAACAGCGAACACACGGCCGAACGAGTCGCCGAGCTTCGCCGGCGTTTACCTGCCGGCACGCGCTTGGTGAGCCTGGGGCGGGCACACCATCCGTTCGTGTACCACTATGGCGAAACAATTCCCTGGCTTGATTGGCCCAAGCAGGATGACCCCGAGCCTGGGTACGAATACTTCTGTTTCCACTCGATGAACGGACGGCGCAAACCGCTGCCGTTCGCCTGGGAGGAAATTGCCGCCATCTCGTGCGACCGCAATGTGCGCACCAATCCCGTCGACGTGATGGTCGTGGGACGTCGTTTGTCGCCTTTCGCTCCGCGAAAGAACGTCCTTTCGCAGAGCGAAAGGCGACATATTATGCCGGGAAATCATTCAGGACCAAATCCTAATCAACCGCCGCCTTGGCGCCGCTGATCAGGCTGATGAAGTCACGATTGCTCTTGAATTTCGCGAGCTTGCTGGTGAGCTGCTCCATGGCGTCGACATGGTGCATCGTCGAAAGCGTCCGCCGCAGCATGGTGACGGCGTGGAGGGTTTCCGGGTCGAGCAGTTTTTCCTCGCGGCGCGTGCCCGATTGGCTGATGTCGATCGCGGGCCAGACTCGCCGATCGGCCAGCTTGCGATCGAGCACCAATTCCATGTTGCCCGTTCCCTTGAACTCCTGGAAAATCAGCTCGTCCATGCGGCTGCCCGTGTCGACCAGCGCGGTCGCCACGATCGTCAGCGAGCCCCCCTCCTCGAAGAGCCTCGCGGTGGCGAAGAGCTTCTTGGGAATGTCGAGCGCCTTGATATCGACGCCGCCCGACATGGTGCGGCCCGTGTTGCCCACCCACTTGTTGAAGGCCCGGGCCATGCGGGTGATCGAATCCATCAACAGGAACACGTCGTGCCCCATTTCGACCAGCCGCTTGCAGCGTTCGACGACCAACTGCGAAAGGCGAACGTGGCTTTCGACGTCGCGATCGAGGCTGCTGGCGATCACGTCGCCCGTCACGCTCCGCTTCATGTCGGTGACTTCCTCAGGCCGCTCGTCGACCAGCAGCACGAACATCTTGACGTCGGGATAATTGGCCGAGATGGCCTGGCTGATCTGCTGCAAGAGGATCGTCTTGCCGGTTCGAGGGGGAGCGACGATCAAGGCTCGTTGACCCTTTCCCAGCGGCGTGAGCAGGTCCATCACACGTGGGCTAAGGGGTGTGGCCCCGGTTTCGAGCCGGAGCCACGACTCGGGGTTGATGGGCGTCAGCGCGTCGAAGCTCTTGACGTTGAGATAGTCGTCCGGCTTGATGCCATCGACGTCGACGATCTCGCGGAGCCGCGGGCCCTGCTGTTTGCGGCTCTGTTGCACCAGTCCATTAATCAGCACTCCCTCTCGGAGGCCGAACCTCTCGATCATCGTGCCGGGCACGAAGGGGTCGGTGCGTTCGCGCTGGTAGTTGTTCTTAGGATCACGGAGAAAGCCATAGCCGTTTGGGTGCAGCTCCAGAACGCCTAAGGCCGGTTCGGTGGGCACCGGTTCGCCATTGGCGGGCTCTTCCATGATGTCATTCATCGGCGGGCGATCGCCCATTGGGCCCCCCCGATCGCCCATTGGGCGGCGGCGTCCGCGTCCGCGTTGCTGGTGGCCATTATTATGATACGGACCGGGACCTTGGTTGCCGCGTCCCCCGCGGCTGCGTTTCTTTTTCCCCATACCTCACCCGAGCCAAAATGAAGCGCCAGCGGCTACACAGCCGCACACGGCGTTGCGCAAAAGAGCGCGCATGTCGGGAGCAAACCCAAGCATGCAGAAATCATTTTTGGGCCCATTGTTAGGGCCTAAACGGAGACCAATTCTCGCCCGATGACGAAAATCGTATCGCTAAAAGGCTCAACTCGCAGGCTGCTTAGCAAGCATGGCCCGCCGAAAAAGCGTCTGCGGCCTTGTGGTCGATAAAGCAGACCCATCAAAGCCAGAAGCGACGAATCCCCTTCGAGCAATTTGCCACATGGCTCGAAGGCGCCCCGCCAACTCCAGTCGCGGGGGACGATGCCTTTCTTCTATCAGGCAAGACGTAAAACTATGCAAATCTTAACCGCATTTGGAGCAATGTCAAGATGTCTCTTGCGAATTTCATGAACTCCGGGAACGGACGCTTGTTCGCGGGCAGGACCGTACCCGATCGTCGTCTTCAGCACATCTGGCGCGATCGCTACGAGCGGTCGGTAGCCCCGGCTCAGTGGACCCACGACGACCCCACTGTTACCATACGTCCCAAGTTTTCCTTGGTTCACGACATCGAGGTCACATGGCCGGCAACCCACTCTTCGCCACGAAGTCTCTGGAAAGTCTGTCGCACGAAATGGAGGGAGGGCAACGCCTCAAGCGGGTGTTGGGACCAGTGGCGTTGAGTGCCTTGGGGATCGGGGCGATCATTGGGACGGGAATCTTCGTCTTGGTCGGCCAGGTGGCACACGACACGACCGGTCCGGCGTTGATGCTTTCGTTTGTCGTGGCGGGTATCGCCTGCATCTTCGCGGCATTGTGCTATGCCGAGTTTGCCGCAATGGCTCCCGTGGCCGGCTCGGCCTACACGTATGCCTATGTGACGCTGGGGGAACTGTTCGCGTGGATCATCGGCTGGGACCTGGTCCTCGAGTACGCGGTCGGCGCCGCCACCGTGTCGCATGGCTGGTCGCATTACTTTCAGGATCTGATAGGCATTGTCCAGCCCAAGCTCCAGATCATGGCGCCCGGACTGAACATCACCGTACCCGAACGGTTCGCCACGGCGCCCTTTGACTACGTGGCTGGGCAGTTCGTCTTGACCGGTGCCTGGTTCGACGCACCGGCGCTTGCAATCGCCGCGATGGTCTCCTTGGTATTGATCCTGGGTATCAAGGAAAGCGCCTGGTTCAACGGGGTCATGGTCGTGCTCAAACTGTCGGTCGTATTGTTCGTGATTGTCGTTGGCGTCTGCTACATCAACCCGGAAAACTGGAAGCCATTCGCGCCCTTCGGTTATACGGGGGTCAGCTTCTTCGGTCACACGCTGCTCGGAGATGTCGACGAGGGAGGGCGCCCCGTGGGCATGTTGGCCGGGGCCTCCGTCATCTTTTTCGCCTACATTGGTTTCGACGCGCTCTCGACGCAAGCCGAGGAAGCGCGCAATCCACGCCGTGATGTGCCGATCGCCATCATCGTTTCGCTCTTGATTTGCACGATCTTGTATATCGCCGTGGCGGCGGTCCTCACCGGAATGGTCAAGTACGACCAGATCGACATCAACGCGCCCGTTTCCAAGGCCTTCAGTCAAGTTGCGGGATGGGCACAACTCTTGATCGCCGTCGGCGCCCTGACGGGCATGACTTCGGTGCTGCTGGTGATGATGCTCAGCCAGCCTCGCGTCTTGTTGGCCATGGCGCGCGATGGCCTGTTGCCCTCCAAGTTTTTCGCAGCGGTCCACTCTCGTTTTCAGACGCCGTGGAAATCGACCATCGTCACGGGCATCGTCGTGGGGACGATGGGGTCGCTGTTGCCGCTACGGGTGCTTTCTGAGCTCGTGAGCATCGGCACGCTGATGGCATTCGTGATCGTCTGCGCCGCCGTGTTGATCATGCGTCACACGAATCCCGATGCCGAGCGCCCATTTCGAGCGCCGCTGGGACCGGTGACTCCGCTGTTGGGGATGGGCTTTTGCCTGCTCCTGATGTTCTCTCTTCCCTGGGAAAACTGGCTGCGGTTGGCCATTTGGCTCTTGATCGGGCTGGCGATCTATTTCGGCTACGGACAATTTCACAGTCACCTCCGGGCCGGGAAATAGCTCGTAGCGAGGGCTCTAGCCCGCGTTCGTTGTGGGCGGCGCCAAGACTCCCATGTCCACGATCCTGCACCTCGTTCGGTTTCTCCCATGCCGTCCTCCGAGATTGGAACTGCCCGGCGTACGGCTGCGTCAATTTGCGGGGCTCGGCGACATCGACGCCTGGCTTGAGTTGCGGCGGCGATCCTTCGAGAGTGAACCTGTCAGCGTGCGACCTTGGGCGCGAACCGATTTTCAGGCCGAGTTTCTCGACAAATCCTGGTGGTCGCCCGAGCGGCTTTGGTTCGCCGAGTTCGAGGCGGAAACCAATGGTCATGCCTTGGCCCAACCCGTTGGCACCATCGCCTTGGCCCAGCGTGGCACGCTCTCCGTCATTCACTGGCTTTGCGTCCTGCCAGAATTCCGCCGACGTGGCATTGGCCGATTACTCATGGCCGCTCTGGAAACACGTTGTTGGGACGCGGGAGAGCGCGAGGTGGGCCTAGAAACGCACTCCCAGTGGAATGCCGCTGTGAAATTCTACACGGCTTTGGGTTACAAGTAGGGTGGGCGCCGCCAACCATCATTCGGGTCGCGTTCCGCTTGCAACGTCACGCGGTCGCCCGGTCGACGAATTCCGTGAGTTGGCTCACGCTTCTCAACCCTCCACACAACTGCGAAGGCAGGTTGGAAACCTGCCCCACAATCCCTCGCTCCGCCACGAGTTGTATGGAAAATGTGCAGCCCTTCAATTCAGCACGATCTTCCCGCCCGGCTCGACGACGCAAGGCTCGGCTTTCGTCTCGGCACGGACGCGCTTGGCCCAGGCATGCGCATCCTGGGCGATGGGCGGCCAGGTGCCGTAGTGCGAAGGGGCGACGCGACGAGGACCGATCAGCTTGATCGCCTCGATCGAGTCCTCGGGGCCCATCGTGAACAAATCGCCGATCGGCAACACGGCCAGGTCGATCCCCGCCGCGCCGATCAACTTCATGTCAAAGAACAAGGCCGTATCGCAGGCAAAATAAATCTTGCCGTCGGCCAAGGTCAGCAGGAACCCCGACGGGTTGCCGCCGTTGGAACCGTCGGGCAGCGACGAACTGTGGTGCGCCAAAGTAAGCTTGACTCGACCGAATGAGTGCTGGGAACCGCCGCCCAGGTTATGGCCGACTGTCCGCTCGACGCCTTGCGCGGCCAGCCATGTGCAGATTTCGTAGTTCGAAATCACGGTTGCCCCCGTGCGAAGGGCGATCTTCGCGGCATCGCCCACGTGGTCGCCATGGCCGTGCGACACCAAAATAAAATCGGCCGTCACCGCATCGCTCTTCACCGGCGCAGCCGGTGAGTCGTCGAGGAATGGATCGAGCAGAATCGTCTGGCCCGCCGTGCGGATCAACCAGGTCCCATGCCCGAGCCACGTCAGTACAGTAGACATGTTGCATCTCCCGCGTACTTCGAGGGGATAGGGAATTAGGTTATCGTTTTCAGAGGACAGAGAACAGGGGATACGGGACAGGAGCAAGGGAACAGGGAATAGGGAACAGGGAACAAGCGGCGGCAAACACGAGACCGTTACGGAGCTGAAGCATCGCCCTCGCCCGGCCCTTGACGACCAATGACGAACCAATGACAACTGACCAATGACAAATAACCAACGACAATGGACCCTTACTCCATGAGAATCACCCAAGTCATCTGCCAAATCCTTCGCATCAAGTCGGTCATGGCCAAGACGGCCAGCAGCCAGGACGCGGTGCTGGTGCGGATTCGCACCGATACCGGGCTGGAAGGCGTGGGCGAGGCCGATAGCTCACCCGAGGTGGTCAAGGCCATCGTCGATGCCCCGTTCAGCCACAATATCGCCTGCGGCCTGCGGCACATCCTGCTCGGCCAGAACCCGCTCGAAAGCGAGCGGCTCTGGCAGGAGATGCACCGAAAGACGCTCTACTTTGGCCGCTCCAGCGTCACGATCACTGCCATGGCGGCAGTCGATATGGCGCTATGGGATTTAAAGGGCAAGCACTTTGGCGAGCCGATCCATCGCTTGCTTGGCGGCAAGTGGCACGACCGAATCCTGGCCTATGCCTCGATCCTCTTCGGTCGCGACGGTCGCGAGACGGCCGACATTGGCCGACGTTGGGTAGAAAGCGGTTACCGGGCGGTCAAATTCGGTTGGGAGCCGATGGGCCAGTCGGAGGCAGTCGATATCGACCTGGTGCGCGGGGCCCGTGAGGGGCTGGGCGATGCGACGCTCCTGGTCGACGCCGGCTGTGTCTGGGATGCGCGCACAGCCCTTGCCCGCGCCAAGGCGTTCGCCGACTTTAAGATCGGCTGGCTCGAAGAACCTCTGCAGCCTGACGATGTCGAGGGATATGCCTGGTTGCGCGACCGTTCGCCCGTGCCGATCGCGGCCGGCGAAGAGGAATGCGGCCGGGCGGCATTCCGGCCGTTGATCGACCGCCGGGCGCTCGACGTCTATCAGGTCGATCTATCGCGGAACGGCTTCACCGACTCGGCCTACATCCGCGCCCGGGTCGAGGAGATCGGCGCGCGGTTGTGCAATCATTGCTACACCAGCCCGCTCACGGTCGCCGCCAGCCTGCACTGGCTGAGCACCTGCCGCGATGCCTTTTTGTTCGAAGACTGCGTCGAGGACTCGCCCCTGCGCCACGATCTGACGCACGAAAAGGTGCAGGCCAAGGACGGCTGGATCACGGTGCCCGACGGGCCGGGCTTGGGCGTGACGCTGGACGAGGAGTTCGTGAAGGGGCACCTGGTGGCGGAGTCGGGGCGATAGGTATGGTATAATGCCCCGATGCCTGCCCCACGACTCTCCCCCTTGATTGTCTTGCTGGTTGCTCTTACGGCCCCCCGCGTCGGCGCCGAGGAACTGCGGCTCGACCGCGACGTGCTGCCGCTCTTCAAAGTCCGCTGTGTGAAGTGTCATGGGCCCACGAAACAAGAGGGAAAACTCAACCTGGCTTCGTCGCGCGGGCTGGCTCGCGGTGGGCAGACCGGCTCGGCGATCGATCGGGAAAAACCACTTGAAAGCCTGCTCTGGCAGCGGATCGCCAGCGATGAAATGCCGCCCGACGAACCGCTCTCGGACGACGAGCGTGCCACGGTCCGTCGTTGGCTCGAAGCCAGTGCGCCGGACTTGCCGCGGGCTGTGGAGGGCTCGGAAGCGTCCGATCATTGGGCGTTTGGGCGGCTCACGCGCCCCCAGCCCCCACAGGTGCGCGACGCGGCGCGCGTTCGCACTCCGGTCGATCGGTTTATCGTCGCCGCGCTTGAAGAGCACGGCTTATCACTCTCGTCCGAGTCGGACCGATATGCAATCATCCGCCGGCTCAGTTTCGACCTGACCGGCTTGCCGCCGGTGCCCGATGAGATTGCCCGCTTCGTCAACGATACAGCGCCCGATTCCTACGAGCAACTCGTCGAGCGGCTGCTGGCCTCGCCGCATTACGGCGAGCGATGGGGACGGCAGTGGCTCGACGCGGCGGGCTACGCCGACTCGAATGGTTACTTCAGCGCCGACAGCGATCGGCCACTGGCTTACCGCTATCGCGATTATGTCGTGGGCGCGCTGAACCGCGACAAACCATTCGACCGCTTCATCCAAGAGCAGCTTGCCGGCGATGAGCTGGCCGGCTATCGCCCCGACATCGACGTCACAACCGAGATGGCCGAGCTTCTGGTGGCCACTCACTTCTTACGCAACGGCCAGGACGGTACGGGCGAAAGCGATGGCAACCCCGACGAAGTGCGCGCCGATCGCTACAGCGTGCTGGAAGGAACCGAGCAGATCATCGGCTCGGCCCTGTTTGGCCTCACGTTCCAATGCGCTCGTTGCCACGACCACAAATTCGAGCCACTTGCTCAGAGAGAGTATTACCAATTGCAGGCGATCCTCTACCCGGCGTTCAACCTCCAGCAGTGGATCAAGCCAAACGACCGCCAGGTATGCACTGCGTCCGCCGCGGAAATCGCCGCCTGGGAAGCCAGGATGCGCTACATCGATGCCGAGATCGGGCGGTTGCGCGGCGAATTCTCCGCGTGGGTCCGCGAGCACCGGCCCCGAGGCGACGTGCTGTTCGAGGACCAATTCGATTCTCCCGACCAACTCGCCTCCCATTGGAGCAACACGGCCCCAGGCGACGATGGGCCGGGCGGATCGCCCGCCGTCAATGTTGCAACGTCGTCGCGGCCAGGGGCGGTTGCGATCGACGGCAGACTGCGAATCGTCGAGTCGGGAGGCGCGGGCAACCGCTGGCTTTCATCCATCCAGAGCTTTGATTGGACTCCAGAAGAGCCTACGGCATGGATCCAAGCCACCTTCGACCTGATCGACGACAAGCTGCAAGCCGGCGAGGCCGCGGCGGCGCGCATCGGCTATTACATCGCGATGACCGATTTTCACGACAACGGTGGCACGAGCGGCGGCAACATTCTGATCGACGGCAACCCGGCCGGCGGCGCACAGCTCCACGTCGATTATCCCGGCGACGACGCGCGATCAGTCGGTCAGGTTGGTACGACGGGCTATTCGCCAGGGCATAGCTTTGGCATTCGCATCACGAACGCGGGTGAAGGTAAGTTCCTCGTCGAACACCTGGTCGACCAGATCCCCGAGGAGAAGACCGTCACGCTCACGGCCACAGATTTGTCCGACGGCGGCTTTGGCTTCGAATATTGTTGTGGCCGGAGCTTCACGGTCGACAACGTGCTCGTCGAACGCGGCCGACCTGCCGCACCTTCCGTCGAGAATGGCCAGCCGAACTTTGCCGACGAATATCAAATGCGGCGCAAGCAGCTCGAGCAGTCGGTGGCCGGTTTGAATGGCCGACGGATGGAGAAGCCGGGCAAAACGGCGATCGTCACCGATCCATCGCCTGCGCCGCCCGACGTGTTCCTATTGGTTCGGGGCAACTACGGGCAGCCCGGGGAGAAGGTCGAACCGGGCGTACCTGCCGTGCTGGTCGATTCGGACAATGCCTACGTCGTCGCCGTGCCTTCGTCGACTCCGGCCACCACCGGTCGGCGGCTGGCGCTGGCACAATGGCTCACGCGGTCTGGCTCTCGCGCGGCGGCCTTGTTGGCCCGGGTAACCGTGAATCGCATTTGGCAACAGCACTTCGAAACGGCCTTGGTGGCGACGCCCGACAACCTCGGTTACAGCGGTGCCCCGCCGTCGCACCCCGAATTGCTCGAATGGCTGGCCGCCGAGTTGATGGAAAGCAACTGGAGTCTGAAGGCCGTGCATAGACGAATCGTCAATTCGGCCGTTTACCGGCAGTCGAGCCAGCCTCGCCACGAAGCGCCGCGGCCCGATCCCGACAATCGGCTGTTGTGGCGTTATCCACTTAAACGACTCGACGCCGAGAGCGTGCGCGACGGAATGCTGGCCGCCGGCGGCGAAATCGACCAGACGGTAGGTGGGCCCTATGTACCGACCCAGCGCAGTGCTCAAGGCGAGGTGTTCGTCGACGAAACGCGTGCAGGGGCGAACCGCCGCAGCCTATACGTGCAACAGCGCCGCACCCAGGTGCTAAGCCTGCTGGAAGTATTCGACGCGCCTTCGATCGTGACCAACTGTACCCGCCGTAGTTCGGCGACAATCCCCTTGCAGTCGCTAACGGCTCTGAATTCGGAGTTCGCTGTCGCGCGGGCTCGCGCGCTCTCAGCGCGGCTGGCGCTAGAGTCGTCGGGTGGCACCGACGCGCGAATCGAGCGGGCATTTCTGCTCGTCGCCGGCCGCCCGCCCAACGAAGCGGAACGCAAAGCGTCGCACCGTTTCCTGTCCGCGCAAGTTGCGAATTACCCCGACCGCGCCGATGTAACGGCACAGGTTTGGATCGATTATTGCCAGATGTTGATGGCCGGGAGCGCCTTTCTATATGTTGAGTAACCCTGGCCTTCGCAGAATCAGTGTGAATGGGGCCGAATCGCCTCACGCTTTTGAACCCGTTTTTGTTCCGCAACGCTTTCGAAAGGCCGCCGCCGATGGGCATATCGAAGCGCAGTTCTGCCTCGCGTGTTGCTACTCCGAGGGCCTTGGTGTGCGGAAGAGTCCCACGATGAAAGTTCGATGGCTCAAAAGAGCCGCCCAGGCGGGACACGAAACTGCGGCCGGCCCAAGGGGCCATACACCGAGCTTAATTTCATGAATAACCACAATAACCGTTTCTCCGTTAACCGCCGCGCTTTCCTCGGCCGTTATGCCGGCTGTTTGGGCATGCTGGCGCTTGCCGATCTGCTGGATGACGGCGGCGCGTGCCGGGCGGCCGCCGAATCGCCTGCTGGCGTGTCGCGTCGAACCGCCAGGGCCAAGAGCGTGATTTGCTTGTTTCAACACGGCGGCCCCAGCCAGATGGACTTATTCGACGCCAAACCGGAGTTAACCCGCCGGCACGGCGAACCCTACCCAGGCGAGTTGGAGATTCACTTCGACAAGCAAAAGGGAAATCTGCTGGCCTCGCCTTTCAAATTTGCGCCACACGGCCAGTCGGGCATCGAGCTATCGGAAATCTTGCCGCACACGGCCCGGATTGTCGACGACCTGACGCTGGTCCGCTCGATGTCCACCGAATCGGTCGATCACGAGGCGGCCTTACGGCTGATCCACACCGGAAAACTGCAGGCCGGACGGCCGGCCTGGGGCTCGTGGGTCACTTACGCCCTGGGGTCCGAAAGCCGTGACTTGCCAAGCTATGTCGTGCTTGCCGACCCCGGCGGACTGCCGGTAGACGGAGTGCGCAACTGGTCGAGTGGCTGGCTGCCGGCCGTTTATCAGGGCACGCCCTTCCGTTCAGGCGATTCACCCGTACTGAACCTTGTCACTCCACCAGGCGTGACCGCGGCAGCCCGCCGGGAGCAACTGCGATTTCTCGACGAGTTGAACCGGTCGCACCAGGCAAGGCATTCCGACAGCTCGGAGCTGTCCGCGCGGATCGCCAATTTCGAAACGGCCGCGCGCATGCAGACCGCCGTACCCGGCGTGCTCGACTTCAGGGGCGAGACCGATGCGACGCGCAAGCTGTATGGTCTCGACAACCCGACCACGCAAGAATACGGCGCGCGGTGCCTGCTGGCGCGGCGGCTGGTCGAGCGCGGCGTGCGATTCGTGCAGGTTTTTCTTGGCGGACAACCCTGGGACACGCACAGCAAGAACTCCGAGAGTCTTAAGGGGCTTTGTGCGCGGACCGATCAACCGAGCGCCGCGCTGGTGATGGATCTCAAGCAGCGCGGCCTGCTGGATTCGACCGTCGTGCTCTGGACTGGTGAGTTCGGGCGCTTGCCCGTCTCGCAGGGACCGGATGGCCGCGATCACAACCGCCATGCTTTTTCGCTCTGGCTTGCCGGTGGTGGTTTCAAGGCCGGTTACGCTCATGGCCAAACCGACCCGTTCGGCTACGCCGCGGTCGAGCGAGTCGTCACGGTTCACGATCTGCACGCCACGCTGTTGGCGGTGCTGGGACTCGACCATGCCCGGCTCACCTATCCGCACGAAGGCCGCAACGACAGCCTGACCGACGTCGAAGTCTCGCACGCGCGTGTGGCGAGTGAGCTCTTGGCGTAGAACGGAATTCATTCCGTTTACGTCCTTGACCCGAGACAACCGCGATCAATTCCGATTGCGCGCTGAGCGCGATCCAAACGGAATGAATTCCGTTCTACAGGCGGGGTGCAAATCACTTGTCGCCCTGCTACACTAGGGCGGTCGAGTGATCAACCTACCTCCGCCCCCGGGCAGCGCCGCGATGAAGAGTTTTCTGTTCGTACTTCTATTCACCGGTCTAACGGCCATTAGCTGGGGAGTCTACGGACCGGTGCTTCGCAATGGTCAGGCGGACATGGAGGGAAGCCATTGGCGTCCCTTCGTCTGCGTTGGCGCCGCGTACTTCGTGATCGCCATCGTCGTGCCGGGCATATTGCTGCGACTTTACGGCGAAAAGGGACAATGGACGAGCCAAGGAACGATCTGGAGCCTGGTCGCCGGCGCGGCGGGGGCGATCGGCGCACTTGGGATCATTCTGGCGTTCAACAATCGCGGCAGCCCCGTCTATGTGATGCCACTGGTTTTCGGTTGCGCGCCCGTGGTCAACACCGTTTATACGATCTTGAGCTCGAAGGGGCAGTTGAAGCCGGGACCGGTGTTCATCGCCGGCCTGATTCTGGTGGCGGCCGGCGCCGTCACCGTGCTGGTGTTCAAGCCTTCACCGGCCAAGGCGGCACCCGTCCCGGCGGAAAAATCTGTCGATAAAGAAAAATCGGCCGAAACGCGGAAGACGGCGACCGATCAGCATGAAAAGACTCCAAAGGATGCCGCGCCAGACCATGCCTCGACATCTGCCCACGGCGCGACGGGACCGCTCACAGTAAGAGAAATGACGCTGGTCACACTGTTCGTCGCGATGACCGCGTTCTGCTGGGGCGTCTATGGTCCCCTACTTCACAAGGGGCAAATGCTAATGCAAGGGAGCCGGCTGCGGCCGCTGATCTGCGTGGGTGTGGCCTACTTCGCCATCGCCGTCGTAGTGCCCGTATTGTGGTTGCAAATTGTCGGCGAGCATGGCAAGTTCACTTTCAACGGTTCTCTTTGGAGCCTGGCCGGCGGCGCGGCGGGGGCGGTCGGGGCGCTGGGAATCATTCTGGCCTTCAATTTCGGTGGCAAACCGGTGTACGTGATGCCGCTGGTCTTTGGGTGCGCGCCGGTGGTCAACACCGGAATGAGTTTAGCACTGGCGGGCAAGGCGGTCGGCGAGATCAGCCCGTTGTTTTACGCCGGCCTGATCATCGTCATGGCCGGAGCAGTGACAGTGCTGGTCTTCGCTCCCAAGGCAGGCCACGGGCCAGCAGCGAAACCTACCACCAAGCCAAAGGCAGCGGAGCAACCGGCATAAGATGGTGATAGGCCTTAGGCGATAGGCGTTAGGATGCCTGTGCCTAACGTTCAATGCCTGAATCCGATCGCCTAAAGCCTCGAAGCATACATGACCGCCGACGACGCCATGCGACGCATCGACGCTCTCTTGAGCCACGTCTGGGTGGTGCGGACTTTCGTCAAGCACTCGGAGGAGGCGGAGGACGATGAGGAACTTATGGAAATCGTCCGCACGCTCTACGATTACAGCCTTTCGCTCGGCCCGGCATGGAACGCCAAGGACGCCGCCGAATACCTCAAGCTAGCCCACAAGAAGTTTGCCAGGCTGCGCCAGGCTACTGTCGACTTCGCTCGCTTGCAGCCCGAGGTTTCGGTCCATACGAACTTCAAGATGGCGGTCACGTCGCTTGAAACCGCGGTTGAAGATATTGGGAGAATACTCGAATCACAGCGAAATGATGAAATCGCAAAGGATTGAAGATGCGAAAGGAACCCGGTTCAAAACCCGTCCCCGCGGTTTCCGCCGTGACGATCGACGCCGTGGCCCGCGAATTGGTCGGACGCGAATTGCCCGAAACCGACCTGAAGGCCGTGGCCGAATTGACCACGAGCTTGTTCGGCGAAATGGCGCCGCTACGGGCATTCGAGGTCGGTGAGATAGAGCCCGCCAGTATCTACCGCCCGGACGCAGTAGGTTAGGCTTTTCAGCCTGACAGAGTTGTGTGCCGTTTCTACGTCTGTTCAACGACTCAACTCAAGTTGCCTGGTTTGTCTCAGAACCGAACGAACCGCAGTCGGGCTAAAAGCCCAACGTACAATGCCCGCTCCATTACCTAATCTGCTCGCCATTGCCAAAGCGGTGCAAACGCACCAGCGCACCGCTGTCGAAGTCGCCGAGGAGGCGCTCGCCAAGGCCGAAGCTCATCAGGACGAGTGGCATGCATTCATTACGCTTACTCCCGAGCTGGCCCGCAAACAGGCCGAGCAGGTCGACCAGTGGCTGGCCGAAGACAAGCGCCTACCACTTGCGGGTGTGCCATTCGCCGTCAAGGACCTATTCGATGTCGGAGGTGTCGCCACGACCTGCGGCTCGAAGGTCTTCGTCGATCGCGTCGCCGCGGCTGACGCAGCCGTGGTTCGGCGGCTGGTGGCCGCGGGCGCGGTGCTGCTGGGCAAGTTGAACCTGCACGAGTGCGCCTTTGGCTTCACGGGTGAAAACCCACACTTCGGCGACTGCAAGAACCCCTGGGATCGTGAACGAATCGCGGGCGGCTCGAGCAGCGGTTCCGCGGTCGCGGTGGCGCTGGGCATTTGCCCCTTCACGATCGGGTCCGACACCGGTGGCTCGATTCGGCACCCGGCGGCGTTGTGCGGGCTGGTCGGATTGAAGCCGACCTACGGCCGTGTGAGTCGCTCCGGTGGTGTGCCACTGTCGTGGACTATGGACCATGTCGGCCCGTTGGCGCGTACTGCGACCGAGGCGGCCGCCGTATTGCAGGTGATCGCCGGTCGCGACGAAGCCGACGAAACCTCAAGTAATCGGCCCGTACCCGACTATACCGCCGAACTGGCTCGGCCGTTGACCGGCCTGAGAATCGGTTTGCCGAAGAACTGGTTTTTCGAGGCGTTGGAGCCGGAAGTGGCCGCGGCGGTCGACGCGGCGGTCGCTCAATTGGTCAAGCTCGGCGCCCGCAAAGTCGAAGTGACGCTTCCATACATGGATGAGGCGGTTGGCGCTCATCGCGCGATCATCTTCTCGGAGGCCAGCTCGTACTACCAGCCGTACCTCGCGACGGCCCAGCAGCCCGGTCGGCCGCAATTTGGCGACGCGATTCGCCCGTTGCTCGAAGCCGGGCTGCTCTTTCCGGCCGTCGACTACCTCAGGGCGCAGCGTATGCGACGCACAATCCGCGCGGCCTGGTCGAAAGTGTTCTCCGAAGTCGATTGTCTGATCACGCCAACATCACCCTTGGTCGCCACGCATTTCGGGCAACAAACGGCCGAATTGGCGGGGGGGGCCAAACCTTTGGTTCGCGCGTACCTCGACTTAACGCTTCCGTTCAACCTTTCGGGGCACCCGGCGGTCAGCGTTCCCTGCGGCTTTTCCCGCGATGGATTGCCGATCGGCGCACAGGTGGTAGGCAAGCCGTTCGCCGAGGGAATCGTTTTGCGCGTTGCGCATCAATTCCAGCAAGTGACCGATTGGCACCGGCGGACGAGAGAAAAGCCGTAGAACGGAATTCATTCCGTTTGTGCCCCAATCCAACGGAATGAATTCCGTTCCTCCGTCACAGTTGCTGCCAGAAGTGCAACAGGGTCAAGGCCGCCAGCGATGTAACCAGCGCGTTGTACTCACGGTTCTTGAACCATTGCGCAATCGACCACTCGGTGCTTAAGTTGGTGAATAACCGCCTCGGAAATAATCTGGGTACTGTGGCGATGTATTGCCGCCAGGACTCGCTGTGACGTTCGGCCAGTCGCCGTTCCTCGCGCCGGATCGTGAGCAGGTAGATCACCAGCACGGGGCCGACCACGACGCAGGCGTCGAGCGCGCTGCCGATGATCGTGCAAAAGCCGAACATCATTGCCAGCGACCCCAAGTACAAAGGGTGCCTGCAAAGTCGGTAAGGGCCGGTGGTGGCCAGGACCTTGCTCTTGCGGATCACGCCGGCCGCCCACGACCGTATGGCGAGCCCGCAGAGAACCAGCAGCAGGCCCGCCACCGTGTACGGATCGCCCAGGTTCCCCGTATCGTGGGGTTTCGCGCCCAGTACGATATCTTTGAAAACCAGTGACGAAAAGACTACCAGCGAGATTGCCACACGCTTGTCGACGAGAAAATCAGCCAGTCCGTCGAACGACGTCTTTTGTAAGCTGTGGTCCATGTTGCGCATTTACCGGTGCCGGCGAAGAGAGTGCGGGCTTATACACGGGCCAAAGCGCGCCGGTCAAGACAGGTTTATCGGCACGGGTCGTCGGTTAGGCTTTCCAGCCTGACAGGACCATGCTTTTGCAAAGTCTGACGTGGATAATGAATCTACGTCGGGCCCCAGGGGTTGTCCCAATCGCCCCACCGTTCGAGGTAGAGCTGATACGCCGCATTACCTTGGGCACGATCGGACAACCAGGCTTTGGTTTCGGCGATCAAACCCTGTTCTTCATTGAGCGAGATCTGCCCCAATACGACACGGCTGCGAAGGAAGACGAAGTAGGTGTCGAGGACGTCGCAGCGGCAGTAATCATTGATTTGGGCCAGTTTGCCTTCGTTGAATAGATCTTGCACCATATACCCCTGCACACCCATCTTGCCCGGCTTGCCGAGCAAGTTCGCCGCCAGGTTCAGTCCGCCGGTGAAACGGGTCGAACTAAAATTCGTCAGCAACTCTTGCAGGTCGAAATGGGCGTCGAGGTTATAGCGGTTGCGGGGTTGTTCGAAGCTCTTGGCTTGCAGGTTGAACCAACCGGGGACGCTGATGCCATAGCGAAACGCGGCCAGCTCCAGCAAGGGAACATCGAAAGTGCGGCCGTTGAAGCTGACCAGCGTCGGCCGACCGTACTTTTCCCAACCGCGCCAAAAGTGTTCCGTGATGACGTGCGGTCGGAACTGCGGTTCGTCGAGTGTCACCAGATCGAACAGCCGATAGTCGGCCGCGAGCTTGGCGATGGCGATCGATATCGGGAGTTGAAACGTGTAGGGGATGAAATCGGTCTCATACTTCGCCAACAGTTCACGTCGGTAACGCGCCACCGCGTCGGCCGGCGGCAGCCCCTCGCCTGGAAACCGCAATTTGGAGACAAGCTCGCCGTCGGCAACGCTTTCAATGTCGAAAACCAGGTAGCGAACGGTCGGCATGGGGTGGTACTGGGTGAGGAGGGCGGTTCACTTCCGGGCCGGAAGGATCTTGAGTCCCTTCACGCTAAGTTCGCGCCGACTATGGGTTACTCGCCGACTTCTCGGGTTGCTGGCAAGCGGCCAGCGCCATCACGGCGAAGGCAGTACCGGCATGGGTGATGAAGTGCTTGTTGTCCTTGTTCAACGAACGGGTGAACCAGCGGCCGCTGGCCCGCTGGTTCGCTTTGAGCCAGGCGATCCCCTTTTGCAAGTGCGCGTCGTCGGCCGGCAGTCCGGCACGGCGCAAGACATAGATCACGAAGCCGGTGCCGTAGCCATCACTGGTGACCGGGTCTTGCTCAAGATTGTCCGAGCGCTTCCAATCGCCCAGTGAAGCCAGTCCCCAGCCGCCGTCGGCGTGTTGCTTGGCCGATAGATCGTCGATGACGGTCTTGCGCTCGTCGGCCGAAAGGAAGCCTTCGAGATAAGTCGAGGCCCAGAGAACCATCGCCCGGTGGTGCAATGTCGGGGCGGGATTGGCGCGAAGGTAATCGCGGATTTTCTCGACGCCGATTTTGGCGGCGTCGGTCCGTACATAGCCCTCCGGAGCAACGCCCACGCCGATGGCGGCCATCGTGGCGCCGAAATGATCGTCCGACTCCATCGGCGGCCAACCGCACTTGAGCCAATCGAATCCACCGTCGGCGCGCTGCCTGGTCCACATCCGATCCAGCGCCTTTCGAGTAACCGGGTGGAGCTTGCCGCTGGTGGCCGCATCGTTGAAAGCCAGCACTGCGGCGGCCATCACCACCTCGGCGTCCCAGCGCGGCCCTTCCGATTCCCAACGCTCGCTGACCATTTTTTCCAAAGAGTCGCGGACTTCGGCGTGCGCTGGAGCATCGGCCGAAATCGACGGCCGGGCCATGAGATAGGCGAAGTTCGTATGGCAAGTAAAACACTGTCGCGACTTCTGCCAATCGAGCGCGGCTGAGTCGAGGAACCGTGCCGAGCGCTCGCGCGAAAACTCGCCGGCCACCGGCTCATCGCGCTGGTTGTCTCCCGGGGACATGACATTGGCCAACGTCACCCCTTCGGCGGCAGCCGGTTCGTCGGCACAAGCGGCGTCCAAAGTGAAAAGTGCCAAAGCAGAGAACAAGGCACCGCGGAGGCAGGTTTGATTCAGGTGCGATCGGATCATGGCGTGTTCCTCGGTCGATGGGCGGCCCCAGGCGGCAGGTGGGGATACGACATCATAACCGAGCCAAGAGGCCGCGGGAAGAATGGGACGATGGCGTCATCGTGTGCTTGGGCTTCTCAGCCTGAGGGGGCATCACGAGTCGCAAGAGTCCGGTCTACCGGTAGGGCGACCAGCGAGGTCCGCGCGACGAGCTCCGGGCACCGCGGCGTGTGGTTTTCGGCGCATCGGCCGCGTCCGTTTCGCCGTCGTTGTCGGTTGTCAGGGGACGCACGGCCTTGGCCCGTCCCCGCGGCAACTCATCCTCGGCGTCGCCGTGATCGCCATCGGTGATCGACTCCGAAAAACGCGCTGGTGTGCGGGTCCATTCGCTGTCCGCGGGGACGATCTCGCCGGGTGGATCGATCTCGATCTGTTTCTCGGCCTGCAATCGGCGACCGTCGGGGGTCGTATACTGCACATAGAGATTCAAAGTACGGTTGACTGGAGGCGAGTGCGGCCAGGGCATCGTGAAGTGCAATCCATCGCCCATCGGTGTCCGTTGAAGGTACTTGGCCGCCTCCGCTGCGGTGAAATCCCAACGGGCCACGCGCGCGGCTTCGCCCTGTTGCGCCGGATCGAGCACGACCACCGAAATATCACCCGACACTTCCAGCAGTTCGCCCGCGTCGTCTAACGGCTCGACGACCACCATCACTCCCTCGTCGCCCGGCTGGCCATCGACATCGTGACCACCCGTCAAACGCCGGTTCAGCGTAATCCGTACCGGTCCTGCCCCGGCAGACGATTCTCCGGAATCAAGGGGACCGTCCTTTCGCACTGGCTTCGAATCAGCGGTTTTTTCCTTGAACGGCGGCGGTGGTTCACTGCTTGGGACACCAAAGGACCGCAGCCTTCGTTTCGGACCGCCCTGCGAGTCCTGCGCCCCAGGCATTCGCTGGCCGGTCGTGCCTTCATGCACCGCACCGTCGTCGGCCGGTTCGTCATCGGTACTTTCACCTTCCGGCACGTCCGGCCCCGGCGCCTGGATTTCAGGTGGGCCCTCAAAAGGTGGCGCGCCTTCGCCGCCCGGTAACTCAACTTGGGGCGGGGCAAGATCGGGCTCGGCACCGCGCAGCGTTGGTTTCCGCGCGCCATTTTTTGCCGCGTCGCGAATTAACGCCTCGTTTTCGCGATGCGCCGATTCGAGACTGCGGCGACACTCGTCGTTTTCACTTTCGAGCTGGAAGACCTTGTCTTCGAGATACCGCAGTTCCCGCTCCAAGTAGTCCATATCACGCCCGCGCCCGGTGGCACAGCCGGCGCAGCCGACTGCCAGTAACACCGCACAGGTCAGAACGTAGGCTTTCATCTCGGCCTCGCGCGCATTGGGCGACCGCGTTGGCACGACCTCGTCAGGCCGGCACGCGCATCGCACGTTTTCGTCTTGCAAACGTTCCGTTCGCGGGCGGCCCGGGTCGCGGGAAGTGAGGCCGTCCGAATCCAAAGGTCCGGAAATTCAGTTGGAAGTGTTACATTCTGTCGCGGTTAATCCCGTCGGCGTTACGCCTTACTCCACCGGCGTTACGCCACCGGTTTGGGTTCCATGTGCTCGATCACACGGTCGATCAACCGGTATTCGAGCGCCTCGTCGGCCGACATGAAACGGTCGCGGTCCGTGTCCTGCTCGATCTTGTCCAGCGGATGGCCGGTGTGTTTGAGCAGAATATTGTTCAACTTGGCTTTGACTTTCTTGAATTCCTTGGCGTGGATCATGATCTCCTCGGCGGTCCCCTCCATGCCCGCCAGCGGCTGATGGATCATGATGCGCGAGTTGGGCAAGGCGTGCCGTTTGCCGCTGGCCCCGGCGGTCAGGAGCACGGCGCCCATCGAGGCGCACTGCCCGATACAATAGGTGGCGACATCGCAGGCCACGAATTGCATCGTGTCATAGATTGCGAGTCCAGCGCTGACGCTGCCGCCCGGCGAATTGATGTAAAGGTGGATATCGGTCCGCGCGTCCTCAGACTGCAAGAACAGCATTTGAGCCACCACGGAATTGGCCACTTCGTCGTTGACCTGCGAACCGAGAAAAATGATACGGTCTTTCAACAGCCGGCTATAGATATCCATAGCCCGCTCTTCGCGGCCGCTCTTCTCGATCACGAATGGGATCAAGGGCATCAGTCTTCGTCCTCTTCAGGCCCGGTCGGCGGACGAGTCAGGATGTCGTCGACGAGGTGGTATTCTTTCGCCTGGATGGCGGTCATGTAAAAATCGCGATCGGTGTCCTTGGCGATCCGCGCGATCGGCTGGCCGGTGTGGTGGGCCAGCACCTGGTTGAGCACTTCGCGAGTCTGCAGGATCTCGTCGGCCTGGATCTCGATATCCGACACCTGTCCGCCCACCTGGCCGTAGGGCTGGTGGATCATCATCTTGGCGTGGGGCAGGGCGTACCGCCGGCCGGTCGTCCCGCCCGCCAAAAGCACCGCGCCGCCGCTGGCCGCCAGGCCCACGCAATACGTGGCCACCGGACATGTCAGGATTTGCATGGTGTCGTAAATGGCCAACGTGGCAGTCACGCTGCCGCCTGGCGAATTGATGTAGAAGTGAATGTCCTTGCGGCGGTTTTCGCTCTGCAAGTACAACAGCTTCATCACCAGTTCGGCGGCATTGCCGTCGTGGATCTCTCCCTGCAACAGGATGATGCGGTTCTCCAGAAGCAGGTCGCCGAGCGTCATCTGGCGCTGCCGCTGGTAGTCGCGGTAGTTCGCGCGTGGGTCGATCGGAGATGGCCGGTGGATGCTTTCCATACTACTCGTGTGATTTTTCCGGTTGATAGGGTGCGGGAGAGTCGCTTGGCGCGGGCTGGGCGTCGGGGATTTCGGCCTCCTCGCCACCGGCCGCCTGATCGACGGCCTCGGCATCGCCCGTGTCGAACTGGAATGGCACGTCCTTGAAATGGGCGTGCGACATGATCAGATCGATGACTTTCCGTTCGATGATCTGGTTACGGAGCGTGTCCATCAGCCCCTTCTTTTCGAGCTGGGCCCGAACGCGGCGCGGGCTTTCGCCGCTCTGCCGAGCCAGCAGCGCGATCTCGTCGTTGTAGTCGTCGGGGTGGTCCTCGATCTTCTGGTCTTCGGCGATCCGTTCAAGGATGAAGTGCTCCTTGAGCGCGCGGGCGGTCGTAACGCGGCTGTTCTGCCGCAGATCGTTCTCGTGGGCGCGGATTTCGTTGTCGCTGAAGCCGCTGCGCCGCAGCTCGAGCACCTTCCGTTCGAGCTCGCGGTGCGACTGGCGCTTGAGCAGGGAAGGGGGCAGGTCCCAATTTGCGGCTTCGGTCAGCGCGGCCAGGATCTGTTGCCGCGCCCGCTGCTGCTGCTCGTATTGCAAGCGGCGGTCGAGGCTCTCTTTGATTGCGTCGCGCAGGTCGGCCTCGGACTCGAATTCGCCCAGCGATTCGAGGAACGACTTGCTGAGCTCCGGGAGCTCGAGCTTCTTGACCTCAAGCACTTCGAATTCGGCCTTGATTTTCTTGCCGCGCAGCGCCTCGTTGGGAGCGTCGTCGGTCAACAGAGCCTCACCCACGCGCTTTTCACCCGCCACGGCCCCTAGCATCATCTTGTCGAAATCTTCGATCCGCCCGTCGCGGAAACTGAGTACCGGCCGGATGCGGATCACCTCTTCCTTGACGCTCGAAATGACGTCGTCGCCGTGCTTGAACACGAGGTTCAATGTGAGATAATCGCCTAGCTCCGTGGGACCATCGAAAGGCACCAGCCGGCCACGCTTGGCCAGAATGTCGTGCAGTTGCCACTCGACGTCCTTCTCGCTGAACTCGCGCACCGGGCGTTCGATCTTCAGCCCCTTCCAATTCGGCAAGTCGAACTCGGGACGCACCTCGATATCGAATTCGAAGGTCATTGGCCCTTCGTCGGGCACTTCGATCGCCAAGGGGTTGAAGTCCGGCTCGCTGATTGGCGATAGTTCGTGCTCCTCGGAGATCTGCCCCAGGCTGTCCATCAAGAGCGACCCTTTGACCTGGTCCTTGACGTCCTTGCGGAACCGCTTTTCGACCAGTTTGCGGGGCGCGCGGCCGGCCCGGAAGCCCGGTACCGCCGCGGTTTCCATGAGGTCACTGAAAGCTTTGCTGAAATAGCGCTCGATGTCATCGCGCCGGATGGTCACGGTGATGTGCCGCTCACAGGCGCTGCGGGTGTCGATCTTGACATCGAGGTCCAGTTTTTCAGGTTTTTCTTCGCCTTCCTGCCCATCGTCCCCGCCGGACGACACGTCGCCGCCGATTTCTTCGTCTTCGTCTTGCGCGGCCGAGTCGGTTTTCGTTTCGTCGCTCATGATGTTTTCGTCCCGCCTTTGCCGCTGGCCCAATTCAATGAGCACTTCCAAGGAACATATTCAGTGAACGTCTGTATTGTCGCCACCACCCCGATTCCAACGAGCGGGTGATGGGATTCGAACCCACGACAACGACGTTGGCAACGTCGTGCTCTACCAACTGAGCTACACCCGCTAGCAGCAGGCTCCCGATGCGGCGACAACATCACCCAGAAGGCTGCTAGCCCCCGGCATCGCGCGCTTAGGGAAACCCGAATACCGGATTATAGATTTGCCCCAACAGCTTGCAAGGGCAATCGGCGCGCTCCCTTTGGTCCTTCCGCCAAACACCCCATAATTCCGCGTTCGCCACCTCGCATAACCGTTGCCAAGTCCGTTGGACGAGTTATAGTAAGCGTTTGTGGCGTAATCCCCTTTTTTCCGTCCGGCCGCCGCCGATCGCGTGCGGGGTCGGATCGTTCGGAGCCCGAAGCGACGATGGAAGCCAAACTGGTCGTGGTCGGTGGCAAGGCGAACAAGGCCGAGGTCCAACTCAAGCTTCCCACCGTCATTGGACGGGGCCGAGACGCCGACTTGACAGTTGCTCATCCCACGGTCAGCCGCCACCACTGCGTTCTATTCGAACAAGACGGCGTGTTGTTCGTGCGCGACAACGGATCGCTCAATGGCACGCTGATCGAAGGCAACAAGGTTCAAGAATCCAAACTGAAGCCTGGCGAAACATTGACCGTTGGGCCTTTGACGTTTCGTGCCGATTACGAACTGGCCGAGGAGTTCTCCGGGGTGTCCGACGCGCCCGCGATGGACGATTTCGCCGAGACTGACAATGCGACGTCGGAATCGGATAGTTCCGCGCCTGAATCGAACGGCGCGATGCCCGAATCGGAAAGTGAGTTGTCCGAATCGGACAGTGAGATGCATGAATCGAATGGCGCATCGAATGGGGCTGCGTCCGAAGAAACGATTCAATTCGACGATGCCGCCGCGGTCGAATCGCGAGGGGCGTCCGTCGCGGACAGCACGCCGAGTTTCGATTTCCTCGCGGCGGAACCGACGGTTGAAGCCGAAACTGATTTGACGCCCGCCGTTTCACCGCTGGCCGATTCATTGCCGGCCGATTCATCGCTCGATCTTGGACCTCCGGCGAGCATGGATGACGACGAGCTCAGCGATTTTCTCGACGAAAGGCCCGATCTCCCTCCTGCCGTGGATATTGCGCCTGCCGACGCCCTACCCGATCTTGAGCCGGCGGTTTCCGCCGAACCAATGGAGTTCGCGCTGGCGGCGTCCGAAAAGAAACCTGACGAGATGGACGACGAAGTGCTCGCCATGCTTGGCGATAACCACGAAAAGCCGCTTGCCATGCATGTGGATGCCGTGCCAGAAATAAAGATTGGCGACGACGGCAAAACGGGACAGGCCGCCCCTGCCGCCGGGGATGACGAGTTGAACGACTTCTTCCAGTCACTCGGCGTGAAGTGATTCGACGGCCAGTCGCCCCCTACAAGTACATGTTGATCAGGTTTTCAATCATCTCCTGCCGGCCGCTGGCGTTGGGCGTGATTTCCCCCTTGCCGAGCATGTAGTTCTCGAGCGAGGCGAACCCGTGTTTGCCGGCCTCGATCTCGGCGCCCACGCCATTGTCCCACGAAGCGTAGCGATCTTTCACGATTCTGGCCAGGGCTCCGTCGGCCCGGATCGCGGCCGCGATCTTCAACCCTCGGGCAAAGGCGTCCATGCCGCCGATGTGCGCGTGGAACAGGTCGACCGGCTCGAAGCTCTCGCGGCGGACCTTGGCGTCGAAATTCACGCCGCCCGGCGCCAGCCCACCGTACTTGAGGATCGACAGCATGCACTGCGTCGTCAGGTAAATGTCGGTTGGGAACTGGTCAGTGTCCCAACCCAGGAGCAGGTCGCCCGTGTTGGCGTCGATCGAGCCCAGGAACCCCTGGTGCCCGGCGTACTCCAGCTCGTGCTGCATCGTGTGGCCGGCCAACGTGGCGTGGTTCGTTTCGACGTTCATCTTCACATGGTCGGCCAGGCCGTAGCCACGGAGGAAGTTGATGCAGGCGGCGCAATCGAAGTCGTACTGATGCTTGGTCGGCTCCTTCGGCTTGGGTTCGAACAGGAACTGGCCGGTGAAGCCGATCTGGCGGGCATAATCGACGGCCATGTGCATGAATCGTGCGAGATGGTCGAGTTCGCGCTTCATGTCGGTGTTCGCGAGGTTCATGTACCCTTCGCGCCCGCCCCAGAAAACGTAATTCGCGCCCCCCAGCTCCTTGGTGACTTCGAGCGCTTTTTTCACCTGCGCTGCGGCAAAGGCGAAGGCATCGGCGTTGGCGCTGGTCGCGGCGCCGTGCATGAACCGCGGGTTGCTGAACAAGTTGGCTGTGCCCCAGAGCAGCTTGATCCCAATCCGCTGCTGTTGCTCCTTGAGCACTTTGACCACGGCGTCGAGGTTCTTGTTCGTTTCGGCCAGGCTCGCTCCCTCGGGGGCGACGTCACGGTCGTGAAAGCAATAGAACTCGGCGCCCAGCTTTTCCATGAATTCAAAGGCCGCCCTGGCGCGGTTCTTGGCGTTCTCGACCGAGTCGACCGGGGCCTCCCAGGGCCGATGCATCGTGCCAGGACCGAATGGATCGCTCCCCGTCCCGCGAAACGTGTGCCAGTAAGCCACGCTGAAGCGGAAATGGTCTTTCATCGGCTTGCCTTCCACCAGCTCGTCAGCCTGATAATGGTGGAAGGCCAGCGGATTACGGCTCTTGGGACCTTCAAAGGGAATCTTGGAGATTTCAGGAAAGGCGGACATCGGCGGATTCTCTTGGGTGCGCTGGAAGATGCGGAACGATTCGGAAAACCAACATCGTGCCAGATCGAAACGCGGGAGGCAACAGGGGGACCGAGGATTTCGAGCGGGAGAAAAGCAGCCGCTGCCAATAATGGATCTTGCGAAAGAGACCGATAACGGCCAGAGATAACACCGATAACGCGGATGGAAGAGGAGGATTCAAGTGGTCCGGCGAACAATCCAATCGCCCAGCGTCGGCCAAAGCTGCTGTACGGCAAACAAAAGCCGAGCCGAACGAGGGAAGATCAACTCCGGCCTTCGGCGCTCGCAGGCCCGCAGGATCGCGGCGGCCAACGCTTCAGGTCGAACGGCCCGCGTCCGCACGCCCGCGCCTGGCAATTCGGCCCTGGGCGGCAGACCAGCCAGATCGTCGCCGCGCGCGGCGCGCTCACCTTCGCTGCGAGGTTCATCGCGAGCGATTGGTCCAGGGCAGACCAACAGCACGTGCAGTCCTTGGGGGCCTAGCTCCAATCGCAATTGCTGCGTGTACGCCGAGACGGCGAACTTCGTAGCGGGGTAGGCGCCCATGAATCGCGTCGCCGACTTTCCGGCCAGCGAGCCGATATTCACCAGGTGTCCCTGGTTCGCCGTCAAGTGTGGCGCCGCCGCGCGCGTCGAACGCACCAGCCCCAGCAGGTTAAGCTCCATCAGTTCGCGAAAGTCTTCGGCGGTCGTTTCAAGCACGGCGCGGCGCATCGAGCGGCCGGCATTGTTCACCAGCAGGTCGAGCCGGCCAAACTCCGCCAACGCGAGGGCGAACAAGCGCTCGACATCTTCGGAGCGCGTGAGATCGGTCGGCACAGCGATCACCTGGTGTCCCGCTCGCCGCAAATCGCTGGCCGCGGCCTCCAGCGCCTCGGCCCCGCGCGCCGCAATCGCAACGCGCGATCCAGCCTCAGCTAGTGCCGCGGCGATCGCCAGTCCCAGCCCGCTCGATCCACCGGTCACGATCGCCGCTTTGCCTTGCCAGTAACGCATGATCAATCCCCAGCCGCTTCGAAGTGTGTGACTTCCCAACGGATCTCATATACGGTCCCCATTACGAACCGCTCGTACTGCCGCGGGTACCCGAGTTGGTCGTCGAAGACTGCCCGCTCGACCGCCTCCGCGCCCGGCTGGCCAAAAGCGCCCCCTGCCTGCGCGGCCAGGTCAAGCTCCTGGTGGAGCGTGTCGAACATGCCGGGCACGGTCCACGTGTCCCAAGTTCGTCGCTGGGGCGGCACTCCGTTACGCGTCACGTGGATGGTTTTCCCGGCGCGGACTTCGACGCGAAAACGGCCCGATTGCCGGCCGGCAATGTCGACTTCGAGGTCGTAGTCGGCGGGTCCATGTTCTTCCCAAAGGCGTTCCGCGGCCGCCAAATCGTCGGAGGTCAATGGCGGAATCGTGCCTCTGGCGCGCATCATTAATGCCATGCCAACGATGGCCAACATTGTGACAAGCGAACCTGCGGCGCATCCGGTCGCAAGCATGCTAGCTCGAAATTGCCGCGGCGGGCCTGCGGAAGACAGCGTGGAATGTTCATTTGCCGACGAACCTAGAGTTTCGCCGTTCGATATGCGCTTTTCTTGCTCAGCCATTTGCCTTCCCGCCATCGGCGGTTTTCGCCTCCTTATTCCCCCCCTTCTCTTGTGGCGTGACCACACCAGGGGGCGAACTTCCTCCGCTCACCAGCCATACTTCACGCGGTAGAGAATGAGACATTCACGGTGGCTGGGGCAGAGCCTAAGCGATGCCCCGGTCGCTTTTTAGCCGGGGCATCGCTAACGCTCTGCCGCCAGCCACCACCAGTTTTTCGTGGCAAAATTCTCTTTGTCGGCCGCGTGAAATGTAACGCCGCCCGCGCGCCTCCTGTCCAGCGCGCCGCGCCTTCAGTACACTGTGGTGGGCCGCAGGGCCCTGGGCGTGATCTTTGGGATCGGCGGCGCGCCCAAAGCGCCGGCGGTATTGTTGCTTTCGGTGCCGGCCTTCGTCAACCAACCCCGCTGCAATGGCGTCGCCGTATGTCGTCTTCGTCCACCGCCGCTCGCGTCCGCACCAAGATCGTCGCCACGGTCGGCCCCGCCTGTCGCGCACCCGACCAATTGGCTTCACTGATCCAGGCCGGCGCCGACGTGTTCCGCCTGAACATGGCGCATGGCGATCTGGACGAGCACGAGGAAACGTTGGCGTCGATCCGCGACGTTAGCCGGCGGCTTGGACGGCCGATCGGCGTTCTGGCCGACCTGGCCGGACCAAAAATTCGCCTGGGCGAGCTTCCCGAAGGTCGTACCAACTGTCTCCAGGGAAGCGAATTGCGGTTCGTCCGTGGTGACGTCGCCACGCAGCCCGGCCAACTGGTCTGCTCGTATGAACGGTTGATCGACGAGTTGGCCGTGGGCGATCGGATCATGTTGGCCGACGGCACAGTGAGCCTGATGGTTGAAGAGCGAGCGGATGATTTCGCCCGCTGCCGTGTCGTCCAGGCCGGAACGGTCCGCAGCCGACAGGGGGTGAACTTGCCGGGCGTGAAGATCGGGCTTCCCGCCATGAGCGACGACGACCGCCAGCACGCCGTTTGGGCGGCGCGCAACCTGATCGATTTCGTCGGGCTGTCGTTCGTCCGCTCACCCGACGAGGTCCGCGAGTTGAAGCACCTTCTCCGCAGCCACAAGTCGCAGGCGCTCGTCATCGCCAAGATCGAAAAACAGGAGGCGCTCGACCGGCTCGAGGAGATCGTGGCGGCGGCCGACGGCGTGATGGTGGCTCGTGGCGACCTGGGGGTCGAGATCGACATTGCCCGCACGCCGGTGGCGCAAAAGCAAATCGTCGCCACATGCAACCGCTATCAGAAGCCCGTCATCATTGCCACCCAAATGCTCGATAGCATGCAGCACTCGCGCTACCCGACGCGAGCCGAGGTGACCGACGTGGCCAACGCGATCCTCGACGGTTGCGACGCCTGTATGCTTTCGGGCGAGACGGCAATGGGCGAGTTCCCCCAGGCCGCCGTCGAGATGATGAACCGCATCGCCCAGGCCACGGAGCCGCTATTGCGGCAGCGTCCGCCGCATCCTCTTTCGGACCATTCGATCGAGGATCTGCATCGTGTGACGCAGGCGGTGGTCTACGGCGTGCAGTTCATCGCATCGCAACTCGACGCGAAGCTGGTGGTTGTGGCCACGCACAGCGGCGCGACGGCGCTTGCCCTTTCGAAGTTACGCAGCCACGTGCCGATCGTGGCCGTCACCGACTCGGAAGTCGTCTCGCGGCAAATGTCTCTGCTTTGGGGAGTTACGCCCTTGGAAGGTGCCCCGACTCGCGCCAGCGTGCAGCTCATCAAGTTCATCGAGGAATGGGGGCGTCGCGAAGGCTGCCTCTCGCCGGGTGACCATATTCTACTGGTGAGCGGCATCGGGCTGGTCGCCACCGGCCACAACATGCTCGTCGTGCATGAAGTCGCACCGTCGTAGCTCGGGCGTTCTTTTCTATTCATCCCCTTATCCCATCATCCCCCTCTTGGTCCTCCATACTCCCTACGAATGAGGCGCCTCGTTCCACCACTAGCTGGACTTGCCGTCCTGGTCGTCACCGGCGCGCTCTGTGCCGGCGAGGTGACCATCGCTATCGATACGCCGATGCCGCCGCCCACCTGGGCGCTGTTGGAACGCGAGCTGCTGCGGGCCAACACGCGTGCTTGCGAAGAGTTCTACTCGCGCTACTTCGATGACCGAGGCTACCTTGAGTGCGTCGAACGCTGGGGAGGCGACGATGGGCCGGACGACGCCATCGAGAACGTCAACGATTGGCCGCTGTTGCACGCGCTGGGAGCGCCCGAATCGATCCTGCGGCTTTACAAGGCGGCTTGGGAAGGGCACCTGCGTCAATTCACCGAAGCCAAGACGCGTGAAGTCGAATTTGCCCGCGATGGCATGTACTACAAGGAATTCCCGGTGATGTTCGACTGGTTGCACAACGGCGAGGGACTGACCGTGTTCAACCTGCAAGGCCTCTCGGACCCGCGCGACGTGAAGTTTCAGCAACGCGTCCGCCGTTTCGCCGGTTTCTACCTCAACGAGGATGCCGGCGCTCCGAATTACGATCCGAAACACCGTGTCATCCGCAGCCTGTTCAACGGCAGCCGTGGGCCGCTGTTGCGCAAAGCGACGGCGCTCGATTGGGCGGGCGACCCGATCGAGGTCGAAGGACGCTTCCAACCTGGTCACGGTGAGCGGACCTATGCTGAAATGCTGGCCCATTTCGCCGACTATACCGATATCCTCGGCGACCATCCGCAGAACCTTTTGGCCACCTCATTGGCAACCAACGCCTTCTTGCTCACCGGCGAAGCGAAGTACCGCGATTGGGTCTTGGAATACGTCGACGCCTGGCGCGAGAGGGCCGAGGCCAACGGCGGCATTCTGCCCACGAACGTCGGACGCGACGGCAAGGTCGGTGGCGAGTGCGGCGGACGCTGGTACGGCGGCACCTATGGTTGGGGTTTCACCGTCGTCGATCCGGTCACGGGTAAGCAGGCCCACCGTAACACTCACTACCTGGCCCTGACGGGCTTCGGCAACGCGCTCTTGCTCTCGGGCGACCCGAAATACATCGACGTCTGGCGACGGCAGATCGACGCCGTCAATGCGCAGGGGAAGCCGATCGGCGGTAGAATGATGTACCCTCGAATGCATGGCGACGATGGGTGGTACGCCTTCGAGCCGGAGAAGTATAGCCATGGCGCGGGGGCTGTTTACTACTGGTCGATGGACCCAGCCGATCTGACCCGTGTCCCTGCCTCGGCGTGGCTCGACTTCTTGGCGGGGCGCGACGCGGAATTTCCCGAGCGGGCATTGCGGGCCGATTTCGAGACCATCCGCGCGAAAGTCGACGCTCAGCGCCGCGATACGACCACGCCCGACACGCGGCTGGCCGACGACCCGATGAAGTTTAATCCCGCCACCGTCGAAACGTTGGTCAGGTTGATGTTGGGGGGCCTGCACCCGGGCCATCAAGGCTCGGTGCTCCACTGCCGGCTGCGCTATTTCGATCCCGTGCAACGCCGCGCGGGAATCCCCGACGACGTCGCGGCGCTGGTCGAGGAGCTCTCAGCCGAAGAAACGATCGTAACCTTGGTAAACATCAACCCGTCGGACCAGCGCACGGTAGTCGTGCAGGCGGGCGGCTACGCCGAGCACCAATTCCTTTCCGTCCGATTCGGTGCTCGCGATGTGTCAGTCGATGGCCCGCGGTTCGCCGTGCGGCTTGCGCCTGGCACCGGGGCGCGGCTGACGATCAAAATGCGCCGGTACGCCAACGCGCCTACGATGTTGCCGCCTTGGGAATAACTATGACCTCGCCCTCCGACGAACGGTACCTTGCCATCAAGACCGTGATGATGCCTCGCGATACGAACCCGCATGGCACGATCTTCGGCGGCGTGCTCTTGAGCCATATGGACCAGGCTGGGGCGGTCGGCGCGCTGCACGAAATCCGCCGGTCGGGGTGGCCGGCGCGTCCGATCGTTACCGTGGCGATGAACCGCGTCGAGTTCCATCAACCGGTGTTCGTCGGCGACCTCGTCAGTTTCTGGACGAGCCTGGTCGCGGTCGGACGGACCTCGATCACGGTCCACGTCGCCGTCGAGGCCGACCGCGGCGGGGATGTCGTCCGATTGACCGAGGCCGAGGTCGTCTACGTCGCAGTCGAACCGGCCGACGGCCAGCGCCGGCCCGTCCCGATTCGCGGGGAATGATTGGCGCAAGCGCGGAGCCGGGAATGGGGAACACTATTGGGCAGGTTTCCAGCCTGCCATAAAACTGACCCACATCAATCCGTCGCGTGCCGGACTTCGTTCCAAAGGCGGATGACGGGCTCACTAGCGTCGTGTTCGTAGCCCAGCACGCTCAGCGCCGCGGTATCGAGCACCAGGTAACGGCCGTCCGCGGGCTCAAGTCCGAGCCATCGCGCCGCGAAAACGCGAAAGAAATGGCCGCTCGAAAAGACCATCGCGTCGGCGTTCAGGGAGCGCAGCCGGTCGATCACGCGGTCGGCCCGCGCGCCGATTTGTGCCACCGTTTCGCCGCCCGGACAGCCATCGCGGAAAAGTTGCCAATCGGGCCGCTGCTTGCGGATGTCGGCGGTCGTGACGCCTTCGAAGTCGCCATAATTCCACTCGACCAAATCCTGATCGATCTCCGCGACCTGGCCGAAGCCCGCCAGGTCGCAGGTCCGCCGGGCGCGCATGAGCGGGCTGCAGAATACGCGGGCGAACGAGAGCCCCTGCAATCGTTCTCCGAGCCGGCGGGCATTACGCTCACCGCGCTCGGTCAACGGCAGGTCGGTCAAACCTGTATGTTGGCCGGTAATCGTCCAAGCCGTTTCGCCATGCCGGGCGAGGTAGATCTGAGGCAATGATCGGCTCATGGCGTCATTCTGTCAGAGAAATATTTCAACGGCTACGGGGGATGAGTCCATTTTTTCCACGCGCTGCGAGAAGTTTCTAGCCTGAGCGGGCGGTCCGGTTGTGGTACAGGCCTTCAACCTGTCAAATTAATAACTAAGGCCGATTGATAACCGGCCTCATGGAGCCGCTGCGCGTTTGGTCGAATTTCGCATTTGTTACACTTGTGGTATTGCATCCTACTACATCCGTGGTATCATGCTGGGCGAGGGGCCTTTGAGCGGGAGGCGAGGCAGATGCGGCGACAGCGCGATCCGACGATGTCGGCCAACGAACTTGACGTACTGGGCGTGCTCTGGCAGCGCGGCCCGGCCACGCTGGGAGAGGTCTCCGACGCCCTTGCCGGTCGACATGCCTACACCACCGTCCAGACGATGCTCGACCGGCTGGTGAAAAAGGGACTGGTCTCTCGCGACCGGCGCGCGCGGCCGGCGCGGCATGCCGCCAAAGTCACGCGCGCACGTGTCCTTTCGCGCTATCTGGGGCTGGTTCTGGAACGGGTTACCGACGGCCCGGCTCCCCTCGTCATGCAGTTGCTTCGCGAGCAACAGTTCACCCCCGACGAGTTGGTGGAAATCCGCCGGTTGATCGAGCGGGCTGAACACGACCAGGCCGAAAGCGAACAGGAGTAAGCCAATGTGGGACCTCGAAGCCATTGCCGAATTGTGGGGTGCAATCGCGGTGCGGATGACCTGTGGCCTGGCTGCGGGGACATTGCTCGTGTCCGTCGCGCTGCGCCTGCTACCCCGTCTTGGGCCGGAGTCTCGACACGGGTTTTGGGCCATCGTCATCGCCCAGGGACTGCTCTGGTTACAAGTGCCGATCTGGCTGCCGGCACGCGGAAACACGACTCCTTCAATCGCCGCGACGTTACCCGCCACCGGCCTTGCGACTGCCAGTGCAGCACTGACGCACACCGCGGAGAGTGTGACGGTCTCCGCGTCTGCCGTTCATGACCCGGCATCGCTTGCAACGGGCGGTGAAAGCGATGCCGATTCGATGCGACGGTGGCCGACGTACCCAGAATTGTTCGTCGCCTGGTCGGTGATCGTATGCGCCTTGGGCGCGCAAGTCGCCTGGCGATCGTACCGTTTCCGCCGCCGTTTGCTCTGGGTTGCCACGCCCGTTTCCAATGCGGTCATTGCGATCGGCCGCGAGCAGATGCGGCGGATCGGTGTTGTTCGTGCCGTACCGATCGTCTCATCGCCCGCATGCGCGGTGCCGCTGGTGATGGGTTGGCGGCGGGCGACGATTGTCGTGCCCCCGGCGTTTGCCGCTTGGGCGAAGGACGAACAAGCGGCCGTGCTGGCCCACGAGCTGGCACACGTGCGCCGCGGCGACTCGCCGCTTGCCACATTGGCACACGTCGCGTGGATATTGAACTTCTTCAATCCCTGCGTCTGGTTCGCTTGCCGGGCGCTGGCCCGCTCGCGGGAGAGTTGCGTCGATGCCCTGGTCACCGGTCCGGCGGGACACGCGCCTGTGACCTACGCGAGGGCGCTGTTACGCGTGGCTGAGGGGCTCGTCGCTCGCCCACAGCCTGCGTGGCTCACGGCGGGAGGAACTCGCGGCGAGCTCGCCGCCCGGATCGCCAAGCTGCTCGAACGGCCCTCGCCCCACACCCGCAGTCGCTGGCCGGCCGTGCTGGTTGCGGCGCTGCTGGTTGAGGGCGTAGCCGCGTCGCTCGTTTCCGTGCGGGAATTGCCCGCCGCAAACGCTGAACCGGTGACCGCGACTACCGACGGCGAACCGGCGGCGATAGGCGCTAAAGATGAACCTGCTGCCGAAAAACCGGCTGGCGAAGATCGAATCGCCACGCCGCCGAACGACGTGGCGCTGGCAGTGGCCGCCGGGTTGCGCTTCCTGGAAAAACGGCAGAACAATGGCGGCGGATTCGACGTCGACCCGGCCGGAAATGCGTTGAGTAACGACACGGGCGTGGTGGCCTTGGCGGGCCTGGCGTTCATAGCGTCGGGAAGCAAGCCGGGCGAAGGACCTTACGGCGAAGCCACCGAGCGTTCGTTGAAATTCGTTCTATCACAAGCACGCGACGACGGCTACCTTGCAGGCCAACCACCCAAAGGCCACGGCTCGATGTACAGCCACGGCCTGGCCACGTTGTTCCTGGCCCGTTCGGGAGTCGTCGCCGTCCGGCCGGAAGTGAAGCAAGCTCTTGACAAAGCGGTCGCCCTGATCGCAAAGGCCCAGCACGAAAGCGGCGGCTGGCGATACCAGCCGGCACCACAGCCCGGCGACTCCTCGGTGACCGCCTGCCAGCTCTATGCACTGGCTGCGGCGCGCGAGGCGGGCTGCGAGTTTTCAGTGCAGGTAATCGACCGAGCGGCAGGCTTCCTCCGACGCTGCCGTAACGCGGATGGTGGTTTCGCGTACCAGGAACACCTTGGTGGGCAGAGCAGTTTTGGTTGTTCGGCCGCGGCGCTGGCTGCGCTCGACGCCGCTGGCGTGGCCCGCGACGAAGAACGTTCGCATGGGCGAGCGTTCCTGCACGCGCACGCGCCCACGGGCGTTCAAGCAACTCCCGGCATCAATTTCTTTTATGGACACTACTACGCCGCGGCCATCTTCGGCCGTTCCGGTAGCGACGAAAGAACAAAATGGTTAACGGCAATCCGGCATTCGATCGTCGCCAGCCGCGCAGGTGGCGACGACGGCGCTTGGCGCGATGCGGTTGGGCCGGAATACGCGACGGCGATGGCCTGCCTGATTCTGCAGACGCCGGACAAGTAACGACCGACAAGGTTTCTTACCATGTCGAGGGTCACGATCCACTCTCCGACCCGGCTCGCCGCTCGAGCGCGGCACGACAGTAGCGGAGCACCTTGAGCTCCTCAAGCGCCGAGCCGAGATCGTCGAGCGTCGTGCATTGCAGCGTGGCTTTCACTTCGTCCAATAGCAAGTCGGCGAATCTCGCGCGAGCGCGTTCGAGGGTTTTCCGCACCTGGAGTGCCGACCAATTTCCGCCGGCCGTGGCCAGCAACCGTTCGGCCATTTCCTCGGACGAAAGGTCGCTGTGTTCGGCGCGCAGCAATAACACCAGATGGTAGCGCGGCTGGGTACGTTTGAGCGAGTCCCAGGTGCGCGCCAGCACATCTTCGCGCAAGCAGTCTTCGATCGTCGGCGCAACCGCCGCCGAGCTGTCTGGAACCTCTGCCGCCGCCGTTTCCGCCAGCGCTCGAGGCCGCCGCTGCCGTGAGCGAAAATGGTCCTTGACCAGATTGCTAAGTACCGTCTTGATGTAGTCGCGGAACCTGCCCCGGCTGGGATTGACGCGGTGGAAGTCGCCTCGCAGAAGCCGCAAAGCAAATTCCTGAGCCAGCTCCTCGGCCGCATTGGCATCGCGCACCGCCCCAAGCAGGTAGCGGTATACCGAGCGATTGTAGTTCTCGATCAGGTGGCGGCGGGCGGAGCGGGATTCTTCGGCCGCGTCGCCGTGAGCCTCCAGTACCATCGACCAATGGGTGGCGATGCGGCTGAGGCGCTGTGAAAGGTCGTCCGGATTCATGGGGTCCATTCTACCATTGGCACTACGTCTTGTTCCAAGAGGGACATTTGAGAAATACAATGGATTGCGCTCACCGCGTCCGCAATCACCATGTGCTGGAATCGAGTCGATGATGATCAAACCCCTGATATGTCCTAACGGCCACGAATGGCAGGCCGCCGAATCACTCGGCGACCCGGCCGACGCGCCACTTCCCTGCCCTGTGTGTGGCATCGACGGCCTGGTCTTGAGCGTTTGCGCCTCGCCAAACGTGTCCGACGACGAGGACGACTGGCCGCCGTCGCCCAGAGAACTGAGTGAAATGCAGGGCAACGCTCGTGATTCGGTCCTCTGCCGCGGTGTAGACGAAATCCGGCCGCTGTCGAATTGTGATGCCTTTAGCACGCTGCCCGACCATCTCGTGCGTCTCGTCGAGTCGCGTTTGCGGCGAGTCGTTTTTTCTCCCGGTGAGGCGATCATGGGTGAGGGAGAGGCTGGCGAGTGCCTTATCGTGATCGGCGAAGGGACGGTCGAAATCAGCACTCGTGACCAGGCCGGCTCGCGGCATTTCATCAACCGCGCCGGTCCGGGTGCCATTTTGGGAGAGATGGCGCTCTTGGCGCGTGAGCCGCGTACGGCCGATGTGGTCGCCGTCACGGAAGTGCTGGGGATGGTACTCTCGGCGGTCGAGTTTCATGAACTGGCTCGCCGGTATCCGCCGCTCGCGTTCGTACTCACCAATCTGATCGCGGCGCGCTTAGGCGGAGAGCGGAGAGACGTGCTTGCCGGAAAAACACTTCAGGGCTACCGGATCTTGCGGCGGCTGGGCAAGGGGGGGATGGGTGTCGTTTACGAGGCTGAAGAGTCTGCGACCGGTCTCCACAGGGCGCTGAAGATGCTGAACCACCGTCTCGTCTACGACACGGCCGCGTTGGCCCAGTTCCAGCGGGAAGCCGATCTGACCGAGTCGCTTCAGCACGACAACATCGTACGAGTCCACGGCCGCTTCTCCGCCTTTCACACGTATTTCATCGTGATGCAGTTTTGTGACGGTGAACCGCTCAGTGGCCTGATTGCCCGGCACGGGCGGATGCCCGAGGCCGAGTGTCGCAAGATTCTCGGCCAACTGGCTAGGGCACTCATCTATGCGCACGCGGCCGGAGTGATCCACCGCGACGTGAAACCATCGAACATCCTGGTGAACCACGACGGCATGGTGCAGCTCACCGACTTCGGCCTGGCCCGGCCCATCGTCGACTACGATTCGATCCTGCGCGACCTGGTCGTTGGAAGCCCGCAATACATGGCCCCCGAGCAGATGCTCGGCCGTGGCGTGGATGCGCGGGCCGACTACTTCGGCCTGGGATGCGTTGGTTTCGAGATGCTCACCGGCGTGCCGGTGTTTGCGGAAAGCAGCTTTAGCGCACTGCGCCAGCAGCGGATCGACTGGCAGGTCCCAGACGTTCGTCGGTGGCGCCGGGGAATTAGCAAGCCTTTGCTGAGGCTTCTGCGGGATTGCCTCGAGCGAGACCCGGAGCGTCGCTCGCCCGAAATCGAAACATTGGTCAATTGGGCGGCCCCGGTCGACATGGCCTTGCTCAAGGCCGAGTAAGTCGATCAGTGGCACCACCCGTCGCTGCCGGCACCGTCGGAATTACGCTCTACTTCGCCGAAGCCACCTCTGCGCCCGGTGAAAAGCGGGCCTCGTATTCCAAGCTCTTGAGGAACTTGCTGGCGGGCAAGAACTCGTCGGGGCTCATCTCGTCGATTTGCGAGTGCAGATGGTCGGACATCTGCGCAACGGCCTGCTTGATTTCGCGGTAGTTCGCGGTCCCTAGACCAGCCGCGCTCGGATCGGCGTCGCGAGAGCCGAACAATGCCTCAATCTGAGCACGGTCATTCGCGAATCCTTCGCCGGCGAGGCTCTGCGGCCAAACGAACACTCCAAGGCCCGGATTCCATTCTGATGGCGAGAGCCGGCCAGCAATGCGCGCCTGATTGTCGGCGGCGTACTGTTCCGGAGAATAAGGAAATCGCCTCGCGGCCCGCGCGCTAACGCTTTCCTTCCGCGCTTCGAAATAGGTCTGCTCGGCTTTCAAGCGGTTTTCCAGCGCCTGGCTGTAGGCCTGCTGATAATTGATCGCCGCTTGAGAGGTGAGCAAGTTGAATTTTCCCATTCCCACGAGAATACTACCAGGATTCGCTCCTATACCTCCGCGGCGACGTCTATACCGGGCGTCAGCGGAACCGGTCCCCATGAAGAACGCGCCAGCGGTCACGACAAGAATCAACCATCGAATGGCCATCGACTTCACCTTGTTGACTGATTGGCGTTCCTTCGGGCTGGTTGCCTATTCGTATTGAACCCCGCAACAAAACCAATGTTCTGCCTGCCGAAACCGAGTCGATCGTTACAAAGTCGAAAGCTTCACGGGTGACCCATGCTTCGACGGGTCATCTCGACCAACCTCATCGGCCACTTGGGCCTAATCTCACTTGACCACGTTGGAAAGGTTTCTCTTGAGAAGCGGCCCGGCCGTCAGCTACAGTAACGTGGAACCAAGAGCAGAGAGAAAAGAAAACTCATCGGAGCCATCGCCCGCCGCCGAGCGTGACGCTCCTGATCTTAACTAATGACACTCACATCGACTCACGTTGCGGTTGTCACGGGCGGCGCTCGTGGCATTGGCTTGGGCATCGCGGAATGGTTCCTGGCCGCGGGATATCGCGTGGCGCTGCTCGACATCGACGCCGAAACACTGTCGCGAACGGAAAGGAGATTGAACGACCCCATTCGTGTGCTGGCCGTTCATTGCGACGTCTCTTCCCCGCGGCAGGTACAAGCCACGATTGACCATGTTGCGGTGGCCTTTGGCCGGATCGACGTGCTAGTCAATAACGCGGGTGTCGCAATCTTCAAGCCCATCGCCGAGACCACCTATGAGGAGTGGCGCCACGTGCTTTCGACGAACCTCGATGGCGCTTTCCTCTGCACTCAGGCATGCGTGCCGGTGATGCTGAAGAACGACGGAGGGAGCGTCGTAAATATCGCATCGATCTCCGGACTGCGCGCCAGCACGCTGCGAGTCGCCTACGGGACCAGTAAGGCTGCCATCATCCACCTGACCAAGCAGCAGGCCGTCGAATTAGGGGCTCAGGGGATCCGCGTCAACGCGATCGCTCCCGGCCCGGTCGAAACGGAAATGTCGAAGCTGGTCCACAGCGTGGCCATCCGCGCCGACTACCATGACATCATTCCACTGAATCGTTACGGTACCGTCGAGGAGATCGCCGCGGCAGCCGGGTTCTTGTGCAGTCCGGCCGCAAGCTACATCAATGGCCAGGTCCTCGCGGTCGATGGAGGCTTCGAAGCGACAGGCATCGGCTTGCCAACCCTCCGCAAGAAGGTCGTGACGGAAAACGGCGGTTAGCAGCCAGTCCGCGTTCCCCCGTCCGGCACGAAGTAGAAATTCTTTCACGAAGCGACCCGTTCGACGATCATTGCCACGGCATTTCCACCGCCAAGGCAGAGTGCGGCAAGACCTCGCCTCAGATTACGGGCGGCCAGGGCGTACAGCAGCGTGACAAGTACTCGGCAGCCGCTGGCGCCAATCGGGTGCCCTAACGCGACTGCACCGCCATTGACGTTGACCTTCGCAGGATCAAGTTCGAGCGGCCGCAGGCAGGCCAGGCACTGGGCGGAGAAGGCTTCGTTCAATTCGACCAGATCGACTTCCGCCAAGGTTAATTTGGCCTTGGTCAGCGCCTGCTGGATGGCCGTGACCGGGGCGATGAAGATCTCCTTGGGCGCAACTCCGCTGGTGGCGGAGGAAACGATCCTGGCCACGAATGGCGAACGGCTTTGGCGCGCAGTCGCTTCGTTGACCACGACCACGGCAGCCGCGCCGTCGCTGAGCTGTGAGGCGTTGCCCGCGGTGACCGTGCCCGCCGGATCGAAAGCCGGGTTGAGGGCGGCAAGTTTTTCGACCGTCGAATCAGGGCGCGGGCCTTCGTCGCGATCGATCCGCCGGTCGCCCTTGCGGCTTGGAATGACGACGGGCACGATTTCGGCATCAAACCGTCCCTCGGCGATTGCGGCGGAAGCGCGGTGATGACTCTCGACGGCGAATGAGTCCTGATCGGCGCGGCTTACACCCCGGCTGGCGGCAATGTAGTCGGCCTGGGCGCCCATCGCCACATTTTCGAAGGCGCACCAAAGGCCATCATGAAGCATTGAATCGAGCACCGTTTGTGGGCCGAATTTCCATCCCTCGCGCGTGCCCGTCAACAGGTGCGGCGCACGGCTCATATTCTCCATGCCTCCGGCGACGATCACACGGGCGTCGCCACAGCGGATCGCCTGATCGGCCAGCATCACCGCCTTCAGCCCGGAGCCACACATCTTATTGACCGTCAGCGCCGCAACGGTGGCGGGTAACCCGGCTCCCAGCGCCGCCTGTCGGGCTGGGGCCTGGCCGAGCCCAGCCGAAAGGATGTTGCCCATGATGACTTCATCAACCTGTTCGGGAGCGGTATTGGTGCGGCGCAATGCCTCGGCCACCGCCAGGGCGCCGAGTCGAGGCGCCGGCACTTCGGCGAGGCCACCCAGGAATTTGCCGATGGGAGTGCGACAACCGCCAACAATGTAAGAAGCCGACATGAGTGGATCTCCGTACGAGCCGATAGCCCTCGAAATCTTCTTACTGCATTCTATGCGTGCGGGCCATGCCGTGGAGTCGGTTTGCGCGCCGCCGCTTGTACGATATGCTGGGCAGATACTCCAATCCGAAGAGAGCTCCTCGATGACGAACACGGCTTTGCCGCTTCAAGTCCGCGATGCAACGCTCGCCGACGCAGACATGATCGCCGAATTCAACCTCTTGCTGGCACTCGAATCGGAAAACAAGCATCTCGACCCTGATGTGCTGGCAACGGGGGTGCGGCTGGCGCTTGAGCGGCCCGAATTGTGCCGTTATTTCCTGGCCGAAACTGAGGGCCGCGTCATCGGGCAGACGATGCTGACCTATGAATGGAGCGACTGGCGGGCCGGTGTGTTCTGGTGGATTCAAAGCGTATTTGTCGCGCCCGACCACCGAGGGCAAGGTGTTTTCCGGGCGTTATTCCGGCACATCGAAGCGTTGGCCAGGAACAGCGACGAAGTCTGCGGACTGCGCCTTTATGTCGAGCGCCACAATGCGCCGGCCATCGCCACCTACGAGCGCATGGGAATGATCCCTAGCGGGCATTGGCTCTACGAACTCGACTGGTCAGGGGCAATTCGAAGCTAAGCCGAATTGATCAAATTTCGCAACGCGAACGAAAGCAAACCCCTTACTGTGGTTCGCCCACGCCGATTCGATTCAAGATGATCCTTGCGGCTTCGTCGGCGGGTGAGGTGACCGAAAGCGCCGGGTTCTTTTGCATTTCGTGGTGCCGACCCATAGCGGCGGCCAGGCCATCGGCAATGGCCAGCCTCAGGTCGAGGTGCCGCAGCAGCGGTTCGCCCTCGGGATGGGCCTTGATCCCCTTGATGATGAAATTAATCTGGCTTGTTTGCGCGCCTCCCTTTTTGCGGCAGACGTCAACGAGATCGCTCAACCAATGGCTTGGGGCCTGAACTTCATTCATAGCGATTTCCTGATGATAGTGGCGGCGTGCCCCACGAACCAGTATTTAGTCTACCAGAAAGGCCCGAATAAAGTAACCGGAAAATGAAGCTCCTCACGTGCGGTGTGGGAACGAGGGGATTGGGTAAACCACGACGACGATGGAACCCGCACTTGGAATGCAATGACAGCATCTGCTAGGATAAATCGCCTCCGAGAAATCAAAAAAGGAATCGGCGCCAATGAGCGACAAGGTTTGGTACAAGGACGGTTTGCGGTTCGAATGCACGCAATGCGGCGATTGCTGCACCGGCGCGCCGGGTTATGTTTGGGTGAACAAGGAAGAGATCGAAGCGTTGGCGCTGAAGTGCGGCGTCGACGTGGAGGAGTTTGAACGTAAGTACGTGCGTGAAATCGGGCTGCGTCGCAGCCTGGTTGAGTTTGATAACGGCGATTGCGTGTTCTTCGACGGTAAGGCGCGAAAATGCACCGTCTATGACGCACGCCCTAGGCAATGCCGTACGTGGCCTTTCTGGCAATCGAACGTCAAGAGCCCAGAAGCCTGGGAGCAGACTTGCCAGGTTTGCCCAGGCAGCGGTCGTGGGCCACTTGTACCGCTCGAACAAATCGTCCACCAGGTTCAACTCCTCCGTCTTTGACGTTCGATTGCCCGGATTGCAACGGTTTTTCAAAATAACTGGAGTTTGACGGTTGTAGTGTCGATTTACGTGCCTAGTGAAAAAAGTCACCAGAGCTACGGAGTCGAAGGCGTCCAGTGCCCAGAAAAGAAGCCGAAAGGGAGTTTCCTACCCTAAGCCTTTTCAAAGCCGGATGTTACAGCGATCAGCCCTGGTTTTGTTTGAACTAAGTTCTTTGACAATTTGAAGTTAGTCGCAGTTGAGCCTCCACAAAGGCCCGCGGCGTGTTGATACACCGCATGGTTGGTTTGTGGGCTCGAACGTGGTCTGCTTGCAGCGAATGAGCTTGACACTAGTGCTTATGGCACCTACACTTGGAGCGTGACCTGCTTTATCCGAGGGAACGCCAAGAACGGCTGCGAAACCCTCAGTTCATGGGAGAGCCGAGTCGTGACCAAGAAAGAAATCGTCAAGACCATCTCGGAAGAAATCGGGCTGACGCAACTCAAGACGAAGGAGATCGTGCAGAAGACGTTCGATGCCATCGTCGAGGCGCTTGTAGAGGAAAAGCGGATTGAATTGCGGAATTTCGGCGTTTTTGAGGTCAAGAAGCGGGCTGCTCGCAAGGCGCGTAATCCGCGGACCGGCGACAAGGTGTACGTTCCCGAGAAGTTCGTGGTGACCTTTAAGCCGGGCAAGGAAATGGAGGAGCGCGTGCGAGAACTTGAACGGCAAGCCGCGGCGGCCGTGGCCCAAAAGCCGCATCCCGCCCCTGCCGCAACCGCTCGCGTTGGACCACCACCTCGCACGGCCCACGTGCCCGAAACACTAGGCGCACCAGCAGTTTATAGCGCCAACCCAGACACCTCCGGTTGAGCCGCGAGCCCAAAAGGCACGCTGTTTACCGTCGAGATCAAAGTCATATCGCAACTGACGCCGCCCAACCAACTTGGGCTGCATGACCTTTCCCGCGCTACGAATCACATTTTGAATGGTTGTCGCACCGGCTCACGAGCCGGCGTGGCACGGATGCCCGACGAAACGGCACATCCCCGCATTGGGGGCGGCGCAGGTTCGTCTTTGGGAGGAGTTGTGTAATGCGCAACCTGTTATTGGCAACACTGATCGGGCTTTCCCTCGGCTCGTGCGCGGGGTGCATCATTCCCGCGTATTCGGCCGACCCGATTCGCCGCACCCAACAATTGATTTGGACGTCGGAAGACTTGCGGCACTTGCTAGACGAGTGGGAGCGGACCTGGTTGCTTGACCAGCCGTCGCACTTGACGCCCTATCGCACACACGGCGGTCTCATGTAGATAAGTTGTCCCCCGGCCCCGCGGCGGCTAAACTGCTGCCGGGGCCGCGCGGGCGCGCCCCGATGTCGTTCAACACTCGCGGGCGCTATAGGCAATCCTGATTTCGTGGCTTCCTCTGCCGTCGATTTGGAGATTCAACTCGGCCGCTTGCGGCTTCCGAACCCGATCCTTGTGGCCTCGGGCACCTTCGGTTACGCGCGGGAAATGGCTGGTTTGGTCGAACTGGGCCGCTTGGGTGCGATCATCCCCAAGACCATCACGATGCAGCCGCGGTTGGGCAACACGCCTTGGCGGACCGTGGAAACCGCGGGCGGCATGTTGAACTCGATCGGGTTGGACAACGACGGCATCGACCACTTTATCGCCGCGCACCTCCCCTACCTCCTCTCGTTGGGAACGCCGATCATCGTCAGCATCGCGGGGCGCAGCCTCGACGACTTCGTCGATCTGGCCGCTCGACTCGATGGACGTCCCGGCGTGGCGGCCTTGGAACTCAACGTATCGTGTCCTAATGTCGCGGGCGGCGTCGACTTCGGGACTGACCCCGAACTTTGCCGGCGCGTCGTGGCTGGAGTTCGAGCCGCCTGCGGCCTGCCCGTGCTGGCCAAGCTCACGCCCAATGTGACTGATGTCGCAAAGATCGCTTGTGCCGCCCAGGACGGCGGCGCCGACGCGATTTCGCTGATCAACACCGTCTTGGGAATGGCCATCGATTGGCGCCGCCGCCGGCCGCTTTTAGGCAATGTAATCGGTGGATTGAGCGGGCCGGCAATCAAACCAATCGCCCTGCGGGCGGTCCACAAGGTGGCCCAGGCGGTCAGAATTCCGCTGGTCGGAATCGGCGGCATCGCCACAATCAATGATGTGATGGAGTTCCTGGTCGCGGGCGCCACGGCCGTGCAACTGGGCACCGCGAATTACTACCGCCCCACGGTCTCGATGGAGGTCCTCGACGCTTTGCCCGCCGCGCTGACGGAACTGGGGGCCACGTCGGTTCGTGAAGTGGTCGGAACGTTGCGGGCGTAATCCGCGGAGTTGGTAATACGAGGAAAACGAGAAGGTACATTGACCCATGCGCGTGCTCTCCGGCATTCAGCCGACGGGAAGGTTTCATTGGGGGAACTACTTCGGCGCGATCCGACAATACATCGACCTGCAAGACGGCAACGAAGCTTACTACTTCATTGCCAACCTGCACGCCTTGACCACGGTACGCGATCCCAAGCAGCTCCAACGGCTTACGGTCGACGCTGCGATCGACCTGTTGTCCCTGGGACTCGATCCGGAGCGGGCGACTCTGTTCGTGCAGTCGGACGTGCCCGAGGTCTCGGAGCTCTGTTGGCTGCTGATGACCGGCACACCCGTCGGTCTTCTGGAGCGTTGCCACGCCTACAAGGACAAGAAGGCCAAGGGGCTTTCGGCCGACGCCGGGCTATTCACCTACCCCGTGTTGATGGCCGCCGACATCCTGCTCTACGATGCCGAGGTGGTACCGGTCGGCGAGGACCAGCTTCAGCATATTGAGGTCTGCCGCGACGTCGCCGCCAGCTTCAACCACCACTTTGCTTCGACGTTCGTGTTGCCCAAGGGAAAAGTGCTCGAAGCGTCGGCCAAGGTGCCTGGCACCGATGGTGAAAAGATGTCGAAGAGCTACGACAACACCCTGGAAGTGTTCGAGGAACCCAAGGCGCTGCGGAAAAAGATCATGCGGATCACCACCGATTCGCGGCCAATGGACGAACCGAAAGATCCAGAGAGCGACCATTTATTCCAACTTTATTCGCTCTTCGCCAGCGATTCCCAGCGAGATGAGATGGCGGCGCTCTATCGTCGGGGCGGCTTTGGGTATGGAGAGGTGAAAAAGGCGCTGGCCGACGCCGCCGACGCGTTTTTCGCCGAACCTCGCCGCCGCCGGGCCGAACTGGAGGCGGACACGGAAAGAGTCCATGAGATCCTTGCCGATGGCGCCGCGCGAGCCCGAAAGAAAGCCGCCGATGTTTTGCGGAGGGCGCAACTAGCCTGCGGTATCCTGGGGCGAGGGCTGAGAGATTGAACTCGAAAAAGAAGACGCTAAACTGGCTGATAACTGATGTAGGCTGAATGTCTGGTTCCCCCTCCGCCCCCGGAGCCGGCTCACGCTGGCACGCCGCCGCAGCAACGGCATGGGTTCCCTGGGCGCTCGTTTCCGGCGCGACGATCGGTTGGCTCGCCGTGCAGGTCCAGCCTTACTTCTCGCCTCTAGTCGTTTTTCCGTTGCTGCTCGGTTTGCTCTTGGCGCTGGCACTCATATCAGGTCTCCGCGTCTGCTCGCTGGCGCACACTCCGACCGTTTACGCGGGTGCGGTTCTCGCGATCGCGCTCGTGGTTGGCGGACAGCATTATTGGAGTTATCGCGCCGCACGCGATGCCCGGGCCGTTAAACAGGCCGATCTCGAAAAGGCCCGGCGGGCGTTTCCCAACCTGGCCGACCATCTGGTCGCACCGCCGCCGGAGAGCGTGATCGAGTACTTGCGTGCGGAGGCGGCCGGGGGTCGAGAGCTTCTTGGCTATCGAGTCCGCGGAACACTCCTCTGGTGTTGGTGGGTCGTGGAATCGATTCTGGTGCTGATTTCAGCGATTCTGCCGATCGCTTGGGCCTTGAAGCGTCCCTACTGCGTCCGCTGCCGCAGTTGGTTCCGCGGGAGCCGCAGCGGCAGAGTCTCGGCAGCCACCGCGTCCGAATTGGCCAATCGCTACGGGCTGCCGGTTCCCAAGTCCCCAAGCGCCGCGGCATACCGCTTGCTCACCTGTCGATCCGGGTGCGGCCCGTCGCTATTGGAGCTATCATGGGAGTTGGGACGCGGAACCGGCAACGCCTGGCTTAACGCCGAAGGGCGGCGCGCCGTCGACGCGATACTCGACGGCGATCAAGGATGAGTTGCTTTCAAGACTTGAGACCATCATGAATGTCCTGGGGATCGGCACCGACATCATCGAATGCCTGCGGATCGCTCATATGATCGAGCGGCACGGTGAGCTGTTCATCAATCGGGTCTACACGCCGCACGAGATCCGCTACTGCCAGAGCCGCAAGCAGGCGACTCAGCACTTTGCCGGTCGTTGGGCGGCAAAGGAGGCGATCCTCAAGGCGTTGGGAACGGGCTGGCGCAAGGGGATCAGTTGGCGCGACATCGAAATCCGCAACGATCCGGGCGGCAAGCCCGTCGTTGGACTTCGCGGAGGGGCCCGCGACATGGTCGAAAAACTTGGCATTCGTGAAATGCTCGTCAGTATCTCGCACTGCCGCAGCCACGCCACGGCCTACGCCCTGGCTCTGGGGGCCGAGATGCCGCCCAAGCCGAAGCGAAAGGAGTGATCCTCACGCCGCTTGGGTTTCGATGGGGATGAGTTTAGGGGTCGCGATTCGCGTGCCGTAGACCGCGCCGTAACGGCTCTGAAGCTCGCGGAAATCGCAGCGCAAGAACTCGAAGACTTCCGGTGGCGGCCCCATCGCCAGCCAGCGGCGGGCCAAATGATCCATCAAGCGATCGTATTCACGCTCGTCGTGGCCGTGCGCGTAACAACGGCCCGGATGGCGGCGCAGGTCGCCGTTGAAGCCTGGCGCAATGTGCCAGAGCTCGTGGAATACGGTCACCAACTTCTCGTGGAAGGAATGGTTCAGAAATCTTGGCAGATAGAAGCTCAGCAGGTAAAGCATTTCTCGGCCAGCACCATCGTAGAGCCGGTCGATCGTCCATAGGCGGCCAGCGCGCTCGGTGACCAAGGCGCCGTCCTCGAATCGCAACGGGGTGAGCGTGGCGTGAATGCCGTGCCGCGCCGATGATCGGGCCTGGCAAAACCGCAATGCGACTCGGCCTATGTTGATGTGCCCCATTTGAGGCAAACGGGCCGTGATGTCGGCACACAACCGGCGGACGTGAAACGTGAAATCGAAACCCCTGTTTCCGTCCATGCCAGGCCGGTTGCCGTCCATGACAAGCCCCCATTTCCGTCCACGAAAGGCAATCTCGAACAACCTCTCAGGACTCACCACCCGCTGCCGCCCCCTCAAAGCGCGGGGCCACGGCGCGGCGGGCCGCGCGATCTCGGACGCCGACGAATTCGAGAATGGCACGCGTGCCGGCATCGCCCAGCCGGGGCTTGGCCAACCGCAGCACGCGCGTGTAGCCGCCGTTGCGATCGGCGAAACGCGGTGCGATATCCGCGAACAGGATACGGACGGCCTGCTTGTCGCCGAGCATCACCAATGCGCGTCGGCGAGCCTTGACCACCGGGGCCATGGCCGCCGACCACTTCTTCCATTGGTCGCTCTTGCGCCAGCGGCGCCACTCGTCGGAGTTCCGCTCGCTGTCGGTGGCGAACTCTTCCGCCGCCTCCTGTGCCGCGAGCGAGTGCCGCGCGAGCGTGATGCACTTCTCCACCACGCCACGCACTTCCTTCGCCTTCTCAAGGGTCGTCACGATTCGGCCCTTGATCTTAGGCGCGTTCGCGTCTCCCTCGGCGTCGCGTTCCGTCAGGAACAGCGCCGTGGCCAGGTTCCGCAGCAATGCACGCTGGTGACTAGGGCAGCGCCCAAGCGTGCGGCCTTTTCTTCGATGTCGCATGGATTTGTCCGTTGTCGGTTTTCAGCCAATGTGCTTCAGGAATCCATCACTATGCATCAGACGCCGCTGGCGGCGGGGACCCGCATTCCCAAACGCAAGCCCAGGTCGGAAAGCTTCTCTCGGACTTCCGTAAGCGTGTTGTCGCCGAAGTTGCGAATGTCGAGCAATTGGTCGGCGCTGCGGGCGACCAGGTCGCGGACCGTGTGGATATTGTCCGATTCGAGGCAATTCGTGGCCCGCACCGAAAGGTTCAACTCAGCCATGCTCATATTCAGTTTCTGCTCGATCGCAGCGTCGTTAACCAAGACACTCGCCGCTCGGCCCTCGGCGAAAATCTGCGAACCCAATTCGCTGTATTGAATAAACGGGTTGAGGTGCTTGCGGAGGATCTTGGCGGATTCGACCAGCGCCATTTCAGGGCCCACCGAACCATTCGTCCAGATTTCCAAGGTAAGCTTGTCGTAGTTGGTCTTCTGACCAACGCGGGTTTCCTCGATCTCGTACCGCACGCGAACCACTGGGCTGTAGACCGCATCGACCGGAATGATGCCGATTTCGACGTTTGGGCTGTGCTCCGTCGAAGGGACGTAGCCGCGACCATTCTCGACGACCATCTCCAACTCGAACGGGACATCTTCGGTGAGCGTGGCGATCACGTGGTTCTTGTTGATCACTTCGACCGAGTCGTCGCTCTTGACGTCGGCACCGGTGACCACCCCCTTGACTCGCTTTTCGATGCGGAGCACTTTGGTGCTTTCGCTATGATTTTTTACCACCAGCGACTTGACGTTCAAGACGATGTCGGTCACGTCCTCGACGACGCCCGGCAAAGTGGTGAACTCGTGCTGGGCCTTCTGGATCTTGACCTGGGTCACCGCGCTGCCTTCCAGGCTCGAAAGCAGGATGCGCCTCAGGCTATTGCCGATAGTGACGCCGAAACCGCGCTCGAACGGCTCTGCAATGAACTTGCCGTAGGTAGCCGTCAATGACGCATGGTCGCACGTGACGAGACTGGGCAGTTCAAGCCCACGCCAACGAATCCGCATGGAGAGCCTCCGCTTTTACTTTGAGCACAACTCGACGATCAACTGCGTCTGTACCGGAATCGAGACATCGAACTCTTCTGGCAAGCGAGTCAGGCAGCCTTCCGGGAGCGGGCCTTCGGACAGGGTCAGGAAATCGGGCAATTGCCGCTGGTTCTCAGACAAATTAGCCTGCACAGCTTGCAAGCTCTTGGTCCGGTTCTTGACGCGAACCACGTCGCCCGGCTTGAGCAGGTAGCTAGGAACGTCGACACGCCGGCCGTTGACCGTGATATGGCCATGGCAAACCAATTGCCTGGCCTGCGCGCGACTTTGGCCGAACCCGAGACGATGCACGACGTTGTCCAAGCGACGCTCCAAAAGGCTCATCAACGTGGCGCCCGTGTTCCCCTTGGAGCGCTGCGCTTCGGTGAAATAGCGACGGAACTGACGCTCGAGGATGCCGTAATAATGTTTGACCTTCTGCTTTTCGCGCAAATGCACGCCATAGTCGGTGAGCTTGCCGCGACGGTACTGGTGCATTCCCGGCGCGTTTTCACGGCGCTCGAAACCACATTTGGGTGTATCGCAGCGCGTGCCCTTGAGAAACAACTTCATCCCCTCGCGGCGACAAAGGCGACAGACAGGTCCGGTGTGACGAGCCATGGAGTTCTTAAAGCTCTCTAAGCGGAAGGTTTTCTAAAACGATCGATCGTACAAGGCGGCAGCTATATCTGGTGGCGGCCGCATCAGCGTTTACGTAGCCGACAAATACTAGACACGGCGCTTCTTGGGCGGTCGGCAACCGTTGTGCGGTAGCGGTGTCACATCCTCAATGCTCTTGACGGTCAAGCCGGCCGACTGCAATGCGGTGATCGCGCTTTCACGACCGCTGCCAGGGCCCTTCACTCGCACGTCGACCTCCTTGACACCGAACTTCGAAGCCTTTTCCGCGCATTGCTGGGCGGCGCATTGCCCAGCGAAGGGAGTGCTCTTGCGACTACCTTTGAAGCCGCAGGTGCCGGCGCTCGCCCAACACAGGGTGTCCCCCTTCGTGTCCGTGATCGTCACCGTCGTATTGTTGAACGTGGCCTTTACGTGGGCTACGCCCAAAGTGACGTTGCGTCGGACTTTGCGTCGCTTGCTCTTCGACACGAGAATTCAACTCCTGATTAAAATGCTCCAAGGCGGCCAAATTGCGCCGCTTGCCGTTGTTTCCCAACCCAGGCGGTGCGGCGCCCCGCTCCGAACGAGTTTGCTTATTTCAGATCCTTGACGCCCTTCTTACCGGCGACGGTTTTCTTAGGACCTTTGCGGGTACGGGCATTCGTGCGGGTACGCTGACCACGAACCGGCAGGCCGCGACGGTGCCGGATGCCACGATAGCAGCCGATGTCGCGAAGCCGGGCGATATTCTGGGCCACCTGTCGCCGCAACTGCCCTTCGACGACGTAATCCTTGTCCAAAAGTGCCGCCAAGCGAGCGATTTCGTCTTCGGCCAGGTCGCGTGCCCTTGCTTGGGGATCCACTCCCGCTTTATGGCACAACTCGCGGGCAACCTTCTTGCCCACGCCGTAGAGATAAGTTAGCGATACGATCGTGGGCCGATCACTGGGAATATCCACACCCAAGAGACGCGGCATAACTCATTGACTCCATTGATATTGAGGATCAACACCGAACCGGCCGGTTCAGCCGTGACAGACCCAAAGGTTCAACCCTGACGCTGCTTATGGCGTGGGTTATTGCAGACCACGAACACGACGCCCCGGCGGCGAACGAGCTTGCAGTTTTCACAAATGCGCTTGACGCTGGCGCGAATTTTCATGTGCGGACTCTTCAGCCAAATCCTGTGGCGAACGATCCAAAGCGTCTGAGTATAAGGGGATGGGGGTCTTTTGTTCAAGGCCCCTCACCACGAAAAATCGGAATTGCGAACCGCTTATCTACCACCACCATCGGAGCCAATGGTTGTTTCCGCACCACCGTGGATCGGATTCGTGCGATGGCCGAGCCAAATTGAGACAACATGCGTGCGTTTTTGAGACACTTTTCGCCCTTGCGTTGCTGGCGATCGTCATGTCGCAGAATAGCGCGACATGAGGTAAGTCTTCTTTGGGGAACGCCTTACAAGCAGATTTTCAGATCGAGTTTCCTGATTGTTCGTACCGGGCATCGGTTTTGCTCCATCATCTGGCCCCCAGTTGAATTCCGTCGAACTTTCAAGGAGGAAATGAACCATGCTAGTGCTAAGCCGACGAATTGGCGAAAAACTCGTCATTGGTGATCAAATCACCGTTACGATTAATCGGGTATCGGGAAACCGTGTGAGCCTGGGCATCGAAGCGCCGCCCCATGTACGCGTCGTACGATCGGAGTTGCAAAAAGCCTTGCTCGATGTTCTCAATGCCGAGGACCACGTAACGTCGGACGACGTAATCGGCGAATGCGACTCGCATTCGGGCAATGAAGCCTCGGAGACGGCGATTCTAACGTCATCGGCTTGCCGGTAAAGAAGCCGATTCGGCGGAGCAGGCGAGCGTTACTCGCGTGACTGTGATGTTGCCCGCGAAACAAAGCTGCACGTCGCTTCCCGGTTCGCGCCGGCGGTTCTGGTAGTCGCCCTGATAGACCAATGCGCCCGCCTCGCGACGATATGCGACCGGCAGAGGGTGCGGATCGACAGGGCAATAGGCGATATTCGGCATTTCCAACTCGATTTCCGGGTCGGGTAGGTTCACATTCCAAAATGCGCCCGGTGCGAGCGGCTTTTTCAGCAGGGCTTCCAGCACCTGGGCGGTCCAGTGTGCTGCCCGCGACCAGTCGACTTCGCCGCGCGCGCGGCGATATTGCGAAATGGCGATTCCGGGCTTGCCCCAAAGGGCCGCTTCGCGGACCGCGGCCACCGTGCCCGACATGAACACATCGGACCCCAGATTCCCACCCTGGTTGATGCCCGCCAGTACCCAGTCGATATCTTCGGCCAGGTACTTCAGGCCGATTCGTGTGCAATCGACGGGGGTTCCGTCGATTGCGTGCCAACCGACGTCGCTTCGGGTCATTTGCAACGGCCGATCGGTCGTCGCCCGATGACTACAGCCCGAATGCGGTTCACTGGGCGCGATGACCAATCGCTCGCCCCAAGGTGCAAGCAACCGATCGAGCGTGGCCAGGCCAGGCGCGTCGACGCCATCGTCGTTGGTCACGAGAAACTTGATGGTCATGCAGATATTGGATGCGTTCGGTATTAGGAATCGTTCGCGACGATCAATGCGCGAGCGACTTTTTCAATCGCCGCCGCGACCAGGTGGATGACGGTATCGTCCTCCAGTAATACCGGATGATGCAGCACGACGCAGTCGGCCGCGGCGCGGCGGCACTCGGCCAGGTTATCGGCCGCGCGGCAGCGGCGCGGCGACCGAAATGCAAAACCCCGGAAGCCGGCGTCGAGTGCAACGCCTTCGGTCTGAACGCTGGCGAGGAATTCCGCGCGCGAGCGGCCGGCCATTTCGCTCGGCGAAAACTGCATTCCCAGTTTATAGAACGAGGGCAAGTAGTCTCCGGTGTCGTTCGATAACGGTCGAATACCGGGCACTCCGGCCAGCCGCCGCACCAATCGCGCCGCGGCCGCCCTCCGCAAGGCGTTGCGGCTGTCGAGCTTGGCCAATTGCGGCAGCAACACGGCGGCTTGCAGCTCACTAAGCGGGAACGCGTTGTTCCCTTGTTCGCAATGGATTTTGGCTCGCTGATGGATGTCAGCCCGCCGGGTAAGGATGGCGCCTCCCCGGCCGGCTGTCAGCAGTTTGCTGCCACCGAAACTTAACACACCCACGTCGCCGGAAGTTCCGGCGAGACGTCCCTCGACCCTGGCACCTGGTGCTTGGCAGGCATCTTCGACAACGGCCAGCCCGTGCCGCCGGGCAAACTCAACCACCTCGCCCATCGGCACCAATCCGCCGTGCAGGTGCGACACCACCACCGCGCGCGTGCGCTCGCTTTGTGCGGCCGGCAGTCGGTGTGGATCGAGGTTCCAATTCAGCGGATCGACATCGACCAGCACCGGTCGCGCTCCGACAGCTTCGATCGCTCGGAAGTTACCCGAAAAATCGTACCCGGCCAGAATCACTTCGTCGCCGGGTACGATTTGCAGACCTCGCAGGGCCAACTCAACGGCAAATGTCCCCGAGCAGCAGAGCATGACGTGTTCAACCGCATGATACTCGGCCAGGGCGGTAACGAGCCGTTCGGCGTTAGGCCCCAGGTAGCGCCCCCAACTCCCATCGGCATAGGCCCGCTCCAACGCCGCGAGCACGTCAGGATCGGCCAAGGGCCACTCAGGCGGGCCGCTCGGCAGCGAGGCCGGGCCGCCATCGATCGCCAGAATCGGGTTGTTGATTTTGAGTTTTGGATCTTGGATTGGAGTACGCGGACATGCTGCCGCGCCGCTTTGTCTGTCGTATGCGTCACGGCAACTCGTCGATGTGGTCGCCGCTTCCATTGAGCTGCCCGCGATTTCGTCCTTTCGTTGCCGGGGCCCGTGAGTGTGCCATCGTTTTATTGTACCTATTCCATGGAAACCCAGCCAATTCAAGTCCCAACTTGCACCATGCTGGGGCGTGTGTTCTTGACAAATCCATCTCTTGACCTAGTTTTTTCTATGGTAGGACGACTACAGCCAGCAATCGCGTCCGCCCCCGCCCCCCCTCGTCGAGCCGATGAACGCCGATCGCAACTTGCTGCTGGGCATCCTCGCCCTGCAACTCAACTTCATCGATCGCAACCAACTGGTCGCCGCGTTCGATCGTTGGAGCGGCGATAAAAGCAAGCCGCTTGGGGAAATTCTTCTCGAAATGGCTATGCTCGACGTCGGCAACGGCCAGTTGCTCGACGCCCTGATGAGCGAGCACCTCCGACGTCACGGCAATGACGCGGGAAAAAGTCTGGCGGCGCTCTCGTCGATTGGATTCGAGCGGCGCGAATTGGATCAAATCGCCGACCGTGACGTTCGGGCTCTGCTGGCCGAGATTGCGACGGTTCCACTACGCGCTTCGTCGCCTTGCGATCGCACCGTGCAGTGCGAAGGGTCCAAACTTGCCGACGCATCCGTGGTCCAGGCCCCTCGAGCCCAAGAGATTTCGAGCCGGAAAAAAGCGTCTCGGCTTGCCGTCTGGCTTCCCAGGCTGGCGTCGTCCGTGGCCTTCGTGCTGGCGCTCGGCTATCTCTTGCACACGTCGCATGAGCCCGTCGTTTTTGGCAAATATGACGTTCAATACTCGACCTTTCTGGCTTTGCTGTTCCTCATCATCCTTCCTGTGTTTCATTACCTGGCCCGGTCGTGCGCCGTCGTGAACGAAGTGAAGTCACGCTCGGGGCGAACGTTCGTAGTACGTCCACGGCACAAACTCACGATGGTCGTCGTTGCCATGTTGGCCGTTTACCTGGCCGCGGGCGCCCTTACCGACCGTTTCTTTCGCAGGCGAATCATGACGTCGAACAGCGATGGCTATCATCCGTACCTGCAGAACACTCCCCAACCGAATGATGTGGCGCAAAACGTGAATCGTTGGGGCTTTCGAGGCGACGATATCGAACAAGCTAAAGGGGACGATGTCTTTCGAGTTTTCGTGTTCGGCGGCTCGACCGTCTATTGCGGCACGGTGCCCTATGAACAAACACATTGCAGGATACTGGAGGAACGGCTTCGCAAAGCCTATCCGCAATACGAAGTCGAGGTTCAGAATCTTGGCGCCGACTGGCACACGACCGAGCACGACACGATCAAACTCCTGTTCTTCGCCCAGGACTTCTCGCCCGATCTCGCGATCACGTTTCACGCCATCAACGATCTGGTTCGAAGTCTTACGCCGGACGCGTTCGGGGAAGGCGCCTATTGGCCGGATTACCGGCATTACCTCGGCGCGATCGCGAACCTTGCCACCGGCGGTCGAAAGGTGCCGTCGACGATTACCGCCGGCCAGTGGTGTTCGGACCTGCGCTTCGACCAGATTCGCATCGATGGCCCCGAGGGGAACGGAATCAACGGCGTACGCACCTTCTTCGTTCCGAAGGCGCGGCCGGTGAGTATCACCGAGTGGAAGAGCCTGCCGGCGTTCGAGCGAAACTTGAACGACTTCGTTGCCATTGCCCGCTCGAAGCGGATGCAGGTGCTGCTGGCAACGCAACCTTCGCTGTATCAGGACGATCTGCCGCCTGATCTAGAGCAATTACTCGTGTTTCCGCTGACACATCACTTCGGTGGCCAACGCCCGTCGCTCCATTCGATGGTCGACGGCATGCGCCGTTTCAACGATGCGACGCGTCGACTGGCAACGCGGGCAAAGGTCGACCTGGTCGACCTGGAGCGGCAAATGCCTAAGACGACCGCCTATCTTTACGACGACGTGCACTACACGCGGGCTGGCAATTATCTGGTGGGAAACGCGCTCGCCGACAACATCATCGAGTCGAAAACGATCGACCGCGTCATGGAGCGGCGACGTAGCGGAACAAAGTCTGCCCATTGAACGGCCCGCCTCGCCCTGCCAGGATCTCTGGTCAGGTGGAGTGGACGCATGAGCCGCGTTTCGGTTGCTGGACAATAGGGGCCAGACCTGTGGGCAGACAAGTCAATTTTTACATGATGCCGGACGAACTGGCCGAGTTCGAATCAGACTTAAGGGCGCGAGGGGACGTTGTTTTTCTTGCCGTGCCAATGCCTGGTCCTGGGCTCCGGGAAGTTGCGGGACTAGAGCCACTTCCGGGCGACTATGGCGGTCGTTTCTTGGCTCGGCGAGAAGATCTCGGTCGCATAAAGACCGTCCGCGTGCAGGCAACGGGACAGCTCATGGTCGTGGCGTCGGCCTCACCGGTCGTTGAGCTTTCGCGGTGTCGCATCGATCCATCGACCGGCGCCCTGCGTCGCGGCCGATTGTACTTCATGACTCCCGGCCGGGGCGGACTCGGATTCGACGCCGGCGCTGAGTTCATCAAATGGGCCGACGGCTTGCTGACCTGGTTCCGTAAGAACAAGGATTACAGGCTTCAGAAGGAGCCTGCGTACAGAGGAATTTACATTTCAATCAAGGCATCTGAATGGCGCGAACGCGGGGGTATTCTTGGTCCTCCCTAAGATAAGCGCCGCCGCATGCCGCGCCGGGCCGGCCCCGCGTCCCAGGATCGAGCAAGGTTGTTTAGGCCAGGATTTCCCTCACGATACGAGCTGGCCTTCCGTCGATGAGACGCTGCTCACGGCCATTGGCGTGGTAGACGAGCCGCTCGTGATCAAGCCCCAGCAGGTGCAACAGCGTGGCCTGATAATCGTTGGGAGTGACGACATTTTCTGCCGCTTTGTGGCCGACCTCGTCGGTCGCGCCGAAGGTCACACCGGGCTTGATGCCGCCCCCCGCCAACCAGATTGAGAAGCCCTGGCCGTTGTGGTCGCGACCAGCCGAATCGTTCAACTCCCCCTCGCAAACGGGCAACCGGCCGATCTCTCCACCCCAGTGGACCAGCGTCGTGTCCAATAGCCCGCGCTGCTTGAGATCCTTCACCAGCGCGGCCGCCGGCTGGTCGGTCCGGCGGCAAATGTCAGGGAGTCCCTGTCGGATGTTGTTGTGCGTGTCCCACGGCTGGCCGCCGAGGAAAAGTTGCACGAACCGCACACCGCGTTCAACCAGTCGCCGGGCGATCAGGCAGCGCGTGCCGTACTCGCGCGTGGCGTCCTGATCGAGCCCATACAACTTGTGGATGTACTCCGGCTCCCGCGAGACGTCGAGGGCCTCTTTGGCTGCGACCTGCATCGCCGCCGCCAGCTCGTAGCTGGCGATCCGCGTCTCCAGGTCGGCTTCGCCCGGGTGCGCCGCCAGATGGCGCTCGTTGAGCTGCTGGAGAAGGGCCAGGTTCTGTTCTTGCAGCTTGCCGCGGAGTTGGGTCGGCGGGTCGAGGTTCAGGATTCTCGGTTCTTGCGGGCGGAGTACGGTCCCTTGGTAAAGGGGCGGCATGAACCCGCTCGACCAGTTGTGTGTGCCATCGACAGGGTGTCCGCCAGGGTCGGAAAGTACCATGTAGGCCGGCAGGTTCCGCGACTGGCTTCCCAGGGCGTAGACGATCCAGCTTCCCAGGGTGGGCCGACCAGTCACGCCGGCCATTCCGCCGTGAAAGTAGCGAATCGAGACTTCATGCCCGTTATGGCCGGTGTGCATCGAGCGGATAATGCTGATCTCGTCGACGATGCCGGCGGTGTGCGGCAACAGCTCCGACACGTCGGCGCCGCACTGGCCGTGCTTGGCGAACTTCCAAGGACTTCCGAAGAGCTTTTTGCTGGCCCGATTGACGAAGCTGAAAACCACATCACCGCCGTATTCAGCCCCGTTCTTGGCGGTGAGCTCGGGCTTGGGATCGAGCAGGTCGACATGCGAGGGCCCGCCGTGCATGAACAGCGAGATCATCGCATTTGCACGCGGGGCGAAATGTCCTGGCTTGGGTTGCGTATTCAGAGCGAGGTTTTCACCTGGCTTGCCGGTCGGGAGGGCCAGCAACTGATCTTCGCGCAAGAGGTGCGCCAGCGCGAACGTACCGATGCCAAAGGCCGATTGCGAGAGGAACTTGCGGCGGTTGGGCCTAATTGGATCAGTCGACATAGAGGAGCTCGTTGGAACAAAGAAGTTGCTGGCAGAGGCTTGTCAGGGCCGTCAGCTCGTGGTCCGACGTGTCGCCGGTCGCGCGCAGATGCGACACCTGGTCGCCGATGAAGCGGCAGGCAAGCTCCCATTCTTCGATCGTCGGCGGTCGTTGGTAGGCAAGCTGCCAGCCGTAAGCAATCTGTTGCGGTAAATTCGTACCGAGAGGGCCGTCGAAGTCGGCGGCCGAATTCCAGGAACGCAATATCGTGCCTTGCGCGTCTGCCAGCTTGATTTCAACCGTCCATTCGAATGAATCGCTGGTGACGTCGCCCAGGCAATCGACGGCGAAGTCGAGCGTGTCGCCGGCCTCTACCGCGAGCGCCGCCACGCCCGTGGCGGCTTCGTTGGTTTTCACCGGCCATTCGCCGGCAAGTCCTGTTCGGCTGCAAACGATTCGGCCGCGGACGCCGTCGCCGTTGGCGCTGGGGTGCTTGAGCTTTCCGGCGATCGCCGCAATACCGTCGCGCGGCGCGATCCAACGGCGGACCGCCGCATGCGATGGGTCGTTGCCCGCGTGTCCGCCGGCGGCATGCAGAATGGCCCAGCCGGTGGCCGGGTCGGGCAGCGAAGCACCGCCCTGCCAGGCAGAGCCGGTGAAGTGCGGCAGCGGTGTGAATTGCGCCATCCGGCCTGTCGCGCTGTCGAATGCGCCAAAGCCAAACTGCCAGACCTCGGTTTGCCTTGGGAACCTGGCCGCAATGAATTGGGCCTGCGATTTAGCATAGTCCAGGGGCGTTTCTGATCTCAAGCGAAGCGCGAACAAGTTGGCGAGCTTGAGCACGAACTCACTGTTCATGAGCATCAGCGATTGGGGAGCTCCCGTGCTTGGCACGCGGCGCTCGCAATTGAGCGTCATGACGGGCGAGTCGAACGTCTGCAGAAACGAAACCGGCTTCGTGCGGCGTGCTTGCAGGTAAACACCCCGGCGTGGAACGTCGTCGGCGACGACAACCTGGCCGACAAAGTCCTCTGCGATGGGCACGGCCGAGCCATAGAGCCTGCGATCGAGCAGGCCGCTTGCGACGAGCATGCGATCTCGCAGGATTTCGGCTTCGAGACGCCGCACAGGAAAGTGCCAGTACCAGGCGTCGTTGGCGTCGAGCGCGCGGGCGTCGACGGCCTGCGGCCCGGAATCGTGCCTCGCAACAGACGACTGACGGTAAACGGTCGAGAGCATGATCAACTTGTGCATTCGCTTCAAGCTCCAGCCTTGAGTCACCAACTCGCCGGCGAGCCAATCGAGCAGATCGCGGTGCGTGGGGCGCACGCCGAGCGTGCCGAAGTCGCCCGGTGTCTCCACCAGTCCGCGGCCGAAATGGTGCAGCCACAACCGATTTGCCAGCACGCGTCCCACAAGTGGATGCCGGCCGCTGGTAAGGTGTTTGGCGAACGCCAGCCGCCGGCCTGATGTGGGAACGCCCGGGTCCTTCTCGGCGATCTCCAATCGCTGGCCCTCGGGCGCGGCGATCGTCAGATCGCCGGGCGCGACCGGTTTTGTCGGCTGGCGATAGTCGCCGCGATGAAACACGTGGGTCGGCGGCAGCGTGCCTGGCGTTTCATTCAAAACGCCGATGAAATCCTCGGGGGGTTTCTCCGCCTGCCTGGCGGCGATCTTGGCCTGATCCGCCTTGAGTTCGTCGGCGGCCGCCTGGTCGTACTGATAGAGGACGCCGGGGCTGATATTCGCCTTGGGATTGGAGGCCAGGAGCTGCTTCTGTTCCTCGGTCCGCTTGTCGGCGGGCGAATTGTACGCTTCGCTCAACTTGCCGCGAATCTCCTCTGGGAATTTCAGCAGTTCCTTTTCAAAGGCCCTGGCCACATAGCTCGTTTGTTTGGTGTTGAATTCGGCTTGCAGCTTCGCGACTTCAGCATCGACCGCGGCGGCTTGGGCCCTGTCGGCGTCGGTGTAGAGCGAGACGAGTCGCTGGCCTGGCCGGCGCCAATGGGCCGGATCGAGCGCCGGCTCGAAGACGGCACGTAAGCGGTAGTAATCCGATTGCGGGATCGGATCATAGCGGTGGTCGTGGCATTGCGCGCAGCCGACGGTGAGCCCGAGCAGCGACGAGCTGACGATCTTGACCGTATCGGCGACGACTTGGTTGGCATTGGCCGCCTCGTCGCCGCCGCCGGTCGCGGTGGGATCGGCCGCCATCCGCAGAAAGCCGGTCGCTGCCAGCTTCTCGATCTGCTCGGATGTCAGATTGTTCCACGGGGGCGGAACCAATTCGTCGCCGGCGAGTTGTTCGACGATAAACTGGTCGAACGGCTTGTCGGCGTTGAACGAGCGGATGACGTAATCGCGATAGTGGTGGGCAAACGGGCGCGGCGAGTCGTCGTTGCCGTTACCCTCTGAGTCGGCGTAACCGACGACGTCGAGCCAATGACGGCCCCAGCGCTCGCCGTAGTGGGGCGATTGGAGCAGTTTGTCGAGCACTCGTTCGAAGGCTTGAGGATCGGTATCCGCCAGAAACTCGTCGATCTCGGCCGGCGACGGCGGCAAACCGGTCAGGTCGAAGGCCGCGCGGCGAAGGAACGTGAGCCGGTCGGCGTCGGGGGCGAAACGCAGCCCATGTTCGCGCAGCGTGGCAAGCACGAACGAGTCGACCGGCGTGCGCACGATGTCGGCGTCGGAATGCGCGGCCAGCGACGATTCATGCTGAACCACATCGGCAAGCCGCGGCGGAACGATTCGGCGGATCGGCTGGAACGACCAGAAGTCGCGTTCTTCGGGCGTGATGTCGATCCCCGGCGGGAGCTCTTGCGGTTCGTCGCGCCGCGTCGCGGCGCCCGAGGCGATCCACCGTTCGATGACGGCGACCTGGTCAACGCCCAGTTTCTTCTCGCCCGGCGGCATTTCACCCGCTTTCAACCGCGCCACCATCAGGCTGGCCGCCGCGTCGCCCGGCACCAAGGCCGGGCCGCTCTCGCCCCCTTTCACCGCCAAGCGCCGTAACCGCAGGTCGAGGCCCCCCTCGAGCGTTTCACCGCCGCCGTGGCAATCGAAACAATATGCCTTCAGGATCGGCCGTACGTGCTGTTCGAACGACACGATTTCGTCGCTGGCCAGTACTTCGGCGGCCCAGACGCGAGCCGGCCAAATGAGTTGCCCGCACCCCATGGTTGCGGCAAGTGTCAAGAACCGTAAGAGCCCCTTGGCGATCATCGGCATGGTCACGCAAAGTTGGCGGGAAGGTGTGTCCCGATGCGAGCGTGCCGGGGCTTGCATCCGAACGGCATGGTACCATTCAGTTTACCAATTCGCGCGATTCGAGACAAGCAATACGCTACGATGGTAATGATGGCGTTTGAAAAAGCGCCGGAAAAAATGGGGTCAAATGCGATTTGCGACCGGCCGCCGATTTGACTGTTGCCTAGTTCTTGGGCACATCTCGTTCACGCCGAAGGTAAAGGTATCTCGCAACGAGTCCTCCGACAAAACCAAACAGGATTGTCCACAGCATCTCTCCAATATAGAGCAACCTCTGCATTGATTCGCCGTCTTTCTTCACGTGTTCATAATCCAGCCCCTCCAAGTCGCCAAGAAATTCAAGTAGTTGCGACGTCGGAAGGAGTGAATTCACGTTGATGTCTCGCCACCCCAACGTGTCTATCAAGAAGAAAAACTGATATGCCCAAGCGACGATTGCGAATCCTGCCAGGAACGCGCGGGTGTCCTCGCGACTGTAGATCGCCGCAACTGGAGCAAGCAGGATGCAAGCCATACCGTGGGATACGATTGCCGCAAGCCATGCCGAAGTCGGATTGGTCAGTGCCGCGCATCCCATCGCCGTGAAAGTGACGAACCCAAACAACGCGAGCAGGGAGTAGCCAAAGCGGGGCATGTCGGCCATTCTAGCCGATCCAGCCCTATGCGGCACCGTCAATGTCTCATTGTCGGCCGCGTGACGTATAGGTTGTCTCGCGGCCGGTGCGTGCGTCTATTCATTGGCTACAATACACATATGCTCAGATGGCGTCTGATTGCGTTGGTGACCTTCTACGCCGGGCTTGGCTTCGGCGCCGCGGTTTGCGTTGAAGTCGGCTGGCACGCGCGGCCGGCTCAAATCGTATTCGACGCGGTTTTCTTCGCCGAGGCATGCTTGCTGGGCATCTGGGCCGGACTTGGCAGACTTTCGAAAGCGCGGCGCTTCATCGGCGTCGGTTTGGGCCTGACGTGTCTGGGTGGCTTAACCGCTTTAGGGTTGCAGCGATCGCTCGACAGGCGCATCGGCATTGCCGCCGACGATCTTGTATTCCTTTGGGTCTGGCTCCTGATGTTGGCCCTGGCGCTCGTCGCGATCGCCGCGCTCATGGCGGCGTCGCTTGCGCTATTCAAGTGGAACTTTCGCCTTGTTCAGTACGCCGCGGGCGCATCGGGCTTGCCAAAAGCCGATCCCTTGCAATTCTCGATCTTGCAATTGATGATGCTGGTCATGGTCGTGGCGGTCCTGGTCAAGATCGGGCCTTTCGCCCAAGCGCATCTGAACGATTACGATTCGTATATCGCGTCGATGGCCGCCGTGGTTGTCGGTGGTCTGTGCTTCGGCGGAGTGGGAATTCTCGCGATGTTAGCCGTATTGGCCGCCGAACGACCTCTGATCTGGTCGATGGTGGCGGTCGCGTTGTCGACTGTGATCGGACTCGTCCCCTCGTATTACTTCCCCGATTTTCTCAGCGCGGATGTCGCCGCCACATCCAGTACGACGGCACTTGAGGCCGTGCTGATCGTCGGAGCGCTGGCGGTCGTACGCCGGTGCGGGTATCGGCTGCTGTCTTCAAGCGGACCTGTCTAGCGACCACACGAGAGAAATCGACCAGGACAATGCTGCGGGTTTTACGTCCGGCGGCGATTGATCTTCACCCATCCGGCGGCGACAATAGCCGGGCGATGCGACACTTGCCCAATTGCGAAAGGTCATCATGTTCAAGATGAGTGGTGGCGCGACGTGCTTGTTGATTCTCAACGTTGCCTGCGCCCGAGTCGGGGCTCAGGAGACGACGCCCGCGAGTCGCTTCGCCGGATTGGAAAGTGAAGAGGCATTCCTGCTCCCCAACGGCTGGCGATTGACGCCCGCCGGGCGGCACGTGCCGCTGAGCGACCTGCCGCTCAATATACTGGTCACCGCCGACGGGAAGTATGCGCTCGTGGCCACGAACGGCTACAACGCGCATGAGCTGACCGTGGTCGAACTGGCGACTCAAAGCAAACTGGCCGTCGAGAGCGCGAAGCAAAGCTGGTTTGGCCTAGCGCTCGACGAATCGAGCGGCGAGGCGTGGTGGTCGGGGGGCGGAGCATCCGTGCTGCACCGTTTTGCGTGGCAGGATGGCAAGCTCGAAACGCGCGATCCTTTTCCGCCGCCAGGAAAGCCCGGCGCAGCGCTTGCAGAAGGCGCAGTGGCCTCGGGGTTTCGTACGGGCATCTTTCTGGATTCCGAGGCGGAGACCCTTTTCTCGCTGACGATCCTGTCCAAAGGCGACACGAAATCGTTCGCCTGGGGAGACGCCACGTCGGACCAGGGGCAGGGCGGCGTGATTACCCGTATCGCAACGAGCCAGAACACGGCGCCCCATTCTGCTCCATGCGGAAAACGGCCGTACGACGTGGTCAAGGGCCGTAATGGACTCTTGTATGTCAGCGATTGGGCGGACCGCAAAGTGCTCGTCGTCGACCCTGAAACGCTTCGCACCCTGACAAAGATTCCGGTGGGCGAGCATCCCAACCAGCTCGCGCTGCACCCACACGACGACCGATTGTTTGTCGCGTGCGCTTCAACGAACTCTGTGGACGTCATCGACGTCAAGGCCGGCACCGTCCAGGAGACCATATTTACGGCCCTTTTCCCCCAATCTCCCGAAGGGAGCACGCCCGACGCGCTCGCGATCACCCCCGACGGGGAAACGCTGTTGGTTGCCAACGCCGACAATAACTGCGTTGCCGTCGTCGATATCGAGTCGTTGCGCCGCAGCCAGGTCAAAGGGTTCATCCCCACCGGCTGGTACCCCACGGCCTTGGCGACGACTCCCGACGGGAGACAGATTCTGGTGGGAGTCGGCAAGGGGAATCAGACCCGGCCAAATCCACCGGCCAAGGAAGCCCTCGACACCGCCGCCGAGAAGCCGGCCGGGGCCGGTGGCTATCGCGATCTTCCTTTCCCGTATATTGGCACCACGCTGTCGGGAACACTGTCGATCGTCGAGTTCCCCGACGAGCAGCGGCTTCATGAGTACACCGACCAGGTTTATCGCAATTGTCCCTATTCCGATAAGCTTCTGACCGCCGCGCCGTACGCCCGCAAGACGGCCATTCCCACCGAGGTTGGCGAGCCGTCTCCGATCAAGCACGTGATCTACATCATCAAGGAGAACCGCACGTACGACCAGGTGTTTGGTGATCTTCCCCGCGGCAACGGAGACCCGAACCTGGTGATGTTCGGCGCGGAGGTGACACCCAACCATCGCAAGCTGGCCACCGAGTTCGTGCTGCTCGACAACCTGTATTGCAATGGACATGTCTCGGCCGACGGCCATCCTTGGTCGACAATGGCGTACAACACCGACTACATTGCGCGCAACTGGGCGCTGAGCTACTCGGGCCGGCAGGCGATCGACGACGATGACGACGGCGACTTGACCCGCGCCCCCAGCGGGTACATTTGGGACGCCTGCAAGCGGCACGGCTTGTCGTACCGGAGCTATGGCGAATACGGCGGGCGAGTCAGTCAGAAGGACGGCAGCATTCGCATGGAAGGGCGCGTGCCGGGACTGGTGGGGCATGTTTCGCCCGCCTATGGCCTGCCCCGCAAACCGAATCAGAAAGTTCGCGATACCGACAAAGTCGAGATTTTTCTCGAAGAGTTTCATGAATTCGAGAAGAACGACAACCTGCCTCGATTCATCGTCATGAGCCTTGGGGAAGACCATACCGAAGGGACAGCTCCCGGCAAGCCAACGCCGCAGGCTTGCGTGGCCAGCAACGATCTGGCGCTGGGCCGGTTAGTCGAGGCGGTGAGTCAGAGCAGGTACTGGCCGGAGATTGCCATCTTCGTCATCGAAGACGATGCCCAGAACGGACCCGACCACGTCGACGCGCATCGCACGGTCGGCCTGGTGATCAGCCCTTATTGTCGCCGTAATCACCTTGACAGCACGCAATACGGCACGGTCAGCATGCTGCGGACCATGGAGCTGATTCTCGGCCTACCGCCGCTCAGCCAATTCGATGCCGCGGCCAACCCCATGTACGAGTCGTTCACTGACGACCCCAACCTGGCCCCCTACGAGCATGTCGAAGCCAAAATTGATCTGAGCGCGACCAACCAGCAAACGGCCTACGGCGCCGAGCGCTCGCGCAAAATGGACTTCACGGAATATGACCGGATCGACGACTTTGAACTCAACGAAATCCTTTGGCGGGCAATCAAAGGCGCCGATGCTCCCTTACCCCCTGCCGTCCGCAGGGCAATCGCGTTTCGCAATCCGTCAGCGGAGTAAGGATCTCCGCGGTTCGAAATAAACGCTGCGCATCGAAAACCGGTCGATTGGCATGGCGAGGTACGAGCGATCGGGCTGCCGAACGCGCAGCGGCGTACACAGGCCAACGGCTCCTCAGAAATTCAATTGCAAACCGGTGGTAAAACCTTGTGCCCAGAATGTCGACGACTTCGCTTGTGCTACCGGACTGACCGGGCCGACGAGCTGCCCGGTGGCCTGACTTAAGTTGAGTGCCCGGTCGATCTGGTCGCCCGCGCGAAGCACTCTGGTCCAAAGGAGCGCCTCGTACCCCACGGTCAACCGTAACCGTTGGGTCAGGTCGTACCCTACGTGACACTGGGCGTTGGGAACGACCGAGAAAGAGTTGTGCGCCCAGAACCTCCCCACATTCGATGGCTGGGCGAAGAAGCCTTCGGGCGCCAGATGGTTCGGACGCGGCACGTAGAACGGCAGGCCGTTTTCGCCCGCGATCGCGACCGTCGGCGAGTTGACTCCCACGCCCGTTCGGCCCGTCACGTCGATCAGAAACCGCCGCCAACGAAAGCTGCTACGGGCCCCGAAATCGCCGCCGAAAAATGAATTCTCCGCCAAAAACACGTCGCTATGCATCGTGGCCACTCCCAGCGAATCGACGGAATTGCTGACAAAATGCATGCGCTCCTTGAGCACGAACATCCCGATCCCTCCCAGCAGGTTGAGCCGGATTCGGTCGCCGGGCACGAATTCGGTCAAGCTGAGAAGGGCGGAGCACTGCATGCCGCCCAAAACCAGCGCATCGTCCAAGCCGACCTGACCGCTGCGCACACCCGGCTGGGCGACGACGAGCGAGCTTTCTTGCACGCCATTGGGGGTCACCTTGGCGAACGGGACCGCCAGTAACGGGCCGTCGGCGCTTTGGCTCGTGACGTTGAAATGCGCGGCGCGGAGGGCGGTCGCGAAGCCCGTGAATTCGCAACCGAACATTTCCTCTTCGCCCCCAATCCAACCACCCACCGTCAACCGGGCGCCGGGAACGACACCGTATCCCGGTGGCTGGCCGAGCAGGACTGTCGTGTCCGGCGCGTCGAGACGTCCTTGGCCGGCGCTTCCTCCCGTGGTGGCCAACGGCGCGGGCAAAGTCGCGCCTTTCACCGACAGGTTGAGGTACTCGAATCGCACCCAGGCGCCAGGATCGACTTCGTCGCACCACGACCAATTGACCGGCGAAAACGACGGAGTCGAGCGCGGTTGCGCTGGTGGCTGCGATTGCGCTTGCGCCACCATGTCGCCGCGCCAGGCAAGGGCCAGCAACAACATGCCGATTGCATTTCGAGCGATCCTTTGCACGTGGCACCCGAGCGCGTGAGCTTCGGACGGAATCGTCGGCTACTAGACTTCTCGGCAGTTATCCTCGCGCGCGGCGCGTGCTTACGGACTTTTAACCCACCCGGTGGCCGGGGATGGGTTGGGTATGCCGCGATCGCCCTCCCTGTTTGCGCAAGCGTGCAAGTCGAAAGGTCCCGCTCAGGGGCGTGGCTTGCCCAAGTGTCGCTGGAAATGGCCTGCGATGCGTGTCCATTGGCGTTCCATGACGAGTGGCTCTGGCACCATGTGGGTCAAGCCCGACAGCGGCAAGACTTCGAATTCCTTGCCGGCGCGGAACAGCGCGTCGGCCAGTCGGAGCGTGTGCCGGAAAAAAACATTGTCGTCGGCCGTGCCGTGTACCAACAGCAATGGGCGGCTCAGCTTCGTGGCGTAGGTCAAGAGCGAGCCCTCTTCGTAGGCTTCGCGATCGGCGTCGGGCATACCCAGATATCGCTCGGTGTAATGCGTGTCGTAGTCGAGCCAATCGACGACTGGGGCGCCGGCGACCGCCACCTTGTAAATATCCGGGCGTTTGAGCACGGCCAACGCCGAGAGATACCCGCCGAAAGACCAGCCGAAGATGCCGACTCGATCGAGATCGAGCTCAGGAAATCGTCGCCCCACGGCGTGCAAGCCCGCCACCTGATCGTCGAGTGGGACCGTGCCGAAATGCCGACTGATCGCCCGCTCCCAATCGCGGCCGCGCCCCGGCGTTCCCCGCCCGTCGATGGCAATGACCACGAAGCCCTGATCGGCCAGCCATTGTGGCAGCAACTGACTGCCCATCGCTCGCAGCACCTGGAGATGGCCCGGTCCGCCGTAGACGTTGACGATCACCGGGTATCTTTTGTTTGCGTCGAATTCCCGCGGGCGAGTCACCGCCGCAAAGAAGCCGGGCTCGTCTCCGACATTCACGATTTCGGTGTTCGGTACGAAAGGCGGCTCCTCGGCGACCGAAGGCAGCTCGCCAACCTCGGTCCCGTCGGCGTGGCGCACGATGGTGCGGGGCATGGCGGTGAGTGTCGTCGATTGCTCGATGTACATCGAGTGGTCCTTGGCGAAGACTGCGCCGTGGACTCCCGGTGCGTCGTCAAGAGGCGCCATCTCGCCGGTCGCGATCGACAGCCGATAAAGCAGCGACTGCGTCGGGTCCGCACTGGCGCGAACGACGAGCGAGCCGGATCGCCAATCGACGTCGGCAAGCCCGGGCGGCGCGCGGTGCGACTCGGTTCGTGGGCCGGCGATGAACCCCCGATCGCGAGGCACCAGCACGCGGACCAGTTTGCCCTCAGGATCGTGATGCTCAAGTTGAGGGCCCCCCTCGCGTTCGCTGGTCCAGAGGAAGCCCTTGCCGTCAGCGAGCCAGTGAGGCACATCGTATTCCAAGTGTACCCATGCCGGGTCTTGTTCGGCCAAGAGCCTGGTAGTGCGGCCCGTGACCGGATCGACCTTGAGCAGCAACAGCTCCTTCTGGTCGCGGGTTTGCACGACGATCGTCAACGGTCCGGCGTTATCCCATCGAACTTGTCCCAAGTAAGGGTAACGCTCGGCGTTCCAGCTCACCCAAACCGTTTCGCCGCCATTGGCAGGCACGATCCCCAGACGCACTTTGACGTTCGTCTTACCGGGGCGCGGATAATACGACGCGTTCGCCGGCTGCTCCGGATGGGCCGGATCGGCAACATGCCAGATTTCGACATCCTTGGCGTCGGCCTCTTCGTAGGCGATCGAATGCCCGTCGGGCGACCACCAGTACCCCGAGAACCGTCCCATCTCTTCCTGAGCCACGAATTCGGCCAGACCGTGCGCGAGTGGTTCGCTGCCGCCGCTGGTGATCCGCCGCTCTTCTTGCGTCGCCAGGTCGAGCACGTGGACGTCGTAATCGCGCACGTAAGCCACGCTCTGACCGTCCGGCGCAAAATGAGGGTCGACGATGACGCCCGGCCCGGTCTTCAATTCGAGTATCGACCGATCGGACCGTCGAATGACGTACAGCTTGCCGGACAAGCTGACGAGGACCAGATCGCCGTCGTCGGAGAGTTGAAAATCGGTGAAGCCGCCGACGCTGATCCGCTGCCGTTCGCGTCGGGCTTTCTCTTCAGGCGACAGGTTCTCCGCGGCCGCGCCGATGATCTGTTCCGGCGTGGCGATCTCTCGCGTCGCGCCGGTGGCCACGTCGAACTCATACAATCCGAGCACGGCGACCCGCGGCTGAGCCCGTAGAAAGAGCACAGCGCTGCCGTTCGGAATGGGCCTGGCCCTGACCGGCCGGCCGAGCATGAAACCGCGCGTCTCCGCGTGATCGCGGAGGTAGCTGGTGGCCAACGCGGGGTCCTTTGCAGATAATGGAGCGGGAAGGCACGCCAACGTGGCTGCCAGCACTCGCACGGCTTGCCATCCTCGTGGTGTCTTCTGCATGCCACGAGCTTTCGTCACGCGCGTTGCCGACGGTCTGCGCAGGAGGTTAACCCTCGACCGCCTCCGTGTCGGACAACAAATGCCAGGGATTACTTTGGCCACGTCGCTTGAGGATCTGGGTTGATCATCTGGGCTTCCGCATGCCGTGGGATTTGGGGCCGGAGGTAGGGCTTCTCCGATGCCTTGTGACACGCATAGCAACTCTCGACCGTGAACCGGTAGGCCGCGACAAATTGCTCCTTGTCATTCGCCGTAATCGATTCGCCAAGCTGTTTGAGGGGAGTGTTTTCAACAGCTTCCAGAATCTTGGTCAGATCGACATCTTGCTTGGCCTTGTCCTGCCGAATGGGCTTGATCCGCACCGCCCATTGGAGATGCGAGCGGGTTTCGTTCAAATAGAATTCCGCCAAAGGCCAATTCTCGGCATCGCCAGCGAACCACAGGTTCGAAAAATGGTAGCCGACATCGGCCATCGCATGGGCCTGATCGGGGAGCAGCTTCTTGAGACCCTCGATCTCGGCCATCAGGGCCTCAGTCGTCGGTGGTTTCGCCTTGCTCGGGGCGGTTTCTCCTTGCCGCCCGTCAACGACCACCGCCAAACAAACCAACACCGCCCCAACGAGGAAGACCTTCCATCTCCGGGAAATGTCGCGATGCATGCATCAACCTCCTCAATCAGGGTCATGGCTCGTCGTCTTCGTCGTCTTCATCCTCGTCGTCGTCATCGTCATCGTCCTCGAAGTCATCCTCAAAATCGTCGTCGAATTCGTCATCGTCGTCGAGGTCGTCATCCTCTTCGTCGTCGTCATCGTCGTCTTCTTCGTCGTCGTCCAGGTCATCGTCCTCTTCGTCGATGTTGACGATTGAACCCAGGGTCGTCGGCCAGAAGCGTTGGGGAGTTCTTTTCGTATGGAAGGCCGGGCATTGAGTCATTATCGTGGACATTTCGTAAGGTCTCCAACCAAGGTGGATTTCAGGTTCCACCGACAGACTAGCAAGCTGGCGAAAGACTGGCAATGCGCGGCCGCATGGCACTACGACAATTTCTTCTCGGAATCGCCACGATGCGCCACCTGCGGTTTCAAGCTTCGATCCGCTGGGTACTGGCGGCAACCAAGAATGCGGTACGCGTGTACGCGTGATCCTACGCAACCGATGGACCAAAAGTGGGAGTTCTGATGCGAAGCGAGAGAGAGAAGATGCTGGCGGGGGAATTGTACGACCCGCACGATGCGGAACTGGTTCGAGCCAGGGAGCGCGCCAGGGACTTGTGCCAGGAACTGAACGCCACCCGCGAAAGCGACCAAGAGGCCCGCCGTCGAATCTTGAGGGAACTTATTGGAAAGGGCGGGGAATCGGTCTGGTTGCAGCCGCCGTTTTTTTGCGATTACGGGTCGAACCTCGTGCTGGGAGAGGGGGTGTATTTCAATTTCAACTGCGTCGTCCTCGACGTATGCCGAGTCGAAATCGGAGATTTCACCCTATTCGGCCCGGCCGTCCAGATTTACACCGCGACTCATCCGATGAACGCCCAATTGCGCCGGAAACTAGAATTGGCCAAGCCGATCGAAATCGGATCCGACGTCTGGGTTGGCGGTGGGGCGATCATCTGCCCCGGAGTCAAGATCGGCTCGAAGACCGTGGTCGGTGCCGGCAGCGTCGTAACCAGGGACCTCCCCGGCGGGGTCTTCGCCGCGGGTAACCCGTGCAGAGTGATCAGGCAAATTACGGAATAATCATCGCTTGATCGCACAGTGGATGTCGGCGGCGTGATGGCCAAGTGGTTCTACCAGTCAATTCGTGAATTGCCGAACCATCGCGCGCAATTCCCTTTTTGCGCGATTCATCTCGTCGTGGTTTAACGGTGAAATGACGCCAACGCCAGCACCGAGGCGTGCCAGGGCTTGGGCTTGCGCCGCTTCCTGCCCCAGGCGGCCATGAATGGCAGCCAGGGCGAAATTGAGCCACGGTGCATTGTCGTTCGGTGCATTGTCGTTCGGTGCTTCGTCGTTCGGTGCTTTGTCGTTCGGCTGTTCCAATCGCAGCGCCTCGCACTTCTCGGCTAACCGCGTCAGGCGCGCGTGATCGACGCCCTCAAGAAAGTCCGGCGAAGCCACCGGAAGCAGCGTCAGGCCGCCGGTCAGTAGCAACACTCCCCGGGCGTTAAACCAATCCCAGTTGGGCGTAATGTTACGTGGAGGGCATGCGGCAAACACCGGCCGTACGATTTCATCGACTGCCAAATCGACAAATTGTTCACGCTTGTCTTGCAACAGCAGCAATTGGGCCAGCACGATCGCGGCGCTGAGACGTTGGGGTTCATCCTCACGGGCTGCGATTTGTTCGCGGAAGAAATCTTCGCCGACATCCACCGCGTCGATACTCAAAAACACCTCGGCGGCATAGAGATCGCGCAGGAGCGCGACGGCCAGCCCCTCCGGCGACAGCAGTTCGCGAACACGGTCCTCAAGTGTCTGCCCATCGCCGGTTACCCCGCCCAAACCCAAATCGGGCAATTCAGGGGGAAACGCATCGTGGAATTGCCTAAGCTTGTCGGCGGCCTCGTCCATGCGACCGAGCTTTCGCAGGCAAACATACTCAAAGAGCGAAGTGTCGGTTGGCGAACGCCATGCACGCACGTAGTCCGCCACGTCATCGGTCTTGGTCTTATTGCGTTCTGGCATTTCGCGGGCGGCTTGCTCGTACCAGCTCCAAGCATCGTCGTAGCGGCGTTTGAGCATGTAGTAGTGGCCAACCTGCGTTTTCTCGAATGCGCTGACCGCCAACCAACTGACGTCGCCGGTCGCCATATCGAGCACCGCTGCCGGGTCGCCGCGACGGAGACCCCATCCGAGCCAGCGCGAGAGCCACGAGCGGTGGGAGGGGCTGAACGTGAACCAGAGCGACAACTTCGCCTCGGTCGGCGACCAGCGAGGAAACGTTACCCGCATGCCAGAAATAACTTCTCTCGGCGCGGCGTTTCCATCGACCGGCGCGACGAATACCGCATCGCGCGCGGCTAAATCGGCAATCAACAACAGCGCCCAGTTCTCGTCGCTGGAAAACGGAATATCGGCGGCCGCGACATACGCCAGCGAACCGCCCGTCGAGTCCCAACCAACGAATTTTCGCACAGCGCGCTCGCCGATCGGTGGCGACAGCGCGCCGGCCAGCGAGAGCAGGTGCAACGTCGGAGGTTCCGCCAGGCGGATCAACCCAAGCTTTGAACCGTCGGGCGCCCAAACCAGGTCGCTGAGGGGTTCAGGGCTTTCGACCAGCAGTTCAAGGTCGCGCGTTATCAGGTCGCCCCGCCAGATGCGGACGGCCGACGGTGCGGCTTGCTGGGCAGCTCGCGCGACGAATGCAAACGAGTGGCCATCGTTCGACCACGCCGGCCGCGATGCGCGAAGTCGTTCTACGAGTGAATCGAGCCGTGCCGGTGCCAGGGATTGCGATTCCGGGACGTGCCACCAACGGGCTTCGTCAGGACGACCGATCCAGAGACCGTCGCTGCCGGCGTTGGCCGAGTGCTGGCCCAGCCCGCAAACCAGATTTGCGCCATCGGGCGTCCAGTCGAAGACGATCGCATCGGCGACGTGCGGCAAGATTCGTCGCCTCGTATTCGTTGCAAGGTCGAACTCGAACAGCCCGTGGCCACCCACGACCTGGTCGATGAAAATGATCGAAGTCGCCCGCGGGTGCCATCGCACAGCCAGATTGGCCGAGACATAACCCAAATGGTCGCACGACGCTTCGAAGAGTGGCCGCGGTTCGGCGTCAGCGGCCTCTTCCCTCAGCCAGCAGGTATAGATCACCGCCCTCTGAAACTGAATTTCGCCTTCGGGGTCGGGCTCGACAGGCGGAGGAAGAATCTGATGCGCGTCTCGCTGGCGATCGCGGGCGGTCGTGAAGATCAACCGCCGGTCGGACGGCGACCATAACGGCGTACTCGTGGCGTGCACGTCGGGGCCTGGCTGGAAGACCTTTTCGAGCCCCTTTCCTTCGCGGTCGGCGACGAACACCCCTTCCGTGCCATGCTGAAAGCCGACTTCCTGTCCATCGCCCGACCAGGCCACCGTACGATCTTCCTGCACCGGCTGACAGCCGGCCAAGAAAAGCGTTCCCATCCAAAACGTCAGCGCTATCGGCGCGCGGAATGACCCAGTTGGCAATCGCATAATTCAGGCTCCTCGCAGACGGCGGTTGACGAGCGACGAATCAACCGCTGATGTGAGCAAATTCGGCTAACCTGGAGATGCGCGAGGTTGGCCAAATATTCCCCGCGGCCGACCTGATTACGACTTGCCTGGTGCGCCGTCGCCCGCGTCGCGGGCGAGCTCGAGGTTCTTCGCGGCATGGATATTGCCGGGCTGGAGCCGGAGGGCTTTCGCGAAATGTGGGACGGCCTCGGATTTCCGGCCGGTGCCAAGCAGGACGAGGCCGAGGTTGTTGTGGGCGTCTGCGTAGTTCGGCGCGATCCGCAGGAGGCGGTTCAACTCGTCTTCAGCGCCTTGCGCATCGCCCAGGCGCAGCAGCGTCAACGCCAGGTTGTTTCGGGCCGTGACGAAGTCGGGCTTGAGCCGGATCGCCTCGCGAAAGTGGGGGATCGCTTCCCGGTTGAAACCGAGTTTTGCCAGCGCCCGCGCGTAATTCTGCTGGGACGTCGGCGCGTGCGGCAGGAGGTTGAGCGCGAGCTTGAAACAGTCGAGCGAATCCTCGAGCCGCCCGATGTCGGCGTAGGCGAGGCCGAGGTTCGTCTGGACCACGACCGACTTCGCCTGGCCATGCTCGGCGGCGTGCGCCCAGAGCATCTCGGAATCGTGCCAGGTTGCCGACTGTCGCCAACTGAGGACGCAGAGCAACCCGACCGCCGCGAGCCCGGCAAACCCGACGGCCCGCCGCGCGCCGCGGCCGGGGATGGGCAAGAGCCGCCAGCGGAGATCGCCGCACGACCAGCGAAAGATCAGCCCGGCGCCCAGGGCGACGAACCCGATCGATGCCAGGTAGCTATAGCGGTCGGCCGCGATCTGCCGGGGGGCGATATTCACGAACCCGGCGTTCGGTGTGAGCGCCGTGAGATAGACCGCCCAAGCTGCCGCGAGCGCCGGCCAGAATCGGCGGTTACGCACGACCAGCAGTGAGAACGCCACGAGCGCGGCCGCGCAGGCGAGGTGAACGGGGTTTGTCATGTCCATCCGATCGGAAGGGCCGTAAACGGCGGCGAGGTCCACCGGCCAGAGCGTCTTCGCCGGGTAGAACCAGACGGAATAAACGACAGTCGCCACTCGCGTGTCGCTGGAGGCTGGGAAGATTGGCTTGCTGCTGATCGTGATCGCCGCGACGGCGCCACCCAGCAGGGCAAAGGGGATCTTTTCTAGCCAGACCTTCCTGGCCCCAGAGCCCCACCATGCCCCGAGCCCTCGCCCCCGGCCGAGCCTGCGAAGCGGGTAGACGTCAAGGATCAGCAGCAAAACGGGTAATGAGACCGCGACCGCCTTGAACGACATCGCCAGCGCGAAGAGCAGGAGCGGCAACCCGCGCCTCGCCATTCGAGGCGCTTGCGCTCGGCCAGGGTCGTGGTTCTGGAGGTAGACCAGCGCCGCGAGCATGACGAGCAAGGCCGAGGGCAAATAAGGCTGGCAGCTCACCCACGAGACCACCTCCGCCCGCAGCGGATGCGCGGCGAAGAGCGCCGCCGCGAGCCCCGCCGAGCGATTCAGGGCCAGGGGGTTTTCTTTGGCGAGCACTGGCAGCGCGATCCGCACGAGCGTCCGGCAAAGGAAGAACAGCACGACCGAGTTGATCGCGTGCAAGCCGAGGCTGACGGCGTGGTAGCCGCGAGCGTCGAGCCCCCAAAGGCAGTATTGCCCTTCGAGAAACATCCAGCTCAGCGGTTGATAAACGCCGAGGAGCGTGGTTCGCCATGCCCAGGCGATCTGTTGCCAGCCGAGCCCCCGGAAACTCGGGTTGCTGAGGAAGTTCGTGTCGTCGTCCCAATTAACCCACTTGCCGGCGATTACCGGCAAGAAGGCCAAAACGGCGACCGCCGCGACCCTGATGGCCGTGGTCTTGAGCCCGGCGTCGGGCGCGTCGTCGCCGGGCATGGCGTATGGGCCCGTCGTCATCTCGCGTTGACCCATGCTGTTGCCCTCGCCGGCAACCCCGGCGCCGACGGCGTCGGAGAAATCGCCCTAAGGAAGATAGGTCAGGATTGGTGGGAGGCAAATGTTACGCCCGGCGAGGGGAAATTGGCTCGGTCAAGCCACGCTGTCGCTCGCAAACCAGGCAGGCATCCGCGCCCAGCCGTCATCCGCCTGTTCTTTGCGGTTGCTCGGGCGTTCTGGCGGTGGCCCTCATCACGAGCCTGACAATCGCTGATTTCTTCAAGCCAAATTCGGCGATGGCACGGATGCCACTTGGCGCTTGCCCGGCCTCTGGCTTCGCCGACTCGCCGCCGTCGTGCCGCATGGGGCTTCCGTTCCGGAAATTCAAGTACCTCCGCAGCCTCCAGGTGCGCCATGTCAACTCCACGTCGGCATCCTGGGAGTGGACGGAATGCAATCTTCCCCCCAAGGTTCCTTCGTAGGGCGGACGTCAGACGACCAAGACGCCGCGGGGCCGCCACAAACGTCCGACTAAATGGCCCATGACGCACACCGCGGGAGGCAAAGCCAGACACCCAGGCAAAGTCAGAGGCAAAGTCAGAAGGGCAAAGTCAGACACCCATACTCCGTGCAGGGGCAAAGTCAGACACCCATTTTCCGTGTGCCGCGCCGACACGATTCGTTCCCCGACGCGGACCAGCATCAAGTCGGTCCGCAACGCCGCTTACACCAAATTCCAGCGCTGGCGACCTCCCTCGCATCGCGTTGACCGATGCGGGCGAGGAGAGTATGGGTGTCTTGAATTGGCTTTGAATTGGCTTTGCTCCTCAATTCGGACCCACCAATACGAACGTGCCCCAGTAATACGGGCTGGCCCACTTTTCCTGTTGCCGAACCCAGCGTTTGGCGTCGTGCAGTGCTTTGGCGTGGTCACCCGTTTCGCCTTTCGCTTCATTCTTGGCCACGCCCGCGCAAAAGTAGCTGATCAGGTTGGCAGCCGCTTCGTCGTCGACCAGCCAGTTGCTGGCCACCACACGCCGCGCGCCGGCGACCAGAAAGCCTCGTGACAAGGCCCATACACCTTCGCCCTTTTGTTGCGGACCGTAATTGGTCTCGCAGGCGCTGAGGATCGCCAACTCGCAGCTCTTGAGGTCCAGCTCATAGATTTCCGGCAATGTCAAAAACCCGTCGTCGGCCGGGTTTGTCGCGGCCTGCTTTCCTGGAGTGAGCGCCAGGCAGCCGAAGAAATTTCCGTGCGCCTGGTCGGTAAGGCCGTGGCAGGCGAAGTGCAGCACGCGGCGTCCGGCGACGTTGAAGCGCACGTTCGCCTCGGTCGCCAGGCCGGCGACCAGGCCGCCCGACGGAATGCCGTGTTTCTTGTAGGCATCGGCCACCCAGGAAGATTCGTTACCCGAGTAGGGCAATGCGGCCAACACTCCGCCGGATGCGCCGTAGCGACTGCGAGCGGCGAGCGAATCGAAGGCGCCGGCCGGCGCGGCGGTACGCTTGGCACCGTAGACCGGGTTGGCGACGGTCAAGACCGGCTGCGCCGCCTGATCGGTCGCGATTTTTCCGGCTCGACGTTCGGAGAGGTTGTAGAGTACCGTGGCCGACGGAGCGTAAAGAATCGGCGGGCCGACGTCGAGCAAGAACTTGGGCGACTTGCCGGGCTCGACGACCAAGGTTTCGAACGCCAGCAGGGTGAGCGGCCCATCGGGAACGACGATCAGCTTTCTAATCTTGCCGCCCGTCAGCGCCTGGCGCTGGGGTGGTGGCACCAGAACCGTCCAAAGGGCCGCCAACTGGGCTGTGACCGCCGAGGCCGTGGCCGGACGAGCGAGCTGTTCGACGACCCCCTCGTGACGTTCGTTGGCGCAGATCGCCCGCAGTCGGGCGGCGGTGAGCGGCCCCGGTTCGACTCCCAGGATCTTGGCCGCGCTTGCATCGACCGTGAGCGCGGTGACGCCGGCCGAGCCTGGTCCGATGGCGACGACGTACCCGCCTTCGTCCCCGAGCAAATAGGCAAGCAACAGGCCATCGTCGCCCAAAAGCTTGCGCTGCAGTTGGCTCATTCGCGGCGACCTGGTTCCAACGGAAAGAAGATTGCGGTAGACCGGGCTCGTGCTCCGCTGGTCGCGGGAGTGATCGTACAGCGCCTGGCGGGCCTCGGCCAACTCGGCTTCGAGCCGTTCGACCGGTTCGGCAACGTTCGCGCCGGCCTTGGTGGGCGACTGAGCGGCGGCAAGCCTCGCTTCCAATTGGGCGATACGAGTTTTCAGCTCACCCTCGCGGCGCTGGAGCTGCTCGCGCTCGGTGGCCGGCCGGCCCACTTGCAGGTCGGCGCCACCCAAGTTCATTTCGTCCAACAACGACCGAGCGCGGCTGCGCTCGATCGCTCCCAAAGCCTTGCCAGCATCGCCTAACTCGACCTGCCAGGCCACCATCTGCTCGAACGCTCCAGCGAACTGGGCGAAGTTTCCGGCACGTTCCTGCTCGGCGCCGCCGCTTTGGCCGCGGGCCTGCTCCGCCAGATCCATGGCTCGCTCAAGGTCGGCGACGGCGTCGGCGCGCTGGCCCAACTGCCAGGAAATGACGGCGCGCACCGAATAACTTCCGAAGAGGAGCCAGGCCCGCGTCCTGCAGCGCTCGCCGATCGCGATAGCGCGATCGGCCAGAGGCTCGGCCTCAGCGTGGCGATTCTGCCGTACCAGGAGCGCGGCATAGTTGTTGAGGATCTCGGCGCCGTCCGGGTGGCCCTGCGGCCACTGCGCCTCGAAGATGCGCAACGCCCGTTTCCAATGACGTTCCGCTTCGTCAAAACGTCCGGTTTTGAAGCAGATCATGGCGAGTGTGTCGAGAATCGGGGCCGCCAGGGCGAGCTCGTCGCTGGCCCCCTCTTCCAGCATGGCCAAGCTGCGGCGAACCAGCGGCTCCGCTTCGGCATAACGGCCATCGAGGGCGAAGGTCCAGGCGGTATCGTTCAGCACGCGGCTGAAATCGGGGCCGTCTTTCGGTAAGTCTCTTTCGTAGATCTGCAGCGACAGGTTCCGCAGGTTTTCGGCTTCTGCAAAGCGTCCTTGGTTGGTGTAAAGATTGGCCAGCGCGGAGTAAGTATTCGCCACCTGCAGATTATCGCTGGCCAGTGCCTGATGGATTTGCAATGCGTGCTTATAGAGCAGTTCGGCCTCGGCATGGCGACCTTGCGCCGAATAGGAATCGCCCAGATTGCGCCAGGCCCAGGCCATCAAATCATTTTTTGCCGGCAGGATTTTCTCCCAAACCGTCAGCGCCCGGCGGAAAACGGCTTCGGCTTCGACGTAACGCGCCTGGTCTTGATAAAGGTAGCCTAGATGGTCGAGGTACAGCCCGACGGCGTTGCCAACAGGCTCGACGCGCTCTTGATCGGCCAACCAGCTTTTCAACTTCTGTTCCGCCTCGGAAAACCGGCCCTGTGCCTTCCAAACGGCAACCTGTCTACCGCGAACCTCGGCCAACACACCGGGCTGCGGCGGGTGCGTATTCTTTGCCCACGCGATAAGCCGGCTGGCATCGGCTTCGGCTTCCGCATAACGGCCGGCTGCGAAATGCTGGCGATAGCTTTCGGCGAGTTTTGCGGCAACTTGAGCATCGTCGGCGTGGGCGGTCATGGCAAAACCCCCTACGACCATAACCCCGCAAAGCCATTTCGAGGCAAGCTTCTTCATACCCTGGAAGAGAAGGCGGTAGCGGTTCATGGATTGGCGAAAATCGCTCGTTTCGCTGGCGAGGATGCCCATCAATGCTAAGCGGCAACTCTTTCCGAAAGAGGGCAAACGATTTCTCAGTTCGGCCCCACCGCGCACGAACGTGCCCCAGTAATACGGGCTGGCCCAATCACCGCGGACCAATTCCGTGATTGGCTGCAAAACACTTTCTGTCGCTAGAATCTACACCTTCGCAGCCCGCGCCGCAAAGATTTCTCGTGGGCAGGTCGCACCAGCCGTGCTGACAACCACGACATTCGAGGGTTTTCCGCGCGAGTCTCGCCACCGGCTGCATGCCGAAACGTTGGCGGCCGATGATGCGATCAATGGCCTGCCGAGCTGGAGCCTCCAGGCGGTGTCGTGAAACCAACTGGCGGACCATTTTCTCGGCGGAATCCCCGACTATCGGTCGGTTCGGAACCCTCGATGAGCGTCACCGACGCCGGCACGATCGCCGCCTGCCAGGCCCGACTTTACGCCGAGGGCTTCTCCATTGGCAATGTGGCGGTCCGCGCCACCAAGGGCATCATGGGGGTGGTCTTTGTCCACTGCGGCGAGGAGGGGCGATGACCAAGGGGCGAACGCATGTCACGGCTTGACCAGCTTGATTTAATGTCACATGCATGATACAGTATCTATGCTTACTGACTTATACATGAGACTATAAATGCGATCTAACGCCTATCCATCCTTACCGCTTCCGGTCAAACGTTCCTTAAAGAAACTGGGCGAGGATATCGCTGACGCGCGCCGCCGTCGACGCATTCCGACCACGCTCATGGCCAAGCGCGCCATGATCAGCCGCGCGACGCTGGCGCGCGTCGAGAAAGGCGTTCCTCAGGTGTCACTCGGTATCTACGCGACCGTGTTGTTCATCCTGGGGCTCGATAAGCGATTGGCCGACCTCGCCGACGTCCGTGCGGATGACATTGGCTTGGGTCTGGAAGAAGACCGCCTACCGCGGAAAATCTATCTACCGCGACGTAAACGAGAAACGAAGCCATGACCGATCGTGTCGTTTTCGTCTACGTTGATCTGGATGACAAGCCGGTGCTGGTCGGAAAGCTACACGCACGCTTTCGCAAGAACCGCGAAAACGCGACATTCACCTACGATCCTTCCTGGCTCGACGATCCGTCACGTTTTGCATTAGAGCCCGCTCTGGTCTTACACGACCTGTCGCACCATCCCCACACTGGCCACGCGATGTTCGGCGCATTCGGCGACTCCGCGCCGGATCGTTGGGGCCGTATGCTCATGCGCCGAGCGGAACGGCAGCGTGCGAAAGCTGAGAAACGCGCCCCGCGCGCGCTAAACGAAATCGATTGCCTGCTCGGCGTCGACGACGAGACGCGCCAAGGTGCGTTACGATTTGCCGAGCAACCCGGCGGACCATTCCTGGCAGTCACCGGCGCTGGCCCGCGAGTGCCGCCGCTCGTTGATCTTCCGGCCTTGCTGGGCGCGTCCGATCGCATCGCCGTCGATGAAGATACTGACGACGATCTCCGACTGCTGGTCGCGCCAGGCTCGTCGCTGGGTGGAGCGCGTCCGAAGGCGTCGGTGCGCGATCATGATAACGGCCTGCTCATCGCCAAATTCCCACACCCTGACGACGAAGTCAATCAACCCGCCTGGGAAGCGCTGGCACTACGTCTGGCATCATGCGCCGGAATTAACGCTTCAAAAGGGCGATTAGAAACCTTTACGGGTCGGTCGGTGCTTTTGCTGAACCGTTTTGATCGAGCAGGTGTTCGCCGCATTCCCTTCTTGTCCGCGATGAGCTTGCTAGGAGCAAGCGACAACGAGTCACATAGTTATTTGGAAATTGCCGACGCGCTACGCCAATGCAGCGCGGCACCCAGCAAGGACCTGGTCGAGCTATGGCGCAGAATCGTATTTTCAATTTTGATTTCCAACGTCGATGATCATTTGCGCAATCACGGTCTCTTATGGGAAGGCCCCGCTGGTTGGCGGCTGTCACCGGCCTATGACCTCAACCCGACGCCCACGGATGTTCGGCCACGTGTTTTGAGCCTGGCGGTGGATGATCAGGAGCATACAGCATCGATCGAGCTCGCCTTCCACGTCGCCGAATATTTCGGAATCGACAAAAAGGCGGCTCGCCGAATCGCCAACGAGATAGGCCGGGCTGTCGCTTCGTGGCGGAACGAGGCCCAACACCTCCGAATACGGGGAACTGAAATCGACCGCATGGCATCGGCGTTTGAGCACGCGGATTTGCGGCAGGCGATGAACCACGTCTAATTGGCGAAGGGCAAAGTCACAGGGCAAAGTCAGACACCCATTTTCCGTGTGCCGGGCCGACACAATTCGTTCCCCGAGGCAGACCAGCATCAAGTGGGTCCGCAACGCCCCTTACACCAATTCCGGCGCTGGCGACCTCTGCGCATCGCGTTGACCGATTCGGGCGAGGAGAGTATGGCTGTCTTGGGTTGGACTGCTCCGGTGAAGCCCCAGATTGAACGTAAGCCACGCCTTAGTTGCCCTTCCCGCGCCTAGCCCTTTCGATTGCCGTATCTGCCTCGCTGTCCATTAGCCGAACGGTCGAGCGCACCAGTTTGATTTCGAACTCACAATTGCCGGCGTCCTTCTCCTGACCGATCAAAAGGTCATCGAGCGATTTCGTTGCCGATCGCAACTCCGCCTGGAACTCGGCGAACAATCGATACACGTCGGCATCGAAAGCCCGCAAGACCGCCCGAAGCGCGTCTTCTGCGTCGATCGTCGCTTCGGAATGCACAAAACTGGCAATCCTGACAATCACGTCGTTGGACTTCCTTCGCAGATGCGCCAACTCGCGGGCCAATTCGACGAGTTTCTTGTCGGTCATGCTCATCTCCTGCAGAAAAGTTCCGCCCCAGCATCGTGTGCCAGGACGGGGCGGTAATCAAGCCGGCAGGTCTTTTTCGTTATGCCGCCAGCCTTGAGTTGCCTTGAACCGCAGAGCTCTTCCTGAGCGACCCTCGCCTCGCGTTGTGTTCCTCATCGTGGCACTTCTCGTGTGCCGGAGCCAAATTGGCAGGACAGGTGTCGGTCCGGGATGCCCCGCCGAAGGTGGCGGAAGACCGCCCTCTAGAAACCCGGAACTAAACTCAAGCCGCGGTTTGACTTAGCTTACAAATCCAATCCGGCTGTCTTGTCTCCCGAGATTCTTTGTGCGAAACGAAGTACACGGTTTTTTTGTTTTTTTGTCGTGCTTATGCTAACATGATTGCCGTTTTGCCAAGGCTGCAAACGGGCAAACCTCCGGACTTGAATCGATGAATTCGATCGTCTTCGCCCGCCGTCGCCCAGTCACGACGCTGATATTGGTCGTAGCCCTCATCGGTGGAGGGGCGCTGGCTTTGAACCAGGTGCGCCCGGCCTTTGTCCCTTCGAAGGTCTACGATTTTCTCGACTCCATGCACCTGAGTCCCGAGCAGGTCAAAGGCTTCTTTGTCGGTCATGCGCGAGAGGAGCACCACGAAGAGGCCCATACGATTTTGGCTACGTATCCTCAGTCGCAGGCTGTCACCCTCACCCAGACTTATGTCTGCCAGATCCATTCGCAGCGCCATATCCCCGTGCGCGCCTTGAAGGAGGGGTATCTGGAAGCGATCGAAGTCAAGGAGGGCCAGTGGGTGAAGGAGGGCGATCTGTTGTTCAAGGTCGTCCCCATTCTTTACCAAAAAGAGGCGGAGGCGGCAGCGGCCGAGGCCAAGGTCGCGCGGTTGGAACTCAAATTCGCCGAGCAGTTGTACAAACAAATGGCGATCTCCGTGAATGAGGTGAAGCTGATCGAAGCCAAGCTGCTCAGGGCCGAGGCCAAGGCACAGTTGGCGCAGGCCGCATTGAACTTTGCCATCGTCAAAGCCCCTTTTGACGGCATCATCGACCGCCTGCACCACCAGCAGGGCACCCTGGTCGAGGAGGGGGAAGAGCTCACAACCTTGTCTGATAACGGCGTGATGTGGGTTTATTTCAACGTCCCCGAAAAACGTTACCTTGAATACATGGCCAACCTGAAACAGAACAAGGACATGAAAATCGAGCTCCTGCTGGCCGGCGGCAAGAAGTTCGACCAGCTCGGCATGCTCGACCCCGCCCACGGGAAAGGTGCCATCGAGGCTGACTTCAACAACGAGACTGGGAACATCCCCTTTCGCGCCGATTTTCCGAACCCCGACGGCCTGTTGCGAAACGGTCAAACCGGCACCGTGCTGCTGAGCTGGGTGGAGAACGACGCCCTGGTCATCCCTCAACGGGCGACTTTCGAGGTCCTCACCAAGCGGTACGTTTTCGTCATCGACGAAGAAAACGTGGCGCATCAGACCGAGATCACCATCGAGAATGAATTGGAGGACCTGTTTGTCATCAAGAAGGGCGGAGTCGATGTGGACCACAAGATCGTGCTCGAGGGCATCCGACAGATCCGCGACGGCGAAAAGGTGGAATACGAGGACCGCAAGCCGGAGGAGGCGGTTGCAGACCTGAAATACCACGCGGAATAGCAACCGCTTCCGGCGAAAAGGCGCCAGGAATCAGGGGTCAGGCTGCAATCCCTGACACCTGATGATCGACCGATTGCCGATGGGATGCCCGGTTGTTGAAACCGGCTCGATCCGTGCTCCTGATGATTGGCGTGGGGCCGGCAATGCCGACACAAGTCGTTCCGCGACGCGGACCAGCATCAGGTGGGACCGCAACGCCACTTACACCCATTCCGGCGCTGGCGACCTCCGCGCATCGCGTTGACCGATGCGGGCGAGGAGAGTATGGGTGTCTTGAATTGGCGTTTCAGGAGAGAATGGGTGTCTTGAATTGGAATTGGGTTGCACAACAATTCTGATGCGGTTTAATGGCGCGGCAGGGCAACGCATCGAAGGAGGATTGCGTCATGACGACGGCCAGCAAACTCAAGCGTGCTGTTTCGGGGTGGTGTGGCATCGGCGCCGTGATTTTATCGCTTGGTTGCCTCGGTCTCTGGCTGGTTTCCGTTGTCGTCCAGCCAGCAAAGCCGGTAGAGATGTCGTTCGATGCGCTAGGGCTCAACGTAGCGGCGTCGGCGTCTGAAGGGAGTGTTATGGTGGGTTGGGTGGTGACGCTCCGCTTGCTGATTCCGGCTCTGGTCTTCGGCCTCGTTGCCGTCTTGTGTATTTGGTACTGGATCCGCACACCCTCCGATCAAGCGGGCCACCGACCGCGATTTACCATCCGCGCCTTGCTCACGTTCACGCTTTTGGTCGCAATGGCCCTCGGCTGGCGAACGTCCGTTCGGGATGCCAGACAACAAATCGCTCTACAAACGGTCCAACTTCGATATGCCGAAGAGGAGCTTCGGCGAGCCCGCGACGATCTCAAAGACCGCGACCGACCGAAGCAGCCCAACTCGAGAAATTTCTGGGAAGCCGAGTTCGATGGGGCCTATTTACGCGATGTGACGATCTCCAGCCCGGGCAACGCCTTCCAACGGGCGTCGCTCAAGAATTGTGACCTGAAAAGCGCCACGCTGGAGGCGGACACCTCCGCTTTCCAACTCGCCCGCTTTGACGGGTCGAATTTGGCAGACGCCAAACTAACGGGCGGTGGCGCATCGTTTCAATGTGCAACTTTTGTCGGTTGTGATCTCACGGACTCCGTCTTGGATGGTGGCGGCTCTTCGTTCCAACGATCGTCGTTCGAAAACGCGACGCTTCACCGGGCGCGATTGGCCGGTTCGTTTCAAGCGGTGAACATCAGTGGGGCGCACTTCGAGGGTGCCGATCTTTCCGCCGTCGAACGCGGCGCACTTCAAAGCTGTCATTTCAAGGAACCACCGACCTACGACGCACAAACACAGTTTCCCGCCGACTTCGATCCGGCCGCAAATCTGTGGCGGCGAATTGCGAACTGAACAGCGATCCGACCGGTTCCGACGCAGACCGCCGCGAGGCCCGGCGATGGTGTGCTGCCGCGAAGATCCATGGCCTTCCGGCTGCGTGACTGGCGGCGCGGCAGTCTCGGCGGACGTCGCGAGGGATGAAGGCCACGCCACGACCCAGCCGCCCGAGCGGGACTCCCTCCTGAACGTCGGGCAGCACCGTGACGCCGTGTTCGGCGTCGGGGCCGCGTTCGTGGGCGACACCGAAGATCGGGCTTAGGTGGCTAGCCGACATACCCGGATTGGCCGCCCAAGAGCACCGCCTTTAACGATTCTGCATTGCACCCTGCCTCCCACGCGATGGCGTTTTCAAACGTCGTTCACACCCATCGATGGACGTGGCCGATAAAGACCGAAGGGCCGGCTTTACCGGCTCTTCAGTGCAACTTTAGTCGTTTGAGCGCATGGATGAAGTACGTGAATCGGTACCTGTTAGCCGCCGTTGCGGTACTCGCAACTCCCATGTTTGCCAGCGGACAATTCCGCGAATTGGACTCGGCGCCGCAGGCGGAAAACGAAATCGAGACCGATCGTGACTCGTTTACCCCCGCCATCACGACTGTCGGTATCGGCAACACCCAGTTCGAGGCATCCTATTCATTCATCGACAACCGCCGGTTACCCGATGCCCATAGTTTTCCAGAAGCAGTTTTGCGCCGTGGAATTGCCGACCGATTGGAATTGCGCCTGGGCTGGAACTATGCGATCGGGGGTCCGACGAGTGCGGTTTCGGGAGCGGATTTCGGCGATGAGGACTTCGTCGTCGAACGGAGTTCTGAGATCATGTATGGTCTTAAACTTGCAACGTCGAAACAGTCCGGATGGCTGCCGACAAGCTCTGTGATCGTCGAGGGTTATACACCCACTTCGGGACCATCGAACTTTTCCCGCTTTACCCTCGGTGAGGCCTTTGGCTGGACACTACCCAACGGCTGGCAGTGGAGTTCGGCCATGCGTTTTGGCACGGCAAATGAAAACGGGGACAACTTCAACCAGTGGGCTCCTTCAACCGTTGTTACTGTGCCGCTGGGCAAGCGATGGAACGTCCACGCCGAGTATTTCGGCGTTATGTCCGATGGCAAAGTCGTCGCGCAGAGCCAACATTACGTCAGTCCAGGCGGCCACGTACATCTCACAAAAAACCTCGAACTGGGCCTGCGCTTTGGCTTTGGACTGAATACACAGACGCCGACCTTTTTCAGCAACGTCGGGCTCGGTTACAGGTTTTAGCAGGCCGTGGTAGTCGCATCGGCTTTGGCTCCCAGATGCTTCAGCGCGCTGATGTCACACTACCCGGCGACGGGTGGTGGCTCACGACTTGCCGGCGCGACTGAGCGGCACCCCGTTATTAGGACACCCGGCGTACTACCGTCGTTCGTTGAAAGCGACGGCGCAGAGCGGCTGATCGCGAAGGCACGGCGGCGCGGCAAGGTCGGCTGGAATGTTGGCCAGCACGAGCGGATGCTGCACGTGACCAGTCCGGTGCAACTGCTTTACGGCGGCAAGACCCAGGCGGAGCTCGACTAGACCGTGCCTCCTCCTTGATCGGTAACGCGAGGCCGTTAACGGCTAGCAAACTCGCTCTCCAGAGAGCCAAGCGCCCGTCTCACGTCCTCCAGCGTGCCGACGGCGACGAAGAGACGAAAACTGTGTTCGCCCGCGGCGACTCCCATTTCGCTTTGGATTCGAAAGACGCAATTCCACTTCACGACTTTCTCCTCCTTGAAGCGGAACCGGCCGTAGCCCGCCGCCTCGTAACCGCGTGAGGGCTGGTCGGGCGAGTAGACCCCCATTGCGTGCGTGCCACCCTCGGTGGCCAACACCACGGGGTAGGCTTGTTCGCCGGGCCCGTCGTCCAACTCATCGAACTTGCCGGTGCTCGGCACGAATTTCCAGAACTTCTCAAACTCGGCGGGCATGTACCCGGTGAGCGCTTCGAACTGGGCATAGGTATGTCGCTCTCCCTCAGGCACCGTGAACGTGACCTCGTAATTGATGAGATTGGCGAGCTTCTTGTGTCCGATGCGGACGCGCTTTGAAACGATGTGCCGCGACAGCACACTGTCGTTGAACGCCGGCCGGCCCGACGACTCTTCGCCAGGGGCAAGCCAAAACGCCATTTGGGTCGTCGTCCGCAATTCCGCTTCGTCGGCGGAGAGGCGCAGCAGCTTGCTGGACGACTTCTCTCCGCTCCCATCCGCCCGTGAACCAGCCTCGGTTGGGTTAAAGCACTCGGCCCAGAACTCCTTGCTCAACGCGCCGTCGAAGCTGGCGGCCGACTGAAGCTGCCGCCCATGGTCATGGCTGTCGATAAACTCCTTATCCATCCACTTCAACGAATGGATTGCGCCGGCAAGACGATCGGTGGTGGTAATCACGATTTCCGACGCGCTGGTTTTGCCGCGGATCACTGCGTTGCCGCTCGGCAACGAGGGCGACGCAGCAGAACATGCAAACTCGTCTGTGGGGCCGCCCCAGAAAGACAACGCTGCCACGATAATAATGAACCTGACGTGCATCAGCGATCCTTTTTACCAAACCGGTCTTCAAGCTCTGAATTGCTATAGCACCCGCCGCATCTTCGCGACCAAACGGGCCGGCATAACGCACTCTTACTCCTCTCTTGCGATTCTGGCCGCGACGTAGGCCAGATCGTTTTTTGGATCCCCGGGCGCTTGGGCAACTCGTCCTTGAGGAACTGCCGGAGGCTGAGGCCGGGATTGGCGATCGCTTGCAGGGCGTCGAGGAGTTCTTGGTCGTCAAGTGATGATTGTGGTCGACATCATCCCCATTGTAGACTGTTGCTCGGTCGATTTCTCCAAAGCCCCGTGAGAATCTCCACGGGTGTGCACATCGCATAGGCCCGCCGCGTTGGTCACCGATGTCCAAGGCCGGCCTTGGTCCCGAACCCCAATCGTCTTGAGCCGGTCGTCCGACACTCGGTCCCTTGCTCATTTCGCCTTGGTCAGCCAGCGATCAAGTTGATTGGCGAACGCCTGCCGGTTTCGGGCGCTAAAGTTCGACGGTCCGCCCGTGATCAGGCCCCTGCCGCGGAGCTGATCGGCCATGTTTCGCACGGCAAGCCGCTCGCCGACGTTGGCATCGGTGTAGAGTTGGCCACGAGGATTGAGGGCTTCCGCCCCTTTCGCAACCACATCAGCAGCTACAGCAAAGCTCGCAAGCTGAACTGAAAACCGCGGCGCATGGGGTCACTTTGGCTTATGCTCAAACTTCTCAGGTTGCAGCGCGATCGTGCCGAGATCGGACACCCCTTTGGCGATCTTCTGTTTGAAGAGTCCTTTGGGCCAATGCTTCAGGTAGCCTTGCCGCTCATGCCAGGCACGAAATTCCCATTCTCCCTGGGGCAGGTTGGGAATTTCAAAACGTCCTTCCGCGTCGGTAACTGCCATGTAAGGATTGTCACGAACGACGATCCACCCTTGGGCCCACGGGGCTTGATCGCAGCGATACCAGATTGGGGTTTTCTCCGCTTTCTCAAGAGTCCAGCTCTTCGGCCGATCTACCGTATTGGCTGGCAACTTGTCAATAATCTCCGGATTGCGACGAAAATAGGCATGGATGCCCAATGCCACCGGATCGTGATTGGCGACCGTCAACGGTTGATCAGGATTCAGCAGGACTAACCGTGGCTCGAAATTGCCACCCCGCAGGCGAATCGTCGGGCTCGCTGGTCGGGTCTGGGGCGCAGCCTTCCAGGGGATGTTCGGACTCTCGGCCCAGACAACAATGTTGGCAACCCCGCGATCCTTTCCGACCAGCAGTGATTCATCGGTTGTTCGCGGCCGGATGTCGTGCTGCAAAAACGCCTGGTACAGGATGGAAATGCCGAACACTCGGCCTTCGCTGTCGCGGGGCAGCGGGGCGTCGGCTTCCAGTCGAGCGAGCAACGGATCGGATTCGCGGGGCTCGGGAGGCTCCCCATCGAACGTGAACCGGCCGGTCAATGAGCCCAGTTGTGGGTCTTGTTTGGGTTGTTCCCTTTTGCCTGCCCGCTGAGTAATGGCCCGTGCCTCCGCCTGCTTATCGTCATTGGCTGGAGCACGTATCGACATGATCGCCAAGTAGACCAAAGACAAGGCAAAGCGGCGAACGGCCATGAAACTTCTACTTTTGCGATGGGTTGGCAGCGTACGATCGCTAATATAACGTGCGATTTGCACAACGAATAGAGTGTGCGCGTAGGTCCGGCACGCCGACGCAGTTTGAAGGAACCTCCCTGGACGGAGCGCTAGAGAGTGTTTCAAGACATTTGACGGACAGGCCGGCGTGATGCCGCAGGCTAGCTTGACAAAGCTCTTCGGGTCTGGGCGCCGATTGCCGTTACGGAGCGATTTCAAGCGCAACTGGCAATCTTTCCAGGGCGAGCCAATGGACGAGGCCGGCGAGCTGGCGATGGCAGGGTGCTGATCGAGGGGAAGCTCCGTGGCCCAGGCTGCCCCGTCGCCGAAGGGGCGGCGGGGTGACCGGCGGAGCCTGCCGAACGCCCGCGACCGTTATTTCGCGCCGCTTCGGCGTGCCTTTACAACCCAAGTGCCGCCACGAAACTGCTGAAGTCCGGGGACAAGACCACCCACTCGTTGGCCATGCCGTTGCCGCGCCATTGTAGGCGAATGACTCGCGGGTTGATCGCGTCCTAGCGGTAGTCCAGCAAGATTGGAGCATCCGACCCAAGGCCGAAGTCGCCGATCTCCAATGCCAAGTCAAAGTCGATTCCGTGTGGGGCGGCCATATCCGAAATCCAGAACGGGTTGGCCTCGCTCAACTGCTGGACCGTGCAGAAGGGGGGCGGCAGCAAGTAGAGCCACTGCTCCTCTGGGGCCAGCGCCTCAACCCGCTCTTTAGGCACAAGGGGCTTCAGGTTCTGGGCCATCGCCTCCATCGAGTCTCGCGGCCATCGACCAGTGGCGACCAGTTCATCGAGTAATCGAGGAACCGACAGCATCCTCGCCTCACTCAGCCCCGTGGTTTTCAACGCCAAACCTGTTGATATTTCGCTTGCCTTTCCTGCCAGGCGTCCTGGCTCGATCGGCGTATTTTAGTAGGTGCTTGCGTGCTAGTCCAATTCTCGGACGGACACGGCACGCCAGATTCCCTTCCCCGAACTCCATGGGGCTCCCCGGCATATCCGTGACATCGTCCGCTTGGTCACCACCAGCCCGCTCACGGAGCAAGCTTGTGCGATAAAAGCGGTTGGAGGTCGTTCGACGAATCGCTCGATGTGGCCGACGGGCGCTGCCAAACGACAGGGATCACGCTGGCGGCGAGAGTGACCGAACCATCATCTAAGTCGCGAACGCCGGCTCGCATGCAGTGGCCGGCGGTTCATATTGTATATTGCTTCCGCGGTCGCCGCGGTCGCAATGCGCGGCAGGCAACGACCCCAATGTCGTCCCACAAGTCTCCCGAGGGCAGCCGCACCATTTCAACGCATCGCCGAGGAATCTCAACGAGGTTCGCCTCCGCAATGAGGCGGGTGAGCTGGTCGCGTTTCACGTAGTTGCAAAATCCATCCGTTGCTACGATCAGTGTGCCGGTCAACGGTCCAAACGAGAACGCGATTGGCCGCGCGTCACCAGAGCCGAGTAGCGGCTTACGATTCTGATTGACGGTCAGATCCACCAATTCTCCTTCGTGGATAATCCATGCGTGGCTGTCACCGACGCTCGCACCAATGATCGAATCGAAACGCAGGTCGGCGACCACAGCAGTTGATTCACCCATGCCAATACGGCAGTCGATCTGACGGAGTTCGGCTTCCCATCCTTCCGCCGTTTTGATATCGCGTTGATCGCTCTTGACTTCTCGGATCACAGTTTCCGCCGCTAGGTCGCCGTTTCCAACACCACCGGCGCCGTCCGCCACCACGATGATCGTGCGTTCCTCAGACGCAATCACAGCGATGCGGTCCTCGCAGTGCCTCCGGTACGATTCAGTAAGATGGGCGGTTTCGAATCGTGCCATTGCATCACGGATTTCACCCGCAGAACGTCAAGGCTAACCCAGCGGCGGCAACATAATCGTCCATTTCAAAGGCGGCCGATCCGCCGCTAGCTCCACCGCCAAAGCACCGCGCCAGCAACCGATACCACGGACGCAAAGGCAATACAAGCCGCCATGTCTTGCAACGGGCCGCCAAATTGGTAATAGCGCGACGGATCAAAGACAAGCGTGCTTGCTTTCGACCAAGATGCGAAATACTCGTGCCACTCGCCTCTCCAGTAAACGAGGAGATACCCGTCCGCAGTTGGTTTCCCAAGTTTGGCGATTCCTTCGGGTGAGCGTGGCGGTGCCTCGATCCAAAGCAGACGACCTTTGTTATGCGTGGAACACCACTCGTCGAATTCGGCACGTGAAGGGAAACACGAATGCTCCTTGCGAAATTCCTCGACAAATTTCGCCGCCTCGTGGAAAGACGTTTCGATCCAGCGGCTTTTCGCGATGGAGTCGGCAATGGACTTGTTACTGCCAAGAAAGAGCACTGACCCAAGAGTCGCAATGGCCATTGCGGTCAGGAAAAGGAACAACGATGCCCAGCGCAACACGCCGCGGACAGTGATCTGACGACGAAATGCCCATACTACTCCATACGCAACAAGCAACAAAATGCCGAGTTCGATGGGAGTAAAGCCAAACATCTGACCCAAATTGTTGATTGATAGCTCTTGCATATCACCTGTAGACCGGAAACCTGCGGCCTATCCTTCCAGGCGACTTGACTCGTATGTCGTATTTTAGTGGGTGGTTTCGAGGCAGTCACCCGGCTTTCGGCGGGACAGGTCGGTCTTCCTATTGTTCCTCGCGCATTGATCGCCGCCGCTGCTTTCGGCCGCCGAACGTGAACAGTCTCCCGCGCAAGGAAACGGCGGGCACTATCCAGCGGTAGCTTCGGTGAGCCGGCCAGTCGCTGCATCTCGCCACATCCCAATCCTACCGACATCCGGCCGAGCTTGATCTAGCGGCAGCCAACCGCTGCCCGGCCGCCGGCCGCCATCTTCACGGAGCACCTACCATGAATTCCAACCACTTTTTCGACCACCTCGGCACCCGCCTCCTCGGCCCGCCCGCCCCTCGCCTCGGCACCCGGCTCCAGACCGGCGTCAAGCTGCTCTGCATCGTCGAGGGCAAGCACGATCTCGCTTTCCTTCGCTCCATCAGCCGGACTCTACACGCCGACGACCCCACGCTGCCCGACCTAGGCAAGCTTGAGCGGGCCGGGGCCGTGCTCATGCTGCCGATCGGCGGCGGCGACCTTCTGGCCTGGGCCGCCAGGATGGCGGCGCTCGGGCTGCCAGAATCTCATCTCCTCGGCCGTGAGGTGCCGCCGGCAACCGAACGGAGGCAGCAGGCCGTCGAGATCGTCAACCAGCGGCTGAACTGTCGCGCCCACCTGACGCGGAAGCGGGCCCTCGAAAACTACCTGCATCCTCGCGCCGTGGAGGAAATAAGCAGCCTCGATCTGGCCTTCGGCGACGAGGAGGACGTGGCGGACCTGGTTGCCCGGGCCTGCTTCGAGCGGCAAGACCACGAGCTGACCTGGGAAGAGCTGCCGGGCCGTGCCAGGAAGCGCTTCCGCGAGACGGCGAAGCGATGGCTCAACCGGCAGGCAGTCGAGCGGATGACTGTGAGGATGCTCGACGAGCGCGATCCGGTGGGGGAGGTGAGGCGCTGGTTGGAGGCGATTGGGGAGATGGTGGTGGGCTGATATGTGGCCGTAGCAGCGCCTTCCAAGGAAGTGCTACCGACCCAGCCTTCGCCATGATGTTGGGGTGATTCAGTACGTTTCGCCGGGCCGCGCGGGAGCGTTGCACGACGTGCCGGCCGACCAGATCGTGCGGGTCGTCGAAGGGCAAGGGATCGTCGCTACGCCGTAGAGCGCACCGCGTACGTACCCGAACCCAACTGGCTACCACCCGTAAAAGGCCCGATACAGCCTTTCCTCGTCCTCCCACGAAGGTTTTGGCGCGCGACGTTCATTGAACACGTCGGTATCGCTGTCGATGACGATTCCTGGCTTGGAATGCAGCAACGCCTGTATCGCGCGACGGCAACGATCGAGTTCGCTTTCCCGAACGAAGATTCGCCCACCGTTATCGAGTGGCAGGGGGGTCGGGTAGTAGTTTTCGTTTGATAAATTGTTGGAACCGATGTGTAGCGCCTTGAGACGCTTGAGCGCGAGCAACGATTCAAGCCCCGCCGCCGACGCGATTCCGTTGTCGATCGCCAGTTCCTCAAGACATTCCAGGCGCCCCAACTCCGCCAAACCCGCTGAGGTAACCAACGTCCCGCTCAGATTAAGCGACTTCAAGCGAGGAAGCACTGCAAGCTGGCCAAGATCGCGGTCACCGACGGCCGAGCCTTCCACGTCCATCGTTTCGAGCTGCGGCAGCGCAGGTAGGTGCGTCAGCGGGATTAGCGTTCCCGTCTTCGGAAGGCCTTCGATCGCTCCGTCGTTGGCCGTCGAATCGGGCCAATAGTCCCTCAAGCCGAGTGCTCGCAGGTTCGTCAGGCCGGCCAGTTGCGCCAGGTCGTGGCTTCGGACAGGCCACCATTCTTCCAGGCAGAGTCGCTCGAGCTGTGTCAGTTTGCCAACCGCCTCCAGGCATTCATGTACTGCTTCACCGTCGTAGTATTGGCGCTCGAGCGTGAGCGATTTCAACTTGGTCAGGTGGTAAACGCATGCCAGGTCGTGGCCGCGGAATTCCAGCCCCGTCAGGCAGAGTCGCTCGAGCTGTGTCAGTTCGCCAACCGCCACGAGCCAATCATGTGCTTCTTCCTCATCACAGAAGATTTTAAGCTCGAGCGATTTCAAACTCGTCAGGCCGGCCAGGTAGGCCAGGTCGTTGCTTCGGACGTTCCGCAACCCCACCAGGCAGAGTCGCTCGAGCTGGCTTAGTTTGCCAACCCACGCAAGGCATTCATGTGCTGCGTCCTCATCGCTGTACCGGCACGCGATGCGCAACATTCGCAATTGCGGCATATCGCCCAGTGAGGCGGCCAAGCCGGGTGTCATTCCGGATACGCCAATTACGAGATGCCGCACGTCGGGCAATCGCCCCAAACGTTTGAGAAACTCTTCATCGTCGTCGTCGGAATAATTTACGTCCGCGCCGACGACGCTTCGGCGAAAGCGATCGGCCCCGACGACGTCGAGCCATTTCGGTCCCCAGCGCTCCAAATACAAATGATAGACGCCTCCTTTTCGAACATCATACGCCGAAATGACCGGGTCTTGCAGGTTGGCCCGATCGCGAAGCGCCGTACACCACGCGCAGAACATGGCCAGCACCACCACCACCGCCAGCATCGTTCGCAGGCTCCACCGCAAACGGGGCCGAAAGCGGCGCAACAACCATTCGCAAGTGCCCCCCGCGGCGGCTAACATCGCGAGCCACATTGCCAGGTTGCCTGTCAGCAAGGCCGCACTATAGTTCTGATCGAGTTCGGTTAACGAACCGTACCCAACCACGCAGTTGCGCCAGCGCCAAATCAAAGGCCAGCCGTACGTCGGATACTGCCGCAAATTCCCCATTCCGCCGGGAGTCCACTCATCGTGACTCAAATTGGCAAGCACGATCGGCGCAGCGACGAGAATCAACACGATGTGCGTCACGAGTCGCGGGCGAAAGCTCAACCGAGGAAAACAGCGGCGCAGCAGCCATTCACAGGCGACCCCCGATACGGTGAGCATGACGAACCAGATCGCCAGATTGCCGGCCAACCGAGGCCCGCTCCATCGCACGAGCTCGGGATTCAATTGGTTAGGCACGCCGCCTGCCTTCACCGTGGGAAATTCGCACCAATACCAGATGAACGGCCAGCCGTACGACGGCTGGGGCGGGGGCCATACCTGGGGCGACACTTCATCGTGACACACATTGGCGACCACAATGGGCACCGCGACGACGATCAATACGATGAGCGTCAAGACTCGCGGGCGATAGCGCGAGAACGCTCCAGCCTTCGGTCGCATGATTGTTCCCTCGCCCATGTGCGGTGCCGCGACGAATCGGACCTCAACCGATTGTAACGCGCCTGTGACCCGTCACGCCAACCAGTCGCATCTCGAAACCATGGGCCTGGCCAAGGCGAGCAAGATCAACCTCGACGCCGCCGCGAAGGGAGCCACAGCTTGAACGTTGCGATTTGCGAACGGCGAAGCAGTGGCTCAATCGGCAGGCCGTCGAGCGGATGACCGTGGAGATGCTCGATCAGCGTGATCCGGATGGGGAGGTGAGGGGGTGGCTGGAGGCGATCGGGGAGATGGTGGCGGGCTGATCGAAGGTCAGCATCCTGCCCCACGAATTGAGTCGATTCAATAGATGCCCGAGCCGTCTGGCCAGCGGAAACGATCCGGCACCCATTGGGGGAGCTCGCCATGCCATATACGCCGCTCGTCGAACGAGCGGGTATCGTCGTCGATCACGATTCCAGGGTTGGATTGTCGCAACGCCTCCAACGCTTGGCTGTATCGCTCGACGTCGCCTTCGATACCAATGTGTAAGTG
>Ga0265331_10000133_pt1 | contig 96996 bp, 77 predicted proteins | sample 41923metaG_FD_202088 | JGI IMG/M metagenome (GOLD analysis project Ga0265331, IMG submission 202088) | Rhizosphere microbial communities from Carex aquatilis grown in University of Washington, Seatle, WA, United States - 4-19-23 metaG | ecosystem: Host-associated > Plants > Roots > Rhizosphere... | reverse complement strand
CCGGCGCAGCGAACCCTTGAGGCGCCCGAGCACTGCGATACGATCTCGCTGGCGGTGTTGGCTCAGCTTGCCTTCACCGCCCAATTAAGCTTTCAAACCCGAGTCACGTTTCCGCTGAACCAAAACAAGGGATCACGTCAGCGACGCTGACGTACTACCTTCGCATTACGACCAGCGAGGCGTCGACTGGCGCCTTCGACCATCTCTCTGTAGAGGTTCAGAACTCCAGCGGGAGTGTCCTTTCAACCGTAGTGAGTTACTCGAACCAAAGTGCAAATCAGTTTTCATCGTGGACGAGACAAACGGTCGACCTTACGAACTACGCTGGCCAGACCGTTCGAATCGCTTTTCACGGCACTACCGATGGGAATACCATCACCGTGTTCCGCATCGATGACGTAAGCCTAGACGTCGAAGTTCCGGTCGGTTGCCAGTCCGACGCAGATTGTAACGGAGGAAACCCATGTATCGACTATTCGTGCAGCAATGGGACCTGCAGCAAAACTCCTAACCACGCGTCGTGCGAGGACAATATTTTCTGCGATGGTGCCGATACGTGTAGCGGAGGCAGTTGCCAACACGCGGGCAATCCATGCACCGGTGAATGCAACAACCTCTGCAATGAGGCTATCCGTTCGTGCAACGTTCCGGCCGGCGTCGCTTGCTCCGACTATGGCAATGTCTGCACGGATAATCAGTGCGACGGTTCTGGCAATTGTCGGCCGGTAGCCAACTCCGCGCCGTGTGATGATGGCGTTTTTTGCAATGGCAACGATACGTGCAGTGGTGGCACGTGCAGCATGCACGGTATAAGTCCCTGTCGGCCGGGTTTCGTCTGCGATGAGGCCGCTGGGTGCCTAGTGTTCACGGCGACGCCGGCACCAACGGCATCTCCAACAATGACACCAACGTGGACGCCGACGTATTCCGCCACACCAACGTCCTCTCCGACGAACAGTCCGAGTTATACCTCGACTGCCACAAATACGGTCACCGTCACGCCGACTGTGACGGCGACGGATACACCGACCGTGACTCAGACAGCGTCGTCCACAAGTTCCCCTTCGCCCACCGCGACTTGTACAGCCACGGGAACCGAGACCCCAACGAGTACCCCGACTCCTACGTGGACGAACACCGCAACCTCCATGCCTACAAGGACACTAACCGCAACGAAATCCGCGACCGAGACCCCAACCAGGACGTGGTCGCCCACCTTTACGGCGACCAGCACTCTGACAGTAACTCCGCCCCCAACAGGGACTCTCACGCCCACCAACAGACCGACGTACACACAAATGCCGTCGCCTACATGGACGTCGACCAATAGCGCGACACTGACGCTAACGGCCACAATGACACCGACGCGGACGCGCACGCCTTCGTCCACCTCCACGCCAACGGTGACGGGAACGAATACCCCAACCGAGACCGCAACCAGTACCAAGACGATTACTCCGACATCTACGCCGACCGATACGCGAACTTACACGTTTACGCCGAGTCGTACTCCCACATTAAAGCCATGCGTTGGTGACTGCGACAGCGACCGTCAGGTGACCGTTGACGAGATCATCGGGTTGGTGAGCATGATATTCGGCGAAGACCCCGTCGCCCCGTGCTTCGCAGGAAATGCCCCGCAAATTATGCCGGTTCCCGTCGCTGAGGTCGTTGAGGCGGTGATCAATTCCCTTACTGGATGTGCCGCTCAACCGACGCCTATACCCGCCTATGCCATCAGCGGCACCATCCGCTACTACCAAAGCGGTTTGCCGGTGCCAGCTGTCACCGTTACGCTCGAAGGACCGATGAGCCTGTCTGTCCAGACGAACGCGAACGGTGAGTACGTTTTTGAAGGAATCGTCCCGGCCAACTGGCAACTTCAGCCGTCCAAATTGGGGGATACTGGCAACGCGATCAGCTCACTGGACGCCCTTTGGGTGCTGGAATTTTTGAGCGGCACGATGTCTCTGAGTTCGGTGCAACAACTGGCATGTGACGTCTCTGGAAATGGTTCGCTCAGTGCACTCGATGTTTCATTAATCGAGCAATACAAGGCGGGCATAATCCCGCGGCTTCCCCTCGTGGAGGCGTGCGCCTCTGATTGGCTGTTTCTGCCAGCCCCAGCCGCAGCATCGAATCAATCCGTTTCTCCACCGCTCATAGCGAACGCGAGCTGCCAACTGGGCGACATTATTTTCTCCCCGCTCGCCACGAATGCCTCGAATCAGGACTTTCAAGCGATCGTGATTGGAGACTGCACCTTTAATTGGTCAGGTGAGGCGTCGGCACAGCAGTGATCTATGATCTAACAGAGACTGTAATGCCTCAGCTGGAACGTGACTCCAACCGGCTCCGCTTATATGTGGGGCCAAGGAGGAGTCAGGATGAGCAAACGAGGCAGGAAGCGGCGTAACTTCACCGCCGAGGAGAAGGCCACCATTCTGCGCCGGCATCTGGTCGACAAAGTGCCGGTCTCGGATCTGTGCGACGAGTACAAGATCCATCCCGCTGTGGAGCGAGTCTCTCCTCAAATAATCGAGCTTGTCTGCATCCATCGGGCCATCAACTACAGATTTCAGGATGCTATCTAGCGCCCAGCGAGTACCCGTGCGCGAAAGGTACGCCGGAAGTTTGATCGTGTGTTTTGCTGGCTCAAATACAGAAATTATTCGGCGAAGCAGAGCGACAAGCTGATCAACAGATGCTTCGGCGGCAGTTGCTTCATCGGAGCACCAGTGCTTCCTCAGGATGGCGACGAGTTCAAGAACCTCATCATCGCTGATCGTGAATGCAGCGACGGCGGTGGTTACCGTCGGCGCCGGCCCGTCGTCGTGCTGCACCGCGGCCAAGCACGCCTTCAGGAGAACAAGGGTATAATCGCTGTGCTTTAGCCCCTGCATCAAATCGTCCATTTCCTCAATAAAATGACCGAAGGCGAGATGGCCGGCATCGTGCAAAATGGACGCGAGTAGAACGGCACGGACATCGAGTGCGTCTGCGGAAACACGCCAAAACGCGTTCATGTCATTTAGGTAAAGGGCTCTCAGATAGTGGGCCGCTGTCGTTAGCGTGCCGAGCAGGTGCTCAAATCGCGTATGTGTCGCCCCAGGAAAGACCTGACGAACCTGTGCCAGCTGATTGTGAAGAGTTGTTGGCTGAATTGTCTTCGTCTCTGCCAGTGCGGCTACGCGATCAGTGAAGACACTATTCCCCGTGGCTGGAAGGCGCACGATGTCGCCCAGGGATACAAGCAGCTCGGGAACCTCCTGTGCTGCGCCAAAGGATGGGTGAATTCGTGCCAATTCCGCCAGTACTTCGGTGGCGGTATGGAAATAGAGGTCGTCAGTCCTAAACTTGTGATCAGGATCGACGAAGCGTTCGACGAATTGCGGTGCGAATGGAAAGAGAATCCTATCGAATACGATCCGCAGGCATTCATGTGCCTCCGCTGAGCGCGGAGACTCCTGTAGGCGGATCAATGAAAGAATTCTTCCCCTGTCTTCATCGCGCAAATCCGACTCGCCGCAAAGAAAGCGTTCAGAAAATAAAAGGCAGCGGTTCCATTCCTGGGCAAGCATCCAAAGATCTATGAATGGATTGTTCCAGGAGAGATCAGGCAATTTGATCCGGAAACGTCGGCTCTCATCCTCCCCGGTTTGAAGAGCCTGCAATGCGAATACTTCCGGATATTTGCCTTTGGTGGTTGTCGCCTGGAGATCTTCTTCCCGAAGGACATCTAGAAGTTTGGCATTGCCAAAATCAATGATCTTTGCGACACCGGTACCCGATATCAGAACATTATCCCCCTTTAGATCCCAGTGGATGACGTGCTGCTCATGGATATGAGCAAGCGCAGAAAAGGTTTCGCTGATGAGGGAAACAATCTCACGAAGCGTCAGCGTGTGCTCGTTCTTCAGAAACTCGTGCAATGTCTGCGCACCATCTATCCACTCGGAGATGCTGAATGGAAGGTTAGCGGTAACCCCCGGGCCACCGACCTCAGGGATGATTTTCGAAGAACCGAAAAAGTGACGTGCGATATTCTCATGCGAAAGTCTTTGTGAAATATGACGTTCGTTCTCGAACGCCTTGTACTCAGCGCTAATTCGCTCGATGAGACGTTCCTTATCTAGAACTATGAACTCTGGTGCAACGTAGGCCAACACTGAAGCACGGGGTACCTTCAAGGCGTAGTGTTTCCTAAGAGTCCGGTCGTAAAGCTGTATCGTAACACCTGAGCCGCCGATCCGGATCTCACCGCCGTCGAACAGCGTGAGTTGATCACTGCCCATCGGTACGTGATACTGTGATGGGATATTATTGCGAAGTCTGCAGAACGACCGCTCGGAGGACCCCACGTCTATGCAAGCGTCAAGTATGTCCTTGGCGTGTCCGTCAACCTTCAGAGTCTCGGGGAGGTGAAACGGAAGATTAGGGCCAGGCGTCAACACTGCGAGAGCACAGGCGACGTCGAATTTAGTTCTTTCGTCAGCAGGCATTGTCACTCTCCCCTATTGCTCGTCCAGGCAGCAGTGTAGGACCCGTAAGCACCAAATCGCCCTTGTGAGCTTGCGCAAAAGTGGGTCACGAGATAGCGCAGTAGCTGAAACGGTGTCAAGTTAGCGCGGGAGTTAGCACATCCCCCTCGGTGTTTTTCTTTACGCTGCTCGGTCGTTTCGAGGCTGCTGAAGTCCTACCGCAGCATAGAGGAGGAGGCTCTGTGCGTAGCACGGATTTTCAAGGGCTGTGGAGCGTTCGGGAGGCCTCTTAAAAGGCTGACCAGCGCGGTGTGCGCCCGCGGCTAGCTCTGCGCGGGCGTCAGCTCCCTAATGGCTTGGACAGTCTTTTCCGCGAGGGTTTGCGTATCGCGTTGAGATCCGAGAATAAGCATGGTACACGCATGGGAAACCATCAGATTGAGCCCGCGATCCTCGGAGGTGCGTGAGTCTGTGCGAATTCCAATTATGGGTTTGCCCTTTGCAAATGCGAACCCGATCTCAACACAGGTCCCTGAATCCACGTCCGGGCCGTCAAGTATGGCAACGACGACATTGCTCTTGGCGAGAGAATCAAGGCAATCCCGGAACACAAGAGCCAATCCCCCCTTCTGAGAAATGAGTTCTTTGGCTCGCGCCTGGGGCAGTACCACCTCGAGGCCAGGGCATGCCTCAACAAGGCGATAAGCGAGCGTTTGGTTGAATTCCTGCTCGGCAAGACTGAAGAGTGGAGCAGCAAGGTATACAGTGGACATTTTAGTGCTCGGCTACGAACTCACACGCCTGCCAATACAGCTTGGGATTTTCGAGATATGCATTTGTGAAGGTCCGCTCCCTTCGATTACCTCTACCCTAGCTAGCTCTTACGTGGCAATACCTACCCGCGCTCAGGAATCGATCGACTTCCTTGTAAGCGAGTCGGGAGCTATTCACGATCGCCGGAATACGCACCCACGCGAGTGAAAAGAAGACGCCCGCGCCTGAAAGGCGCGGGCGGGGAGGCAAGGCCACCGGTTTTACCCGACATGCAACGCAGCATAGATGCTACCATTCCAAGCATAGTCGATGGGAAGACCGCGCCAAATCGGTCTGCCACCGCTCCAACAGAGACAGCGGACGCAGCCCACGTGATCCTGGTCACGATACTCCGTGCCCCAGAAGCAGACGTATCTGTTCGCCCAAAACGCGGGAATGAGGTGCGGGTGAGCCAGGAGGTGATCAAGGACATTAGCGTTATACTTGGGCCGCTCCCCTAGCTCTTCGCAAACCTTAGAGCCCCTGACTTCCCCATTCCGCTGCTTTTGGGACAGGTACAGCTGAACTCGGCAAGGGTCCCACGTGAGCTTGCCGCCCTTCTGGTGTTCCTTGACTCTCCAGCCGGTCGGAAGGAACGGGTCGGCATCGCAGTCGATGACATGCTCCGCAGCCACGATGGACGCGCGACCAAGACGCACTTCGCGGATTTGTCGCATGAAGTCCACGTCATGGGTGAGCTTCGCCCAGTCCTCACGATCCCATCCGGCCTTGCTACCGGTAACAACGACCTCGTGTATCAGACCGTGATCGCGGCCGAAATCATTAGGCGCACTACTCATGGCAATACACCTCTCTTTGCTATTGCCAGCGGGCCTAAACCTCGGATCGAGGGTTTGCCATAGCGGAGAAAGGCCCATGGCCTGAGCCGCTATCTACTATGGCAAACTCATTGAATATATCAAAGTACAGAGCATATGAATTATACGCGTACAGTATCCCGTGTCAAGTCAGCTGCAGTTGCCCTTTCCGGCACGCTTCTCCGTCTTGGATTGGACGATGGCTCACTCGCGACCAAGCGACACGCCGATTCACCGAACAGACAACGACGACGATGCTAACAGTCATCCGAACCGCACACTTCACCAGCCAGCCGACTTGTTGACCTTCGTCCTAGAGCGCCACGCCTTGCGCGCCGCCTTGGCACGTCGCTCCGGGCCATACAAGCCCTCCGCTCCGAACTCCGGGAGCGGCCAGCCGATCTTCTGGAAGAACCGGGAGAGGCGCCGAACCGTCGCCGGGAACGGTATGGTAGCACCCCGTTCCCATTTGGCGATGCTGCTTTCGTCGACGCCGGCGCGTTTGGCCAGCTGCTCCTGTGACAGTCCAGCCGACCGGCGCGCGGTGCGAAGCGCTTCTGGAAATGAGATGGCCGGTTTCCCCGGTACGTACCCGAGGAAATCGATGATCTGCGGGATGAGGTAGACCTTCGGTTTGCTGTGTCCGGTCTCCCAGTGGCAGACGCTGTCTACATCGACGCTCAAAAGTTGGGCAACTTCTCGCTGGAGGAGTCCCAGGTCGAGGCGGCGCTTCCGGATGTGGTCGCCGATGGTCTTCAATTCGATCGGATATCGAAAATCCTTAGGTTTTGCCGCGGTGAGGGTCGACTGAGCACAAGGCAACGCAGGGATGCCCATGCGGCTTTCACGGCGATCCCACCAAGGAGTGCAGCTGCGCCGTTTTGCAGATCCAGCGCTATCGCGCCCGCAGCTCGGGCCCGCTGCTCGACCGCATCGACATCCAGGTCGAAGTGCCGGCGGTGCGCTACAAAGAGTTGGCCGACCACTCCACCGGCGAGTCGTCGGCCGCCATCCGCGCCCGCGTCGATCGCGCACGGGCGATCCAGCTGGGACGTTTTCAGGGGCGCAAGGTCTTTTGCAACGCGCAGATGAGCGCCCGCGACCTGAAGCGCTTCTGCCGCATCGAAGCCGCCGCCGAGAAGCTCCTGGAAACAGCGATGAACAAGCTCGGCCTCAGCGCGCGCGCCTACAGACGGATCCTGAAGGTCTCGCGCACCATTGCCGACCTCGATGCGGCCGCGGACATCAGCGCCACCCACGTCGCCGAGGCGATTCAGTACCGTAGCTTGGACCGCTCGTTTCACTGAGGTGAGCTGCCGATGGTGAACGTCCTGCGGTTGCTGGTCTGCGTCCTCATCATCGCGCTCGTGAGCTGGGCGCTTGGCTCCTGAAGAACGGGGTGGCTGTTCTTCCGGCACTGCAGAACCGATGCCCAACATTCCTCACCGTCAGCTGATCGGCCACGCGCCCCACCTTCTCATGTGTTAGGCTGAAATCACAAAACACGACATTCTTATAATCACCATTTTACAGACAGAACAGCAGCTCATGTTCCTCCGTACAGCCCGTCGAAAGGCCGAGACGCTACTACGGTTTGACGTAGCGGAAGACGGCCTTGCGCACACCTACCGGCGCGTTGGTCGCAAGGATCTGGCGCAGCGTCACCTCGTTGCCCCGGTCGGCCGGCAGCGTCTTGCCGAGGACATTGACCAGGGCGATCTGTTCCCGCTCGTCGGTCGTGCTCAGCGCCTGCTCCCGCACCCAGTCCAGCGTCGGCGGCGCGAGCGGCATGCGTTGCAGCGCGTCAAGCCCAGCCAGGCGGACGCCCCCGGCGGACTCTTGCTGGTACTGCTCGATCAACACCGCTTGCGCCCGCGGTTCGTCCATCTTGCGCAACGCGCTGAATGCGGCTGCCCGCACGTTCGCATCGTCGCTGTGGAAGAAGGGGGCGACGGCGTCGAGCAAGTCGGCATTGCCGTAGTTGCCGATGCCGCGCAGCGCCATCTGCTCGTCCCACGAAGTGCTGGCCCCCTGCAGCGCTTCGACCAGCCGCTGCCCGATCACGGGTTTGACATCGTCATTCAACCGATCGCCAGATCCGAGCAGCCCCAGCGCCATGATGCTCATCGCCTTGAGGTCTTTGCTCACTCCGTCCGCCGCGCTCGAGGTGCCGTTGTACATCCCCCACACCTGGTCAACGAGCGTCGCCTCCGGGTACTCGATCTGTCCCACGCTCGCCATGGCGAGGGTGCGCGTCTGGTCGCTGTTACCCGCGTCGGCGACCGCGCTCCAGATGGCCTGCTGGGCTTCGGGGTAACCCGCCTTGGCCAGCAGCATCCACAGATGGAGCTGCGTGCTCTTGTCGTACTGCGTGTAGTCCTTGTCCGCGAGGAGCGCCGCCACCAGGCGTTCCGCGTTCGCCGGGTCCTGGCGCAGGTAGTTGATCAGAAACTCGTTGGCGAGCTGTTTCTTCTTGGTCTTCGTGAGCTCCACGTACTTGCTGAGCGCGTCGACGAGGTCCAACCCCTCGCCCATTTTGTTGAGCTCCGGGTCGGTGGCGTGGAGTTGTTCCCGGACGTACTTGCCGGAGTGGAGCTCGGTGTCGAAGACCGCGAAGCGATCCGGAAAGGACGCGCCGGCTGACTCCGCCCGCCACAGGTGCAACCGCGAGTGGCTCTCTGACAGGGTCTCGCCGTGCGCGCGCTGCTCCACCATGCCCTCCTCCCGCAGCTCCAGCACCCACGCGCCACCCGGACGCATGGTGGCGCGGGTCGTGGTCTCGTGTACCTCTGCCTGCATGCCCGCGACCAGCTCGTTGAGCCCGAGGCCGGCCGCGCGGAGCTCGAGATAGCGCTCCTTCGTCTTGCGGATTTCCACCTCGTCCGCCAGCTGCGCCGCGCCACCGGCCAGCTCGTACGCCGCCGAGTACGTCCCCACCTCGTCCATCTCCCTGGTCTCCCAGCGGGCCCGGTCCTCTGCCGGCAGGACCACCTGAGCGCCCTGCACGACCGACCGCATGGCCTGCTCCACCTCCGGCGGCGTCCCGCGCGCGAAGCGGAATTGACTGAACTGCCCGCGGGTATCCATGCGGAAGGCGAACGGGTAGCCGAGCGCCGCGCTGAAGATCGGGGCCTTGCCGTTCAGCTGGTAGTTCGGATCGAGGATCCTGGCCGCCACCTCCCACTCTCCCAACCCGGCCGCGTAGTACCGCAGGGCGAGCGTCCCCGTCAGCGTCAGCCGTACGGGCACCATCCCCTGCCCTGGTGTATCGACCCTGTCGCTCCAAGCCGCCGGCACGAACGCAGACAGCTTGACCGCGGCCTCGGCCTCCATCGTGAACCCGTAGGCGGCATCCTGCCGATCCGTTGGCGCGAAGCGGAGGCGCGAGCCCGGCACAGTCGAACCAGCCCCCGGCTTTCCTCGACTCGCTTGGCCCTCTTCCTGGCGCGCAAACTCCGTCGCCCGTTCCTCGCCGCGCCGCTCCACGCGCCAGATCACCACCCCAACCACAAGTGCCACCGCACCCGCGGCGGTTACGATCATCTGCCCTTTTTTGAACGTCATGCTTTTGAGCCTCTCACACTTGCCCAGGCCTGCGGCCGGCGTCGTTAGGGAACGGGGATCGCGGGCGGCGCGCTCGGGGACGATGCAATGTCGCACGAAGTCGAAGTGCCGTTGTCGCACGAGCCGCTGCCGCACGCGTTCTCCCCGGTATGATAGCCGACGGCGTAGCACCCCGCGCCGAATTGTGCTTGGCAGAAGTTCTGACAGGAACCGCAACCAACCGGCGCGTACGAGCCGCACACACCGCTGAAATTACAGGTACCGGCACAGTTGCAGCAGGAAGGCGGCGGTGGTGTCGGCATCACCCCGGGTGCCGGCGTCGGGTAACACAGGTTCTGGTCCCCGGGGGTCAGGGCAATGGTGAAGGTCAAAGTTTGATCTTTGCTCACGATGTCCGCCTGCTCGTCGGTGGTAAAGCAGCCCGCGGAAAGCGCGCCCGGGGGACCGCTGCCAGCGGGTTGGTTGAACACCCGCACCAGGAGAGCGTTGGTCGCGTTGTAGGTCGCCGCTCCAGTGAGCACCACTTGGTTGGAGGGCGCCGAGGATGTCTGGCAGCTGCCGTTGACGCACCCCTCGAACTGGATCGACCCGGGCGCTGGCGGCGGTATCGCCGCGGTCATCGTGATCGTGGCATTGAGGCACGTCTGTCCTTGTGACACGGGTGGAGGGCTCGAAAGCACCGGTGCGCCCGGGAACGACGGGCCGACCGCCAGCATGGTCGCCACATAGAGTTGGCACGGGGGGGGACCGAACGGCTCGGCAGCCTCCAGCACGTCCCTGTCAATGGTCAGGGCGATCGTGATCTTGCTCGTGCCACTCGTCCCCGACCAATCCCCGTATGCAGCCGGTTCGACGAGCCCGACCGGTTGGCCCGCGCTGTTGACAGGTACGAAGGCAAACGATGTCGGACCGATCAAGCTGTTCTCCGCGCCTTGCTTCGTGGACAACAGCACCTGATACCCGTCGTAGGTCTCGCCGCCGGACCCACTGCGCCGCAGCGCCACCTGCAGACCGACTGCATTCGGACCCAACCCGGGCACCGGCGGCGTGGGCGGAGCCTCGGCAGGCGTCCGCGTCGTCTGGACCGTCGGAAACGGGGTGACGACCGGCGTCGGCTCCACCTGCGTGGAAACCATAGTGTACAGGCTACTGAGGAACGGCGCCGTTCCGCTTGGATCAATGTAGTCGTAGACCACCTTGTCCACCACCGCGGTGACCGGCCCGCTGGACAGACCAAACAGGAAGAGGTTCGGGAGTGGCTGGTCCGCATCCGCCAGCGTGACGCTGTCGCTTTGCACCAACGCCGGCGCCTGACAATCCAGCACCGACCCGGCTTGCCATCCGGAGCATTGCGGCCCGCCGAACGACCCCTCGCAGGTCCAAGCCTGCTGCAGCGGATCATTGTGCGCCGCGTTCTCCCGCAGACAGTTGCACGTCTCGTAGTCCGCGAACGGCGCGAAGATGTTGTTCGTCGTGATCGGGTCGGTCACTCCATCTGGATTCAGGTTGAGGCTGGAATACAACAAGGCCGGGACGTGAGTTACGAGGGTGGGCACGCACTCTCCGGTCGTGGTGCAGGCGCCACCAGCGACAAACAGCGCGCCGCTGTCCACGGGGCAATCCGACGACGGGACGTCGGAGGTACACGAGCTGCCGTTCTGGCAGCAGCCAACGAACGCCTCGCCGAGGTGCTGGTTGAGATCGTCGTTCGACTTGAAGTACAGCGCCGCCAGGTTGTTCACCGCCTGTTCCGGAAGGCGGAACCGCATGGGCTTGCGCGCCGAAACCGGGAGCTGATTGGCGTTCAAGCATGTGCCCCAATCGTCCCAGGATACCTTGACGAGATTGGCCACACCGGGGGTTGGGTCGGGGGGAGACGGGACGACCGCTACTGCCTGGACCGGGACTTGGACCAAGTACTCGCGCGAGTAGTAGGCGCCCATTTGCGCAATGTTCGGGAAGCTGACCGGCGTCGGGGGCGTCGTGGTGTAGAGCGGCACACAAGGTGGGGTAGCAGTCGGTGTTTCCGGCCCGGGTGTCGGCGTCGCGGGGTAGGAGGGATTGGGCGTGCACGCCGGAGTCGGTGCGCCGTTGCAGGCGGAGGCTGACATCCCGGGATAATAGACGTTGTCAGGCGGCGGGTTGCCTTCCCCGGGTGTGGGCGCCAAGGGAAAGACGTCACCTGCGGGCGCTCCGTCGATCGTCGCCCTCGCATGCATGTTTGCCGCGCCCAGAATGATATTTCGGTACGCGCTGCCGTTGCTGCCAATGGGCAGAAAGCCGCGCGCCCGCGCCGATTTGATGCACATCGCCGACGCGCCCTCGACCGTGCTCGCGTCCGCCCCAGCCAAGCCCACGGGCGACCAGATGTCGAGGTACGGCGTGTTCACCAGGCCTTGGAAACTCGACACGGTGTCCGAGCTCGGGTCCAAGTAGACGTCGTAGTCGACCAAGAACCCTGAGGACGGCGCGATCTCGGCCTCCACCAGCGCATAGTTCCCCGGCGGACTGACGGCATTCGCAATGGGATTGTACGGGTACTCGATCGTCACCGGGCAGCCGCCTGACGACGAACACGAACCTGTTGGGGCGGCGGGCACCTGGACGGCCTGCCGCCCGACCGCCGATCCTTTGGCCTCGTTGCAGGTGCCCGCGCCGTTGCACACGCACAGCGAGCCCGCCGATTCCTCGCCACTGCCGTTTGGTTCCACTGCCGAGACGCTCGCCATGTATTCGACGCCTGGCGTGTAGGGAAACGCCCGCGTGAAGACCCCGTAAAAGGCAGTCGTATCGACGTCTTCCATACTCCGGCAGGGGATACTCTGATCGCTGATCACGGCCTGCAGGTCGTCGCCCGCGAAAGTGCGCGCGCAGATCGGCACCTGCTCCGCCAGCGTGGTGGCGGACTCAGAGCAGGATGTCTTGGCGTTCGACCCCGCGGGGAAGAAGAGCCCCGTCCACCCGCCACTCGGCACCCAATAGGCGCGGGTGTCGTAGTTGGTTCCCCAGTCCGACGGACAGGCCAACGGCTGAACGGCGATGCAGTACCCGACGCTCAGCTGGCCGGATCCAAGCGGCGGCCGGGGGACCGTGAACTGCTCGATCGTCTCGTTGACCGGAGCGTTCGGATTGTTCGCGTTCGGTCCCTGGCACCGCGGCGACGCAAACACCGTACTGGCCCCGAACGACGCCGCTACGGTGCTGCAACTGCTGGCATTGCCAAGCGGCGTGATCGTGACTGCAGCGTTGAGCAGGTGGAAATCGTAGGCCCCCGGCGCCAAGCTGAAGCTCCCCTGCCATCCCGCCGCCCCGACTCCCCAGTTCACGCCCGCATAGGCATCTGGGGTTTGATCATTTTCGTTCATCCAGAAGATTTCCCGCGGGAACGAGTCCAACTGACCACTATCGCCCGTAGGCGTATTGTTGTTGTTGAGCTTCGCCGGATTCGGCAGGGTCGACGGTCCCGCGCCGTTGTAATCCACGACGGTTGTGTACCAGGCCGGCACGCTGGCGGGGTCGAGGATTTTCTGCGTCGGATCATCCGAAAACAGACCGCCGGTGGGTTCGACGCCGAGAGACGCCCCACGTGTAAAGTTGACGCAGGAGGTTGATGCGATGTTGTTGTAGTTACATTCCCCGCAGACGGTGTCGCGACAATTCGACCCGCAACTCGCGTTCGGATCGCGCAGGAGAAGGATGTTGCTGCACAGCTGCGCCGCATTGCCCTGGGGAGCGTCCGAGCACCCGCCCGCCGACGGCCAGAGATAGTTGCTGCAGAATCCGATGCCGTAGGCGGTGGAGCAAACGAGACTGTTGGAGCTCGAATCGAAGGAGTAACTCGGCGTTTGGTAGATGTTGCCCCCGGCGGGGTTGACGAAGGGCGTGCTCGAGCACGTCACACTGGAGCGATATACAGCATCCCCGGTATTCGGATTACACGTCGCCCAGAGTGTACCGATGCCTACGTTGCTGCACCCGGTGCCGTCGCCAATGCCGGTACCGCCCCAGCACGTGGGATACGGGTCTCCGGTATTGTGATCCAGGATACAGTTCTGCGGCCAGTTTCCCGGCGGGAAGTAGTGGAGGCCAGCGCTGTTCGTGCTGGTCGGGAGGTCGGGACCGGGATCCGACCCGTCATAGCAATGAATCGCCCCGTCATTTTTGTTGTCCGTCGGTTCCCACTGGATATCATTCTGAGGGTTGTGGCAATTATTGCCTGATGCGTTGGTGACGCTGCCGTTGCCGTTGATACAATACGCGGTATTGATCGTCTCATTGCCGCTGGTGCAAGTGGCACCCATGCCAAGGATACATGAATGCCAATACGTGCCCTGGCATCCACTGATGTCATTGAATGAGAAATAGCTCCCGGCGCTGATTTGCGGCACATCACTCGCGTCGGCGAACTGGACGCACGTCTGCTGGTTCGCGACGCCGCCCACACCGCTGCAACCCGTACCGCAGAGCCGGTTGTGAGCACTGTCCCAGTGGAACTCCGTGCAGTTGTTGAAATTATATACATTGGCCACGTTGTCGAGCTGCAGAAAGGTGCTGCTGCCATTTCGCAGCGTATCGTACGTATTGACTGTACTGCCCAGGAAAGTGCTGAAGGGAGGGAAGAGGTTGAACGCCCAACTGAACCCATCCCAGTCGACGAGCGGAAAGGAGTCGACCGGGATGCCGAAGAGGCCGACATAAAGAATGATGTCGGAAGGGTCGAGCACTGTGAGGTCCAGCGGCATTTCGGCGCTGACTGTCGCCCATTGCGCTTGGTTGTATGCCTCGATCTGGAGGGACAACGGGGTGGAGAGACCGAACAAGGTGCTCTCGCCCTCGACGCCGACCGAGAGACCGATGACGGAGAGAAAGACGTTGACCGTCACGGTCAGCGACGCGGTCGGCCCCAGATTGCTGACCGTGCTGGTGAATGAATCGGAGGAGACGGCGGCCTCGACTTGCCCTTGCTCGCCGAACTCGCCGTCGAATCCGATCTTGACCTTGAATTTGATCGGCGTATCGGGAATCGCAACATCGACGGGGGTAAACGAAAAAATGAAGGCCAGCGCCTGGTTGACATCCAGGGTTATCTGGTCGCCGGGGATGGGGCCCGTGATGGGAGGGAAGATATCGTCGCCAGCAACCTGGAAGGCGAAACAATACCGGTTCGTGGCTGTGGCGGCTGGATCGGTGAAATCGCAGTACAAGGGTTGCGGGGTGGGCGAGGGCACGCCACCCGGGGTCGGCGTGTTGACGAGAATGCTCCCTTGCGCCGGGGTCGGAGTGGGACCGCTCGGAAGCGCCGCGGTGTTGGGGGTCGAGAGCAGGACGAACGAAGCCTGGGCTTTGAAGATTTGCTCAGCGATGACGTTCGACGCGGCTTTGGACAGCGAATATTCCGGCAGTCCTCCCCAATACGCGTAGATGCCCAGAAGCGCCTGGTTCTGGGACGCCAGGCCAAACGGAATCGTATAGCCGTCCCTGGTCTGGGTCAGTGGGTAATAGGTGCTGGATGGGACCCCGTTGTTTCCGAGGTCCAGGGCGACGTTCACGCCATACACCAGTTGGGGGTTGATTCCCCAGTCCCACACATCATTGAATGTATGGACGAATTTATTGCTGCTGGGCTGAAATGCATGCGCCCCGCTGTACATGTAACAGTTTCCGTCCGCGACGGCCCCGCCAGGACACGGGTTCGGAGTCGGGGTCGCCGCCGTTTCAGCCGTGCTGCTTGATTGGACCGCCGCAGCCGCGGATACCGGCACCGCTGCCCCGTCGTGCCCGGCCGGGGGGAAATACTCGACCCTGGGCGCGGCGGAATTGTTGTCCTCGTACATCTCGGGCACGGCGTTCTGCGGATCGAGATGGACGTGCACGGTGATCGCCGACTCGTTCGACACCGCGCTCAACGCCTCGTACGTTTCCGGCGGCAGGTAGAGGGAGGCGATGAAGCCCTTGGTACCGCTGGGGGAGAAGCCACCGATCACCGCCGTATCGGTCAACTGTGGGAGGCCGTGCGAGTCCTTTTGCAGCACCTTCAACGGATGTTCCTTCCCCTCGATTTCCATCGTAAGGGCAACCTCGACTGGTCCGGCGAACTGGGCCCCGGTGTTGGCGGCGACAAAGTTCACGTACAGATCCGGGGGACGCATTGACAGCGAGGCAACGGTCTCCGGGCGATCCGGGAGGCCGAGCGTGCCATCCGCGACGCTCGCCGAAAAGGGGGCCACCAGCAAGTCGGGCTTGTCCGGCTTGGTCACGTGGACGCCCTGCACAACCACGGCGTTGGCACCGCCGCTGCTGGCGACCAGATCGTACGTCCCATCCGGCACCGTGCTGTTGATCCGAAACAGCCCCTCCACGCCGGCGCGGAGGTTCCCGCTGCCCGTCTCGAAAGTGGTGGTCGTGCGCACGAACTGCGTGGTTTGTGTCACGATCGGCAGCGGCTGCGCCGCGGCCAGGCCGATCCCGTCGATGGCGAGGCTCCCGGTCGACACTTTGTGGTTCGCCGACTGCAGATAGAGATCGATCTGCCGCGTGGTCGACGGAGCCGCCGCGGTCTCGGTGAAATCGAACGACAGAGAGACTGGCTCGCCCGCATAGGGCGCTCTCGTTGAGAGTTGGACCTCGGACAGCTGAAGGTTACCAAGCGGGATGCTCTTCGTCGCCGACCCACCACCGTTCTCTGCACCCTCACCGCAAGCCACCAATGTCGCGGCCAGCAAGACGGCAGCCACCGTGCGCCAACATCCGTGATGCCGCACTGACCGGCCTCGCCCAGCGATGTACCCCGTGCTTGCCATGTGCTCCCCCCGATTCCGAAAACGGCCCGCGACGACTAGCTGAATTTGAACGTATGGAGCACTGCCGCAACGTTGGCTGCAATGATCAATGATACCGCTCTGGATCCGTTGATTGAGGCGATATCTCGCGCCGCTTCTGCCATGCCAGGGTTCGCATGAGCAATGCGTACGCCAGCGAGTGATCGACGCCATGTAACATCCCTCAGCGAACATCAGCGACGAACTGCCTGGCGATTCTCTAACGCTTTGTACGATACCGAACGGTGGACCATCAAAAGGCCGGCGCGGTTGGCGCCGGTGAACACCTCAAGACCTCCGCCCTCATCTAAGAAGAATGCAGATCAAGGACACCCACGCTCCAAGCGCCTGAGCCTCTCGTTTGTGGGTGTCCATCCGTGGGTTTACCGGCGACCAGCAATAGCTTGAGTCTGGAAGACAGCCGTTTGGGTCGCCTTTTGTTGCCAAGTCCGATAGGTTGTCAGCAGCTGTCGGACTTGGCAGTCCACAACATCCAATCGGATACGGACATACGAAATGACGCCGACCACACATCCAGACTCGATTGCGCGACGGCGGCTGGACACTCCAGACGTCGACGTCGTCGTCGTGGGTGCCGGCTTCGCCGGACTCTACCTCCTCTACCGCTTGCGAAGCCTGGGGTTCTCGACAAAGGTGATCGAGAGCGCCGACGACGTCGGCGGCACCTGGTACTGGAACCGCTACCCGGGTGCCCGCTGCGACATCGAGAGCATCGACTACTCGTACAGCTTCGATCCCGAGATCGAAAAGGAATGGCAGTGGTCGGAACGCTATGCGACGCAGCCCGAGATCCTCCGCTACCTGGGCTACGTCGCCGACAAGCATGACTTGCGCCGCGATATCCAATTTTCAACGCGAGTCGAGTCTGCCACCTGGGATGACAACGCGTCACTGTGGCGCGTGCGCACCAACAACGGCGACGCGATCACCTGTCGCTTCTACGCGATGGCTACCGGGTGCCTGTCCCTCCCCAAGACGCCGGACGTCGAGGGGGTCAAGCGCTTCCGTGGTGCGTCGTACTATACCGGCCGCTGGCCCCACGCCGGCGTCGACTTCTCCGGAAAGCGCGTGGGCGTCATCGGCACGGGATCGTCGGCCATCCAATCGATTCCGATCATCGCCCGGCAGGCGGCGGAGCTCACGGTGTTCCAGCGCACGCCGAACTTCTCCAGACCGGCTTACAACGGACCGATAGCCGCCGAGAAGAAAGCCGCGTTTGCGACCGATCCCGCCGCGTATCGGCACGCGGCCAAATGGTCGCGCGCCGGGGTGCCCGTGGAGCCCACGCTGATGCAAGCGCTCCGCGTCTCCGCAGCGCAGCGTCTGGCCGCGTACGAGGCCGCCTATGCGGCCGGCGACCTCCTCGCCCTCGGCAATGCCTTCGCCGACATCGGCGCGAATCCCGAAGCCAACGAGACGGTGGGCGAATTCCTGCGCGGCAAGATCCGTGCGATCGTCCACGATCCGGAGACGGCGGACGCACTTTGTCCAAAGGACCACTTCTACGGCACCAAACGCCCGTGCCTCGACAGCGGCTACTTTGAGACCTTCAACCTGCCCCACGTCCGCCTGGTCGATCTGCGTAAGGACCCGATCAAGACCATCACAGAGACGGGCATCGACACGGCGTCGAGATCCTTCGCGCTCGACGCCATCGTGTTCGCCACGGGGTTCGACGCGATGACCGGCGCGATCGTCGCCGTCGACATCAAAGGACGAGACGGGCTGGCGCTCGCCGACAAGTGGAATGACGGCCCCAAAACGTACCTGGGTCTGATGACAACGGACTTCCCGAACTTCTTCATGATCACCGGACCGGGGAGCCCCTCGGTACTGTCGAACATGGCAGTATCGATCGAGCAGCACGTCGACTGGGTGGGCGCCTGCCTCGCGTACATGCGCGAGCGGCACCTGGACGTGATCGAACCGACGCCACTGGCTGAAGCGGCGTGGGGACAGCATGTCAACGACTGCGCCGACATCACCTTGTTCCCGCGTGCGAGCTCCTGGTACATGGGCGCGAACGTTCCCGGCAAGCCGCGGGTGTTCCTTCCCTACATCGGCGGGGTCGATCGCTACCGCAAAGCCTGTGATGAGGTGGTGCAGCGGGACTACCTCGGTTTCGCCTTCGACGGCGCCGCTGGGGCGCGCTGTAATGACGGCGTCATCTGCCGGCTACAGCCGGATGTCGCCATGCTCATCGACATCATGGCGGAGCTCGGGCTGCCCGCGATCGACACCTTGTGGGTCGCGGACGCCCGCGCCTTCTCGGTGGCTATGGCAGCCGAGCGCCCCCCCGGTCCCGAGGTCGGCGCCATCGCCGATGGCGTGCTACCGGGCGCGGCCGGCGCGCTGCCGTACCGCCTCTACCGGCCGGCGCAGCCGGGTCCACACCCGATCGTCGTCTACTTCCACGGCGGCGGCTGGGTGCTCGGCAGCGCCGATTCCGACGACCCGTTCTGCCGCGATCTTTGCGTCCGCTCCAACGCCATTGTCGTGTCCGTCGACTATCGCCACGCCCCCGAAAATCGCTTCCCCGCGGCAGCCGACGACGGATTCGCTGCCGTTCGGTGGATTGCTGCCAACGCCGAGTCCCTGGGTGGTGAGCCCGAGCAACTGGCGGTCTGCGGATGGAGTGCCGGCGGAAACATCGCTGCCGTCGTCTGCCAGAGGGCGCGTGATGCGGGCGGGCCGCGGATCGCCGGTCAGGTGCTGGTCACCCCGGCGACCGACTGCGACTTCACACGCGCCTCGTACGTCACCAACGGCGACGGCTACCTCCTCACATCGGCATTGATACATTGGTTCTGGGATCACTATGCCGATCCCGCCGATCGGGAGAATCCCAAGGCATCGCCGCTTCGCGCCCGCAATCTCTACGGTCTCCCACCGGCGCTCGTTGTCACCTGCGAGTTCGACCCGCTGCGAGACGAGGGCGCGGCCTACGCCGCGGCCATGGCGGCCGCCGGCGTGAGCGTCCGCCACCTCGATTGCCGCGGCCAGATCCACACGTCGGTGATATCCGTCGACATGATCCTCTCTGCTGCCGGCGCGCGCGCAGAGATCGGCAACGCATTGCGGCAGTTCTTCGGAACATCCCCCGCCGCGGAGCAGAGCGCCTTGCGCGTCGCTCTGCTGTCATCGCGCGCCGAAAGCGCAGTCTAGCCGCCTGTCGGACTTAGTCCCAGCTGGAACCCCACGCCAGCGGGATAAGCCTCAAGGCGCGCTGGCCGCCAGGGAATAGAATCGCTGGCGGAGCCGCAAGATGTCGGCTGAAGCCGACTGACCCACCGCAACGCCTCGCGAACATTGGGCATCCGGTGTTCGTAGTCGTCTTCAGACGACTTGATCCGATTCAGCCGGGGACTTCGAGTCCCCGGCGAACACACCGGTACGGAATTGCTCCGTCGTTACTTCCCCTTCCACTCCGGCTTACGCTTCTGTGCGAACGCCATGACACCTTCCATCATATCCTCGGAAGCGAAGAGCGCGCCGACCATCGAGTAGGATTTCTTCAAGGCGTCTTCCAACGGCATCCCCTCGCTTTGCAGCGCCACCTGCTTGGTGGCGCGGACAGAGGTCGGTGAGCACTCGAGGATCTCGTTCGCCCAACGTTCGGCGGTGGCGGCCAGGTCTTTCAGCGGCACGACCTCATTGACGATCCCCAGCCGATGCGCCTCGTCCGCCAGCATGTGCTTGCCGGTCAGCATCAGACCCATGGCGATCTTCGGCGGGATGTGGCGCGGCAATCGCTGCATGCCGCCGGCGAGCGCCGCCAAACCGACGCGCGGCTCCGGCAAACCGAAGCGCGCCGAGTCTGCCGCGACGATGATGTCGCACGCCAGGGCGATCTCGAAGCCGCCACCGAGGGCCAGGCCGTTCACCGCGGCGATCACCGGCTTGAACAGGTCGAAGCGCGCCGCGATGCCGCCGAAGCCACCCTTGCCAAAGCCGGTCGCACCCATCCCGTGCTGCGCTGAGTACTTCAGGTCATTGCCCGCCGAGAACGCGCGCTCGCCGGCGCCGCTGACGATCGCCACCCAGCACTCCGGATCGTCGGCATAGTCGTCGAACGCCGCCGACAGCTCCTGGTTGGCCGGCGGGTGCAGCGCGTTCATCACCTCCGGACGATTGATGGTGATCTTGGCGATGCGCCCGTGCTTCTCGTATTTGATGAACTCGAATGCCATCTCTTTCTCCTTCCGCGGATGTCGCTCGTCCGACCCGAGGGCGACGATCTCCCGATGTTATATCAGAGCCCGATCCAGGCGCGGCTACCGTTCCATCCGTTTCAATACGCGCCGCACGGCAGTCTGCGGTGCCCAACGGGAGCGGGTCCGACCGCAGGCCCTACGGCGCCGCCTGCGCCTGCATCTCCATCACCCATTCCATCATCTCCGCATGCACCTTCCGCACCGACGCGCGCTGCTGTACCGCCGCCCACCATGCCGCCAGCTTCGGGCGACCGTCGGTAAATGGCGCGCCGCCGAGGATCTGCAACGTGAGTTGCGCATAGAGCATCACCGGCGCCAGTGAGCAATCCGCCAGGCTGAAGGCATCGCCCAGCGCGTACGGGCCGGAGGAGAGCAACGCTTCAAGTTGATCGAGGCGCGTGCCGATCTCCACGAACTGCGTCGCAATGAGCTGCTGATCCTTCTCCTTCAACGCCACTTGCGGAAAGAGCACATGGAGGGACGGCTCCAAATACAGATCCACGAAGCGACCGAAGCCACGCGCGCGGGCGCGGCTCAGCGGGTCGGCCGGAAGCAACCGCGGCGTCGGAAACTGCTCTTCGAGAAACTCGTTGATGATCTCCGACTCGCCGATGACCGCGCCGTCGATTGCCAACGCCGGCGTCTTGCCCAGTGGGTAGATGTCCAAATACTCCGCCGATTTCAAATCGCCGCCCGGAATCGGGACGATCTCGACGGGTGCCTGCTTTTCATAGATCGCGATACGACACTTCGCGGCGAAGTGACTGCCGTTCTGGTTGTAGAGCTTCATCAGGGGGTCTCCTCTGGTTGGCGGACGCCGGCAGTATGCCGCGTCGGCGCCCCCATTCAAGGCCTGCGGCCGGCGTCTCTTCTATGGACGGCTCCCCAGTGGGTCGCTGCGCGCTGCCAATTCGACAGGCCGCTCTAGGCCGCGAAGCTCGGCAGGCGGCTTGGGCCTATCGGCCTTACCAGCCTGCAGCGCGTCCTGCCTCCTGCTACAGGGCTCCCATGGCTGCTGCCGACAACGCTCCGCTCGCTGGCCTCGTCGTCCTCGAGCTCGGACAAATCTACAACGCCCCGTACTGCTGCCTGCTGCTCGCGCATCACGGCGCCGAGGTCATTAAGATCGAGCCACCGCAGGGAGACCTGCTGCGGCGAATGGACCGCTCGTCCGGCGGCGCGAGCTATCCCTTTCTGATGCTCAACACCAACAAGCAGGGCATCACGCTCAACCTCAAGCACGCCCGCGGGCGCGAGCTGTTTCTGCGCCTGGCGGAGCGCGCCGACATCATCGTCGAGAACTTCGCCGCCGGAGTGATGGAACGCCTCGGCCTCGGCTACAGCGTCGTCAGCGCGCGCAATCCCCGGATTGTCTTTGCGTCGGGCAGCGGCTTTGGCAGCACCGGCCCCTACGTCGGCTATCCGGCAATGGACTTCACCATTCAAGCACTGGTCGGCGCGATGGCGATTACCGGCTACCCCGACATGCCGCCGGTCAAGTGCGGGCCGACGTTCATCGACATGCTGGGCGCAACGCATTTGCTCGCCGGGATTCTGCTGGCGCTGCGCGCGCGCGAGCAGACCGGACGCGGCCAGCGCGTCGAGGTCGCGATGTTCGACGCCGCGATCCCTGCCCTGCTCAGCTACCTGGCGCCATTCTACGAGCTGCATCAGGAGATTACCCGCAGCGGCAACCGCCATGTCGTCGGCGGTTCGACGCCGTATAACAACTTCCGCTGCCTCGATGGCTACGTCGCGATCATCTGTGTCTCCAACGAGCATTGGCTCGATCTCTGTCGCGTCATGGAGCGGCCCGATCTTCTCGCCGACGAGCGCTGGCACACGCCACCGGGGCGCGCGCAGGACTGGCCACAGATCGAAGCCGCCGTCGCCGAGTGGACGAGCACACGCCGGCGCGATGACGTAGCGCGCACCGTGGCGGCAGCCGGCATTCCCTGTGCGCCGGTGCGCACGTTGCCGGAGGTCGCGGCCGACCCGCACCTCGTCGAGCGCGACGTGATCCGCGAGGTCGAATACCCGCCGCGCGGCACAGTGAAAGCCATCGGCACGCCGATCAAGCTGGAAACACAGGCCGAGACCGCGCCGTCGCCACCTCCGAGTATTGGACAGCACACCGACCAGGTGTTGCGCCGCCTCCTCGGCCTGGCGCCGGCGGACATCGACAGCCTGCGCCGCGACGGCGCACTCTAAGGGCCCTGGCCCTGCGGGCGGCGACTTTTCTATGGCCCGCTCCCCGTTGGGTCGCTATGCGGTGCCGTCGCAAGGACTCGACTTGTGGGCAGCATACTTCCATTGAGGACTTCCTCTGGTTTTTCTTCGTGACCTTCGTGGTTTCATTCTCCGTGATCACGACGATTCGTTTCGCCATCAATCGCGGATCCAGGATCCATCCGTAGTGACGAGACTGCCGTGGATGCTTCCGTTTTTGGAGATCAGGAGTTTTGAGACACGCTAGACGACCGGCGCTCGCAAAGCGCGGCGTGCTCGGAGCTTGCGGTACAACAACGCGCCGGCCAACAACGTCACCGCAACGAGTCCCCATCCCCACCACGGCAAGTGACCAGCAACCGTGATTCCTCCCGCGCCGAGGAGGATTTGAAAGGCGGTTGTCGGCACCAGCCCGAGGACGGTCGCGAGCAGATAGGTGCGCGTCGGAACCCGCGAGACCGCGGCGAACACGTCAATCAACGGGTTTGCCCAGAGCAATATCCGCAGGGCAAAGATCGTCGAGAAGGGATGCGTCCGCAGGCGCGCTTCCCAGCGCTGGATCGCGGCGGGAACGCGGTCCTGCCCCCAATCCTGCCCCAGTCTGCCAGCGATGCCGTAGGTCAGCACACTGGCGAAGAGCGTGAGCCCGAAGGAATACGCATACGCCAGCGGCAGCGGCCACACCGCGGTAGCGGCCCACACCAGCGGCGCGAGCATCAAAGCCGCGAACATGCCCATGCCCAAGGCAACGAAGACCAGCGGCGCCCACATCCCCGCCTGCGCAATGGTCGTGCGAATCGCTTCCGGCTGGCTGAGGATTGCAAACACACCGCTGCGCCACGCAAGCACCAGGAGCGCGGCAACGACCGCAAGAATGAGTACGGACGATTTCCTCATACCGACTGCTCTCTGCGTATGTCATCTCGCCGGCAAAAGGAACGACCCTACGGGCGGCGACCCTGGGGGCAGCGCCTTTTCTATGGACCGCTCCCTCCTTCGACAAGGCTCAAGACAGGGTTGGTCGCTGGGAGCTGCCAAGCTCGACACGCTGCTGGTACCGGGCGCCCTCGCTTGATGCCACCACGGCGAGAGGTTGTGGTATATGCGAAGGCGTGACCACGGTGCTCCATGAAGCACGCGACGGCGGTGTCTGCGTGCTGCGACTCGATCGTCCCCCGGCCAACGCCATCGATGAAACGCTGCTGGCGGATCTGGCTGCGGCGCTCGACACCGCACGCGCGGACGACGCGGTGCGTGCCGTCGTGCTCACCGGCACGGGTCGCTTCTTCAGTGCCGGCTTCGACTTCGCGGCGCCGCGGCGCGACGCCGCCGCCGAGCAGCGCATCTCGGCGTTGTATCGGGAGGCGCACGTCAAGCTGCTCACCTTGCCGAAGCCGACGATTGCCATGATGAACGGCCACGCCGTCGCCGGTGGGTTGGTGATGGTACTAGCCTGCGATTGTCGCTTCGGCATCGATGGCGTCTACCGGGTCGGTCTCACCGAGGTGGCAGTTGGCGCGGCGTTTCCGCGCGCCGCGTTCGAGATCGTCCGGCTGCGGCTGCCGCAGGCGCGCGCCACCGAGTTGCTCCTCGGCGCGGTGCTTTATCCGGCGAGCGCCGCTGTGCGGCTCGGCATCATCGATGAGTTGGTCCCGCCGAACGTTTTCGAAACGACCGTTCTCCGGCATGCCACCCGCCTCGCCGGCATGCCGCGCGAGGCGTATGCGCACGCGAAAGCCCTGCTTGTCGCCGACGCGGCGGCACACGTCGCCAGCGAGAGCGCCGAAGACGCCCAACAGATGCTCGCCGTATGGAGTGCACCGGAGAGCCGCGCCGCCCGCGCCCGGCAGCGCGAAAAGCTGGGGCTGAAGTCGTGAGTCGTGTTCGTGCCCGTGTTCGTAGCCAGGGTTGCCGCATCCCTTCAGCGGCTGCCCTGGAGCCCGGGACGGGCCGACCGTCCCAGTTGATTCCCTGCGGCAAAGCCCATAGCGTACCGCGCCATGCACGCCTTGCAACATCCGGTACGGTTGGCGGTGCTGCTCTCCGGTGGCGGCACAACGTTGCAGAACCTCATCGATCGGATCGCCGACGGCCGGTTGGCCGCCAGGATCGTGCTGGTGGTGGCCTCACGCGCCGATGCCGGCGGCCTGGCACGCGCGCGCGCCGCGGGAGTTCCAGCGGTCGTGGTGCCGCGCCAGGCCTTCACGGATGTCGCCGCGTTCAACGATGCGCTGCACACCGAGTTGGCACGCTACGACCTTGATCTCATCGTCCTAGCCGGGTTCCTCTCACCGTTCCAGTTGCGCGAACGCTATCACGGGCGGGTGCTCAACATTCACCCGGCGCTCATCCCGGCGTTCTGCGGCAAGGGCTTCTACGGTGAACGTGTGCATCGCGCCGTGCTGGCGGCCGGTGTCAAGGTGAGCGGATGCACCGTGCACTTCGCCGACGATCACTACGACAACGGTCCGATCATTTTGCAGGGGGTGGTGCCGGTGCTCGACGACGATACGGCAGAAACGTTGGCAGCACGCGTGCACGGGCTCGAGCAGGAGCTCTATCCCGAAGCCATCCGTCTATGGGCCGCCGGTCGACTTGAGGTCGACGGACGGCGCGTACGGATCACGAAGTCCTGAGTGCTGCGTACCGCCGGCAACCCACGGCAACTCAGCGCGGATCGGTCCGTCGCCAGCAATCTGTCGGACTTGGAAGCCCGCAGCGACCCAACGGGAAGCGGGCCATAGAAATGACGCCAGCCGCAGGCCTCACGACGCAGAGGCGGGCTCCGTTTTGGGTGCATCGGCGCGCGGCGCGCTCTCCGCAGCTGACGGCTCCTTGCGCGCGGCGGGCTTGGTCACGGCCTTCTTCTTCACGCCGGGTGCGAGGAGGACGCCCATCAGCCGGCCTTCCATGCGCGGGTTGCCTTCGACGGTTGCCGCGTCTGATAGCGCCTCGCAAACTTTCATGAGCTTCTCGCGACCCAGGTTCTGGTAGGCCATTTCGCGCCCGCGGAAGCGCAGCGTGAACTTGACGCGATCGCCGGCGGCAAGGAAATCGCGCGCCTTTTGAATTTGCCGTTCGAGATCGCCAACGTCCGTCCGATATCCGAGGCGCAGCTCCTTCACCTGCGTGATCGCTTGCTTACGGCGCGCTTCGGCTTCTTTCTTGTGTTCCTGGTATTTGAACTTGCCGTAATCGAGGATGCGACAGACCGGCGGCGCCGCCTTGGGAGCAACCTCTACCAGATCGAGCTGAGCCTCCTCAGCGCGACGCAATGCATCTTCGATTGTTACAACCCCAAGCTGAGCCCCATCCGGTCCCACCAGACGAACCTGGGGAACACGAATGTGACGATTGATGCGATGCGCATCGGGGGGTGGTGGAGCGAACCGTGGGCCTCTTCCTCTAAATGCCAAATGATCTCCTTTCGATTTGTGCTCTGCGCGAGCTGGGTCAATGTACACCAACTCGCCCGGCTCAGACAATGGTCGTGTCGCAAACCGGTTTGCCAGCGGCGGCGGGTGTTGTTAGCGTGCCGCTGCGCATGACTCGCCAGCACCTCTTCGCGGCGTTCTTTTTCGCCGCCTTCCTGTTTCTGCTCTTCCAGTTCTACCAGATGTTCAGCGTGTTCATCGCGCCGCTGACGTGGGCCGCGCTGCTGGCGTTCATCTTCTATCCGCTGTACACGCGGCTCACACGCTGGCTCCGTGGCCGCGCCAGTCTTGCCGCGTCCCTGTTCACGACCATGGTGATCCTGGCGGTGATGGTACCGACGGTGTTCCTGATCATCCTGCTGGCCAACGAGTCGGTCGCGTTGTACCAAACCAGCACGGAGTTCCTCAACGGACCCGGGCTGCGCGAAGCGATCGAGCGGCTGCGCGCCTCGACGCCGGCGCGCGCCTGGACGCTGTGGACCAAACTTCTTCAGGAGTGGAACGTTGATCTCGCGGATATTGCGGTCAAGAGCACCAACGTGGTCAGCGCCTTCCTGGTCTCGCAAGCCGCGGACATTCTGAAGAACATTGCGTCGTTCGTCGTCGATTTCTTCCTCACCACCTTCGCGTTGTTCTTCTTCTTCCGCGATGGCGCACGCATGGTCGGTGGGATCCGCGACTTATTGCCGATGGAACAAGTGCACAAGGACATGGTGCTGGAGCGCCTCCACGAAACACTCTCGGCGGTGGTCCAGGGAACGCTGATCACGGCAGCAGCGCAGGGCGCTTTGGCCGGGGTGGGCTTCGCCCTGCTCGGTGTGCCCTTTGCCGTCTTTCTGGGCTGCGCCGCTGCGTTCGCATCGTTGTTACCGTTCGGGGCGCCGATCGTGTGGGGAATCGTGGCGATCTATCTCGGCTTTACCGCCACCATTGCCAAAACCATCGCGCTGATCGTCTGGGGAACGTTGGTGGTCGGCACCATCGACAACTTCATTCGACCGATGCTCATCGGCGGCAGCACCGAGATACCGACCATCCTCCTTTTCTTCGGCATTCTCGGCGGACTCCAGGCGTACGGCTTTCTCGGCGTCTTCCTGGCGCCCGTGGTGATCGCCATCCTGGTCGCCTTCGTGCGGATCTACCGCGAGCAATACGCCGGCGTGTAAGCCCTACGGGCGGCGGCCCTGCGGGCAGCGTCTCTCTATGGAGCGCTCCCGTTGGTCGCTGCAGGCTGCCAAGTCCGACGCGTTTGCGACTGCCTACATGTTGTGTGGGAGTCAAGTCTTTGCGATATGGCACCGCTTAGCGACCAACGGGAGCGCTCCATAGAAAAGACGCCGGCCGCAGGCCCCTACAGATATTGCTTCCAGCCACGGCGCTGCAGCTCGCGCGTGATGTCGCGCACGTCCTGGGCGCGCTCGCGCGGGCAAATCAGCAGTGCATCCGGACTGTCGACGACGATGAGATCATGTACGCCCAGCAGGGCGACCATCCGGTCCGGGGCATAGACGATCGAATCGCCGGCATCGACCGACACCAGCTTGCCGATGCTTGCGTTGCCGGCAGCGTCGCAGCCCCACACCTCCCGCATCGCCATCCAACTGCCGACGTCGTTCCAGTCGAACGCGGCACGCACCACCGCCACCCGGGGCAGCGGCGGCAGCATGCGGCTGATCGGTTGTATGAGCGCCACGTCGACGGAGACCGATGGCAGCGCCCGGTACGCGCGCCGCAACCGCTGCGGTGCGCCGCGCGCGCGCTGCCATAAGCCCTGCAACGCCTTGGGCACAGCGGGCACACAGTGCTCCAAAGCGGCGTGGAAGACGCTGGCCTTCCATACGAACATGCCGGAATTCCATAGGTAGCGGCCGCTGCTCACGTAGCGCTTGGCCACCGCGGCGGCAGGTTTCTCATGGAAACGACGCACCCAGCATGCCGACAGCGATGCCGACCGTGGCGCGTCGTCGATTGCACGGCCAGCCTCGATATATCCGTAGCCGGTCTCCGGCCGGGTTGGTTCGATGCCCAGGGTCACCAAGCAGTTATGCCCTTCCGCCAATGTGAGCGCGGCGCGCAAGGTGCGGCGCAGGCGCACGGCGTCTTTGATCAGGTGATCGGCAGGCACGACGGTCATCAGTGCGTCACCGGCGTGCGCGCGAATCCACTCGCTGGCCAGCGCGATGCACGCCAGCGTGTTACGCCCCTCGGGCTCGGCAAGAATCTGCTCTGACGGCACGTGCGGTAACTGACGGCGCACTTCGGCGGCGTGCTCGGCATGGGTCACCACCAGCATTCGCCGCCACGAGCACAGCGGAACAAGACGGCGGGCGGTTTCCTGGAGCAGCGTGCGGCGTCCGGTGATCGTCAGGAGCTGTTTGGGCAAGCGGCGCCGGCTGCGCGGCCAGAACCGCGTCCCCTGCCCGCCCGCCATGATCACGACATAGTGCGGCAACCGCCGCCGCGGCGCAGCCTTGACCCGTCGCTGCTCAGCCATGCGGCGCATGATTCGGCAAGCAGCGGGGGAAAGCAACCGACGGTCGTGACCAAGCGCGCACCATCTGACTCCCTCTCCTTACCGAGGAGAGGGCCGGGGTAAGGTTCCATCTCTGCCCGGTCGGCCTCACGTACCCCTTCAAACCGGCCTCTCCGGTACAAGCGGCGCCAGCAGCTCAATTATCACCGTGTGGGCCGCGACCGCGTAGGCGTCTCCAAGGTTGATGATGCCGGGCGTCGGCACCGGCTGTGACGGATGCACACCGGTCCACAAGACGCGCCCGGTCCCCGGCTCGATGAGCATCGCGGTAATTGAAGCGATGATGAACGCCGGCTCGGTGCCACCGCTGGATTCCCAGCGGTGGATTTCAATGTAGAGCACCGCGCCCTCGATGTGGTTGCGCGCGGCGAGCGCCGCGGCATCTGCGGCGCTCGCCGGGACCTGGCCATTGACCGCAGCATCCACAACTTGCGGCGCCACCACTTCGAAGCCACGCTGCACCAATGCGGCGCGGGCTTCCGCGGCCAGAGCATCGGCAACCGTGTAGCGCGCGGTGCGCATTACGTAGTGCTCCAGGAACGATGCGCCGGCGATCACCAATGGATCGCCGGTGCGGTTGTTGACCGGGAGTACCGCAATCGTCCGCACCGGTTGCGGCGCGGGCGGTGGCGTGCGCACGCAGCCCGCAAGGCAGACGGCCGTCAACAGCGACAGCGCACGCCGCGTCATTGGCCATGCTCCGCGGATGGATCGTGTTGGCCGAGGCGCTGCTCCACGTCGTCGAGACGGCGCTGCATTCGATCACGCTGCGCGCGCAATTCTTCCAGGGTGCGGCGTGCGTCGGCGAGCTCGCTGGCATTGTCGGCGGACTCGGCTTTGCTGATGACGTCCGGAACCAGCGCGCGCACCTCGGCCTCGAGATGCGCGGCGCTGACCGTATTGTCGGTGCTTGCAGCCACTGCGTAGCGATACAAGAGCCGGCCGGCGCGGCGCGCTTCCTTCACCTCGTCCGCAGCCGGCAGCAACGGATCGGGGGCCTGCGCCGTGCGCGCGGCAAGCATTTCGTAGAACCCAGCCAACGCGTCTCCGGTAAACCAATCCTTATCGCCCGCCGCGTTGATGCGCGTCAGACGCGGGGCGGTAAACTCGAGCCGCGGACGATCGTCGGTGTTCAGCCCCGCCGCCGCGAACAGGTCGGATACCTCCGTCAGCGGGCCCACCGACAGCATGGCGAGACCGCGTGGCGTGGCGAGCAACGAGTCGCGACTCCACGACGGCATCTGCCTGAGTCGCTCGCCAAGCCGCGTCAGCTCGACGGGCACCGCATGATACTGGCCGACCAGGCCGACGACGGGGCGGTTCGGATAGAAATCACCACGCCACAGGCTGACCTGGGGGAAGACGGAGAGGAAGGTGTGCGTGATCATGTCGAATTCGTCGCGCGTCAGTTGGTACAACGGCAGCCACTGACAAAACAGTCCGCCGGGTGCGAGCCGCCGCACGACTGCCGCGTACATTTCACGGGAGTAGAGATTGCCGGCACCGGCGTGCCACGGCACGAAAAGATCGGAGACGATCACATCGAACTGCTCGTCGCTGGCTGCCAGGTAACGGCGGCCATCGTCAAGAACGAGACGAACGTCCGGCCGGTCGAGCAAGCTCGCATTCCACTCCGCAAAATGCGTGCGCGCTGCGGCCGCCACCTCGGGCACCAACTCGACGACGGCGGTATCGGCAATGTTCAGCGCCGGACCGGCGCTGGCGGTGATGCCGGTCGCCAGCCCGATGAAAAGGACCCGGCGGGGAGCCGGATGCAGCAGCAACGGCACCAGACCGAGGCGGCGCTCATTGGTCGCCGCGGCGCTGCCGCCGAGGACGTAGGAGTTGTCGAGCCGCAACTGCACATCGCCGTCCGACCGCACCACCGTGACGATGCCGCCGGGTCCTTCGACGGTCGCATCCAATGTCTCGGCGCCGCGGCCGTCACCAGTGGGGCGTAGATGAACGAGCGGCGCACGCAGCGGGTTGAAGAGGACCACGGCGAGCAACGCCGCGCACGCAACCAGCCGCCAGCGGCTGGCAGGCGGCGCGAGCGCAACAGCGAGGACGATGTACGCGGTCGCGGCGACCAGCAGCGCACCGCGCACGCCGAGCATCGGCACGCCGAGGAAGCCGGCCGCAAGCGCGCCGACGATGCCCCCGAAGGTGTTCGCCGCCGACAGGTCGCCGAGCGGACGGGCAACCCCCTCGCTTTCGCCCCAGGCGCTCCACAGCGCCGGCAGAACGATCCCCGACGCAAATGCGGCGGGACCAACCGACAGCGCGGCGAGCGCAACGATGCGCAAGGTGTACTCGACGAGTCCCGCTTGCATGCCGATATAGGCCAAGCCATTTGTCCGCCGCACGAAGAGCCACACGCCTATGGCCGTTGCCACGGACGCGCCGAGGAGCGCGCCGGTTGCCAGCGACATGGCCCTCACCCCTTGCCCCTCTCCCAAAATGGGAGAGGGGAACGCGAAGTTTGCTTTTCTCCGACCAACTTGCCTGTGATCCGCACCCAGCACAGTAGCCGCCACGGCAGCGCCCGCAGCGATGGCCACAAGGAAAACGAGAGCCACAGCACTGAAGGAGTAGATCGAGTTGTGCAGCACCTGTGCGAACAGCCGCGTCCACAACACTTCGAGTCCAAGCCCGAGCGCACCGGCGCCGGCAGCGACCAGCCGCAGGCGGCGACGGGACATTGGAGCGTCCCTCGATACGGCCCCTGAGAAGATGGGGCCTACTCGGGATGAACGGAGAAGAGCGCGGCACCTCGGAATACCATCCGTTCGTCTCGAGTAGCGGTCGGTCTTTTCGACCGCGTATCGAGGGATAGGCGGTGCGTCGACAGGCGCACCGGCGCGGTTATCGACGACGGCCGCGGCAGTGACCGCACTGTCCGCCGCACGCCATCGCTCCACCACCAGTGCAATCACCCCGGCAAGCGCGCTGGTCGCTGCCGCGGCCAAGTAACTGGCACGCACACCGATGAGCGCGGGCAGACCGAACCCCGCCGCCGCGATGCCGGCGACGCCACCGGCCGTGTTCAGGGCATAGAGCCAGCCGCCGCGCGCCACGGCACCCACAACCAGTGCCTCGCCCAGTGCAGGCAGCGTGGCCCCGAGACACACTGTTGCCGGCAATGTGGCGACGGCGAGCACCGCAACCCCGCCGGTGAAACCGCGAGCCGCTAACCACTGCTGCGCGCCGTCACTGGCGAGCAGGCGAAGGACGGCGACCGACCACAGCGCACCCGCAGCCGCGCCGATTTCGAGCCATCCATACACTCGCAACGCTGAGCGCCGCACGCCGCGCGCCGCCGCGGCGCCGAGCCCAAGCCCTGCGAAGTAGCACGCCAGCACCGTCGCCGTGGTGACTGCCGTCTGGCCAAGGACGAGCCCGGCGGAGCGCATCCACAACATCTCGAGTGCCAGCGCTGCCGCACCCGAGATCGCAAAGCACAACCACAGCAGCGCGCTCACGGCGAAAGCCAATTGACCAACATGCGGCGCCCGGTGACAAACAGCCACACCGCCAGCAACAGCACGCTGGACAACGCCACCTCAGCCGGTCCGAGCGGCAGGTCGAAGCGATAGGCGCAGTAGAAGCCGGCAAATGCGGTGGCCCCACCCAACGCTGACGAGCCGACCATGAACGTGACCATCCGTCCGGCGAGCATGCGCACCGTCACGGCCGGCACCACCAGGAACCCGAAGGTCGCCATCGGCCCGGCAGTCATGACACCCAGTGAGATGACGCCGCCGATCATGAGATACAACACGACATCCCACAACCCGGCGCGCTTGCCGAACACCACCGCGAGGTCGCGGTCGAACGACACCAACAGCAGCTCTTTGCGGCAGGCAAACAGCACCAGGACAATGACGCTGAACACCGCGAGCATCCAGCGGAGACTGGCCTCGGTGGTGGCGAGGATGTCGCCCTTGAGCAGGTTGACCATCTGCGCATCGCCGTGCGGGTCCTTGGCAAGGAACAGAATCGTGGCGGCGGCAGCGCAGGCGTACAAAGTACCAATGCGCGCTTCCACGGTCTCGCGCCCGCGTCGCTCGAGCAACGCCAGGACCAACGTGGCAACTAACGTGAAAGCAAACGAGCCGGCCATGGCCAGCACGTGCTCGTTCCCCTGCATCTCTTGATGCGGCCCGTGCAGCAGCTGGTACGCAAAGAACGAGGACGCGATGCCGGCGGCCGAGACTTGCGGCAAGGCTACGCCAAGGAAGATCATCCGGCGCAACACGAAGTAGACGCCCACCAGCGGGCAGACAGCTCCCACCAGCACGCTGGCGACCAGGGCGTCGCGCAGCAGAAAATTCGGGCTCAGAATCTGCAGGAGCTCGCTCATGCGCCGCGCTCACGCGACCGGAAGAGGCCGGCCAACCCTTCTTCCGCACGCACCGCTTCGATCGAGCGCTTGCTGGCGCGGCCGTCGTCGACCCAGACGACCGAGTGCACCATGGACTCAATGTGGCCGAGATGATGGCTGACGAGGATCGCCGTCAGCATGCGCTCGCGGTTGAGGCGGCCGATGAGCTGGATGATCGTCGCTTCGGCTTCGTGATCGACGCCGGCAGTCGGCTCGTCGAGGAACAGGACATCGGGCTCGGCCGCCAGCGCCCGGGCGATCAACACGCGTTGCTTCTGCCCACCGGACAGCTCCCAGAACTGACGCCTGGCCAAGGCGGCGAGGCCGACTTCTTCCAGACATTGGCTCGCCAATTGTCGCTGCCGCCGACCGGCGAAGCGCAGCGGCGGCAGCTTGGCGTACGTGCCCATCAGTACGACCTCGAAGGCACTCAGCGGAAAGATCGGATCGAGCGTGTCGCGCTGCGGAACGTAGCCGGGCGGGCTCGTCGAGCGGTCGAAGTTATACGCGATCCGCCCAGCCAGCACGGGCACCAGCCCGAGGATACCACGCAACAGCGTCGTCTTGCCCGCACCGTTGGGACCGACGAGCGCCATGAACTCGCCACGGTGGATGGTCAGCCCGACCTGAGTGAGCACCGGCACGCCACCGTATCCGAGACTCACATCCTGGAGCTCAATCAACGTGAGGCTCATGACCCGTTCTGAACGGCCTTCAGCATCGCCTGCAGGTCGTAGTCGATGAAACCGACATAGTCCTTCGCCTCCGGGACACCACCGACCATCATCGGCAACTCCACCAGCTTCGCTCCGCTGCGTTGGGCGACCGTTTCCGCCAATCCGGCCGGGTAGTGGCGTTCACGTACGACGATGTCCACTTTCTCGCGCTTCATCAAATCGATCAGCTCCTCGATGTGGCTCGGCGTCGGATCGACGCCGGCACGGATCTCGATCGTTCCCACCGGCTCCATGCCGAAGCGCGCGGCGAAGTAGACCATGTCGGGGTGATAGCTGACGAGCTTCTTCCCCTTGAGCGGCGCCGCCTCGCGCTGCCAGCGCGCGATATTGATGTCGAGGTCGGCCTCGAGCGCCTCCAGGTTTTTCACGAACCCACTCTTGTCCTCCGGATAGTTCTGCACGAAGCCCTCGGCCATCGCCCGCGCCGCTTCCTTCATGGCCACCGGGTCGAGGTTGTAATGCGGGTTGCCCATGGGATGTTGGTCACCCTGGGCACGATCGATGCGGTTCGGCACGTCGAGGACGGTGACGTATTTCGAGCAGTCGATATAGCCCGGTGCATCGCGCGTGATCTTCGAGTTGCGCGCGGCTTCCAGCAGGCCCGGCAGGAAAGCGTGCTCCATTTCCAGGCCCATGAGGACGACCAGGTCCGCACGGTTCAACAGCACCGCGAAGCTGGGCTTCATCGGCACCGCGTGAATGTCTTCCACACCGGTTGCGAGTGAGGTGACCTCGACACGATCGCCGCCGATGCGTCTGGCAAAATCGGCGAGGTCGGGAATCGTCGCGACCACTTTGATCTTCTCCGCCGCGGCAGCCACGTGGCCAAGCAGCACCAGGCTGAGCGCGATGACGATACACAGCTGCCGTCTCATGATGGTCACTCCTTAGCGATCGCGAAAGCCGTGCACATGGCTCCCGAGCACCGCGGTCCATTGCAGGAAGAACTGACTCTCGTGGTTCTCCGGCTGTGTGAGGTAGGTGTACTGCAGCCGCACCCGCTGGAACTCCGAGAGCCAGATGGTGAAGTAGGGTGAATAGCTGGCCAAGTCGCCCTGCTGCCGGTCGAGCGCCTGCTGATAGTCGAACATGAACCCCGGAAAGTACCGCCGCGTTAGTTTTGCCTCGAGGTAACTGTACACACCGAAGGCGTCTTCGCGATGAAAGACCGGAGCGTTCGGATCGCCGATGTTCCAATCTTCCGTGTTGTACAGCACCTCGGTTCCCCAGGTGAGACCACGGTATTGCGACTGACTCAGGGGCGTGTAGCGATAGGTGACGTCAATGCCGGAAAGGTAGCGCGCATTACCGGCGCCGGCCTCCGTACCCCCGTCATTGAAGTCATTGACCTTCGGCGTGTACGCCAGGGTGGACCCGAGATCCACGCTGCTCGCATCGGTGAGGCTGAAGAAGGTCGCTGGCCGGGCCAGATACGTAAAGCGACTGAGCGCGCGCGGCACGTTGTTGTCGACCTGCGTATTGTCGGCACCGATCTTGTTGTAGGCGCCCAGCGTCAACGTGAGGTATTGCGACAGCGGACTCAACCAGCTGGCTTCAAGACCGTCGGCTTGCGATTCGCCACCGACGAACGTGTCCAGCACTTGGGGGCGGTTGACGAATGGCAGGTCGTGGTCGTGGAACTTCGACAGCCGGCCGAAGTCGGCGAAGAAGCGGCCACCCTTGAGGGTGAGGTTGTAGGGCAGCGAGGTCGTGACGATGGCGGCCTCTTCGACCCCCACACCGTCATTCCCACCGTTGAAGATCGCATAGCCGCGCGCGAACGGGTCGATGCTGGCGGACATGCCGATCTCGGCGGAACGAAACTCGAAGTTGGCGCCGCCGTTCTCCTCGTACGAGCCGACGGTGTCGATGACCAGTCCGATCGCCGGATTGAACTGCGCAGGAAAGGTCTTGTTGGCCGCGGAAAGGCTGGGCTGGATCTTGCGCAAGACGTCTTCGGTCACCCGCTGCTCCAGCGCGCCCGCCTCGGGGCTCGGGGCGGCGACCGGTGCGACGGCCAGCGGCGCTGTACCCGGAGTGGCCGGCGCGGCCGGCTGTTTGGAGAGCTTCTCGATCAGCTCCTCTTGCTTCTTCATCTTCTGCTGCAGCTCATCGAGCTGTGCCTTCATTGCCTTGAGATCGCGCAACAGCTCCTCCGCGGTCTGCCCGCGGGCACTGATCACGCATAGGAAAATGAGAGCACTCACCACCAGCCCAACACGGATGGGCATGGGCCGGCAATTCTGCCACGAGAATCGCATCGGTTCCTCCTCGGACGGATCCACCTTGGCTGTGCCGCCAAGGCCCGGTGCGAGAGGAGGCCGAGGCGGCGCTTACACGGCGCCGAAAAGGAGGGGTGCTGGAGGAGCCCGACCGCTGGGGCGGGGCTGACAGCGCGTGATGAGGGGAGCTGGGTCGAGGGCAGTGCTCGCGATGGTGGCCGCAGGGGGTGCCGGCCGTGGAACAGGCGGAGCGGTGGTTGCCGGTGAGCAGTGGGTGACCACGCACAACGCACAGCTGTCGGTACTGCCCGAGCGGTCGGCTTCGTGGCCATGAGCACTGAGCACCAGCGGCAAGAGCAGCAAGCCAACCGTGCACAGCGCACCGAGCCGACGAATGACGCAGTGTCGCAAGGCGATCATTACGCGTGCTCTGTATTCCTGTGAATGGCACGCGTCAAGCACGGTTGTTCCACACCAGCGCTTGCGCAGTCCCCAACAGCGCAGCAGCTGAACGTCCCCATGGGGCGCCTGTCATGGGCTCGTTCCAGAATTTTAAAGATTTTCCCGTTGATCACCGGTGTTTGCTGGATTACTATGCGCCGCGTTACAGGGGGTGCTATGTTCGACGCCAAGGTTGCTGGTGCTTCCATGTATGAGCGGCGGGGACGCCAAGGCGTCGGCTGCGGTGTCAAGTCGCTCGCTTGCGCGCGCATGTGGCACGCGCGTTAGAAGCCGACGATGGCCACGCCGCTCCGCGTTCTCCTCATTGAACACGCCGACGAGGTGGCGTTGACGCTGCTCGACGAATTACGCCGCGGCGGGTATGAGCCGGTATGGGAACGCATCGACACTCCGGCCGCGCTGGAAGCGGCGCTGGCTCGGGAGTGGGATCTCATCACCTGCAACTACGTCATGCCCGAGCTCCGCGCAGCGACAGTGCTGCAGCTCCTGCAGGCGCGGCATGCCGACATTCCGGTGATCATCGTTTCCGGAGAAGTCGGGGAGGAAGTCGCGGTCACCGCGATGAAGTTGGGGGCTCACGACTGCGTGAGCACGCACAACCTGGCGCGCCTGGTGCCCGCCGTCGAACGCGAGTTGCGCGAGGCCCAGGAGCACCGTGCCCGCAGACGGGCCGAGGAAGCGTTCCGCGCTGGCGAACGTCGTTATCACGACATCGTCGAAACGTCGCATGACTGGATGTGGACGGCAGACCTGGACGGCACGTTGACCTTTTCCAACCAGGCGCTGGCCCACGTTCTCGGTTACGAGCCGGACGCCTGCATCGGCCGTCCGCTCGTCGACTTTGTGCTCCCCAAATATGCCGCGGCGTACCGCGCGTTTTTGAAATCCGTGCACGCCAGCGCGACCCAGCTCGAGGCCGAGTTCGTCATGCTCTGCAAGGAGCGCAAGCCCGTGCATCTCGACATTCGGGCGACCGCACTGCGCGACGAGCACGGCGACGTCATCGGCAGCATGGGCGCGGCGCGGGACATCACCAAACGCAAAGAAGCCGAAGAAGCCCTCCGGCAGTCGCAGGCGGATCTGCAGGCGATCCTCAACAACAGCCTCCAGTCGTTCATCCTCACGGACTGCGAGGGCAGCATCAAGGCATTCAACCAGATCGCCAGCGTGCGAGTGGAGATCCTCTTTGGCTCGCATCCGCTGATGGTGGGCGGATCCATTTACGACGCCGTGCCGGCTGCGCATCGCGCCATTTTCGAGCGCGACTTCGGCCGCGCCCGCGATGGCGAAGTGATCGTGATCGAAAGTGCGGTCCGCGATCAGCAAGGCGCCGAGCACTGGTTTGAGTGCAACTACATTCCGGTACGCGAGCGCGGCGACGCCGTGACCGGTATTTGTATCAGCGTACTGGACATCACCGATCGGAAGCAGGCCGAGACCGCCCTGCTGCAGACGCAACGCCGCCTGCAGAGCTTCATCAACGAAGCGACGGATCTGATCTTCACCCTCGATCCCTTGGGTCGGCTCACCTCGGTCAATGCGGCCGTGCAGGTGGTCACAGGATACACCGTGGACGAGCTCGTCGGCCGCTCGGCGCTCCAACTGGTCGCGCCGCACAATCTCGACCAGGCGCGCGTCACACTCGCCGCAATTCTCAGCGGCGAGGCCGTCGAAGAGGCAGAGATCGAGATCATGTCCAAGGATGGCCGCCGCGTGTGGCTGGAAATTCGCGGGCATTCGATCCGCGAGGGCGAACAGCTCGTCGAGACGTTCCACATCGCGCGCGACATTACCAAACGTAAGAGCGCCGAGAACGAGTCGATTCTCTACTGACGGCCGGCAGTCCGACTCGCAGCTGAACTACTCCTTTCCGCGTCAGCGGACCCGGGGGAAGAAAGTCAAAAGGCAAAATCAAAAAGGGCGACCACTTTTGCGTTTTGACTTGGTGCCGCTGTCGTGTCGCCGTCGGCACGGCCAACACCTGCAGCGTCGCCGTGAATGCGAACCTCTCGGTGCAAGCCACCCTCAGCAAGTAAACACCGCACACCGCAAGGCGCGAACCGGCCTGGCGGAAACGCCAGCCCTGTTCGCGTTCATGTCTTTGAATCCCACTTGTCTCTTCCCGCCGGGGTCAGTACCCTGCCCTGCTGCGGGCGAATACAGAATGTCCAGACTGGGTGGCTCTTGGTTGCAATGTCGATGGATCGTCGTTGCGAACCTGATGGTGATTGCGTCTTCGGCCCTGCCGGCGGCGGCGCACCGCACTCCCGTCGCGCTAGCGCTCTGGGGGCCCTTCGCTGCCAACCCGGCGCGTTGCCAGCGCATCATCGGGTTCGCCACAGCGCGGTGCGCCGCCGACGCGTGGAACGTCCGGCGCACGTGTCTCGATGCTCAACTGGCGGGCGGCAGCTGCGATACGACCGCAACCGACGCGACGGTTGCGCACATCCACGCGGACACCACCGCATTCCTCGACAATCAATGCGCGCCCGATGACACGCAGACACTGTACTTCCTGTTGAACCTTGAGCTCGACGCGGACATCGACAGCGCGTGCCGGGGAGCGGAAGTGGCATTGACGTCGGGCGTCTACGGCCCCGCGCAGCGCCGCGCGGCCAGTAGCCCGCTTGATCCGACGACGCTCACGTGTCTGCGCAGCACCGCGGGCGCGGCCACCAGGCTCGTGCGCTTTGCGTTCGACCAGCAGCGCGCCGCGTTGGATCGAATCGCGGTTGTCCCGTTGGGACCAAGTCAGAAGCATCCCCTTGTCACTCGCGCACTGGCGCGGGTTGCACAGGCACAAACGAGCATCGAGGGGTCGATACGCTCCGCGTGCCCGGACGACAGTTTCATGCAGCTCTACGGTCGGGACGTCACCGCCTTCCTCACCGACATCGCGCTGCGCGCCAACTGTCTCGCCGGCTCCGGCTACGTCCAAGACACGCTGGTCTGCCCCGCCCCGGTATGCGGCAACGGTCTCCAGGAAACCGGCGAGCAGTGCGATGACGGCAACACCATCGACGGCGACGGATGCCACAGCGACTGCACTCTGGAAGGGACGCCATGAGCTGCTCGACGACAGCACGCCGCGCAATGCACCGCGCGGCCGCATGCATCGCGGTCTGCACCGTGATGTGCGCGCCGACAACTCCGCCCGCGGCGTCGGCACACCTGCTGCCGCCGGACCTGCCGTTTTACGGGCCCTTTACGCCCAGCAGCGTGCACTGCTTGCGCTCAATCAGCCTGGCAACCCAACGATGTTTCGAGCAAGTCCTGTCCCTCGAACGTCAGTGTACGGATGCGGAGTTGGCCGGACAGGGCTGTGATACCACGCGGCGCGACGCACAGATCGCCGCGGCCAAGCAAACGGTGCAGGATACCGTCGCCGCCACCTGCCTCGGGGGCCAGCTCACGGAGCTCAGCTTCAGCAGCACGGAGGAAGCACAGGGCGACGCCGCGCGGGCCTGCGGTGATCAGGCGGACGCCACGATGTCGATCGCCTATGGACCGGCCGCGCCACGCGGCGCACTCACGGATCTCGATACGTCGACCGCGGCGGCGTGCATGGCACAGACGGCGACGGCGAGCCAGAGACTCCTGCACGTCGGGGTGCGCTGGCGCAGCAGCGCGTTTAATCGCATGGCCACTCACCTGATCGGGCCGTCGATCAAACGCGCGCTGATGCGACGGGTCGATACCGATACCGCCGCCGCCGTCGCCGTGCTCGCGGCCCAACTCGCGGACACGTGCCCGACGTTTGAATCCATCTATGGCGAAGATCCATCGACGCTGCTGACCAAGCTGCGATCGCGCGGCGACTGCGTCGTCAACGGCTCGTATGTACAGAGCGTGACCACTTGTCCGCTGCCGATCTGCGGCAACGGCATCAAAGAAACCGGCGAGCAGTGCGACGATGGCAACCTGGCAAACGGTGACGGCTGCACCAGCAGCTGCACTCTCGAGGGCCTGCGGCCGGCGTCTTTTCTATGGACGGCTCCCGTTGGTCGCTAGGGGCTGGCAAGTATGGTGGAGCGAAACTAACCCTAATGAGACAGAAAAGATCCACCACGGAGGCACGGAGACACGGAGAAAGTGGCCGAATCAAAGCCAAAGGGGCACTCCCCGAACGTTCATTTTGAATGGGGTCATCCTCCCTTCTCTTCGACTCTCAGAAGCCCTTGTCTTCTCTTGCCTCCGTGTCTCCGTGTCTCCGTGGTGAAGTCCTTTTGTCACATTAGGGCTGAGTTTGAGCCGTTCACGAGAGACGTACTTGAAAAACGCTGGGGATTGATCAACAGTACCTTGCGTTTCACTCACCGATCTATGCAGCACAATCTCCTGCGGTTGCCCCGTTCTCTGTCGTTCCACACGTTGCTGGTGTGTGTGACGTTGCTGGTGTGCGCAGGGCGCGCGCCGGCGACCAATGGATTCGACGCCAACGGGCAATGCGTCGGCGATCAAAATGGCGACGGCGAGGTGACGATCGACGAGCTCATCGTCGCGGTCAACAACGCCCTGGGTGGTTGCCAGTTCACGCCGATCACGCTGCAGTTCCGTGGCGTCGTCGGCGACCAGCCGTTCCAGTGCGGCAACACCTACACCAACATCGGCACCACCAATGGGACGATCGTTCCCTCCGACTTCCGGCTTTACATCCACAACATCCGATTGGTCACCGCCGACGGAAACGAGGTGCCGCTCAAGCTCGATCAAGACGGCATCTGGCAATACAAGAACCTCGCGATGCTCGACTTCGAAAACAAGGTGGAGCCGTGCAACGCCGAGGGAACGACGCTGATGAACGGCACCGTTCACGGCATGGCGCCGGCCGGTAATTACACCGGCGTGCGGTTTATGTTGGGCGTGCCCTTCGATTTGAATCATTCGAATCAGGCGAACACCCCGTCACCGCTCAATCTCAGCGCCATGTTCTGGAGCTGGCAGGACGGGTACAAGTTTCTGCGCATCGATACGGCATTCGACAACCTGCGCGTCCACCTCGGCAGCATCGGTTGTCAAACTGGTCCCGGTGGCGTGGTGACCAACTGTGCGCGTCCGAACGTCGGGGCGATCAACCTCGACAGCTTCAATCCGGCCACCAACGTGATCGACGTCGACCTCGCGGCGCTGCTGTCCGACTCGGATATCAACGCAAACCAGGTGAACACCGCACCGGGTTGCCAGTCGGAAGCGGACGACCAGGACTGCGTGCCGATTTTCAAAAACCTCGGCGTCAACTTCAGCGACGGGTCGCCGAATCCGACCAGCCAGAAGTTCTTCCGCGTCGAATAGGCCTGCGGCCGGCGTCTTTCCTATGGACCGCTCCCGTTGGTCGCTGCAGACTGCCGAATCGAACCGGGTGCTTGAACTGTGGCGGCTTCGCAAGGTCTCATCGATCGGGGCGCGTCTGCTCTCCCTCATCGCGGTAGCGCTCTGGCTGGCCGGTCATGTCGGCGTGGCGCGTGCCGACTACGCGTGGAACCTGCCGCCGAATTTCCCCGAGCCCAAGGTGCCGGAGGACAACCCGATGAGTCGCGAGAAGGTCGAGCTCGGTCGCTTCGTCTTCTACGACACGCGCATGTCGGGGAATGAGACACAGTCCTGCGGCTCGTGCCATCAGCAACGGCTGGCATTCACCGACGGCCGGCCGGTCGGCGTCGGCTCGACCGGGCAGCTGCACCCGCGCAACTCCATGACCCTGACGAATGCGGCCTATCCCGCGAGCTATGCGTGGGCCAATCCGGTCCTGACCACGTTGGAGAAGCAAGTGCTGCTGCCGATGTTCGGCGAGACCCCGGTGGAGCTGGGTCTGGCGGGCATGGAGGACGTGCTGATCGCGCGCTTCAAAGCCGACAGCCGCTATCAGCGCATGTTTGCGGAGGCCTTCCCCAACGCCGCCGATCCGATCACGCTGAACAGCATCGTGCAGTCACTGACCTGCTTCGTGCGCACCCTGATCTCGGGCAACGCGCCGTACGACCGCTACGTCAATGGGCTCGACGACAATGCCCTGTCGCCGTCGGCGCAAAACGGGGGGCGGCTGCTGTTCACGGAACGCTTCGAGTGCTTTCATTGCCACGGCGCGGTCAACACCTGGTACCCGTTCTCGGACTCGGTAACCTTCGCCGGCTATCAGTTCGACGACACGCCGTTCCACAACAACGGTCTCTACAACATCGACGGCATGGGCGGGTATCCGCCGAACAACACCGGCCTCTTCGCCATGACCAACGTCCCCTCGGACATGGGCGCCTTCAAAGCCCCGACACTACGCAACATCGAGCTGACCGCGCCGTACATGCACGATGGCAGCATCGCCACGCTCGATGGCGTGATCGATCACTACGCCGCCGGTGGACGCACGATCACCGATGGACCATACGCCGGGGACGGGAGCAAGAACCCGTTCAAGAGCGGCTTCATCCGCGGGTTTCAACTCACGGATCAGGAACGCCAGGACATCCTCAACTTCCTCAAAAGCCTGACCGACACCGACTTCATCACCAATCCACACTTCAGTGACCCGTTCATGACGACGGCTTGCGGTGGCGATTGCAACCTGGACGGCAGCGTCACGATCGACGAGCTCATTGCAGCCGTAAACATCGCGCTCGGCTCGGCGCCGCTGGCAAGCTGTGTCGCCGCCGACGTCGATGGCGACGGAGCGGTCACCATCAACGAGTTGATCGCCGCCGTGAACCACGCGCTGAATGGGTGTCCCAGTCCGACAAGCACGCCAACGGTGACCGCGACTCCGACGGGGACACAGGAGCCGACGGCGACGGCCACGCCGTTGCCCAGTGTCGCGGGACAGGAAGATCTCTTTGGCTCGGCTGTGCAGGGTTCGGGCGCGCTCACCATCAATGCCTTGCCGCAGGTACCCGTCTATTTCAGCACCTGCCTGGGCGGCACCGGCGCGAGCTGCGACGGTGGGTCGATCGTCTACATCGGCAGCGATCCCGGATTCAAGGAAGCCGATACCGATGATCCGAGTTTCCCGCTGTTCGCGCTGCCTGCCGGGGTCACGGTCGGCTTGGAAGTAATCGCCATCGACCCGGCCCTGAGCCTCATGTTCGAGGCAGGCGACACGCTGACCACCGCGGGCCAGTCTATCGAGCTCGGCACCACACCCGGGATCCACGCCGATCTCGAGTGGCAGCTGCTGCTCCCCGCGGACGCGCCGTTTGACGCGGGACACCCGGTAACGTTGAAGCTGACAACGACGACGAACGGATATACCGATTCGACGCAGTTCACGGTGACGATTCGACCATCCACCGGCAGTGCCCCGAACGAACCCGATTGATCCGGCGGGGAACGGAGCATGGGGATCAAGACGTTCTGTCTTGCAATCGCGATCCTGGCAGGGCTGGGAGCTCGTCCCAGCCGCGCCTGCGTGGGCTCCGCGTGCCTGCAGATCTGGTCGACCGCCGACGGGGGCGGCGCTCTGACGATTCAATTCGACTTTACCCCGAAAATACAAACCTACCAAAGCTTCTGCGCCAAAGACAATTCGCAATGTCTCTACAGCACGATCGATCCCGGCTTCATGGCGCCAACCACCGACAGCGATCCGACCGACTCGTTCTATGTCCTCAAGGACACTACCCTCGTGCAGGTCGAGATCGTCTCCGCCGATGCGGGCCTGTCCATGAACGTCAACGGCCAGAAGCTCTACCAGCCGGGAGACACGGCGCAGCTCGGGATCATGCCGACGATTCACACGCACCCGTCCTGGCAGATCGTCGTCCCCGGCGGCCACTACGGTGACTTCAACATCGCATTCAAACTCACCACCAGTTCGCCGGACTACACAGAGTCGCAAGTGTTCACGGAGGTCGTGACCAACGTGCCACCTGCAGAGGAGACGCCGACACCGACTCCGTCACCGGGGCCGAGCGATTGCGCTGGTGATTGCAATGCCGACGCGGCGGTGACCATCGACGAGGTGGTGCTGTGCGTGAACATGGCATTGGGCAACGCCGGGGAAGACGCTTGCGGCGCGTGCGACGTTGATGGAGACGGCAGCGTCACCGTTAACGAGGTCATTGCCGCGGTCGCCGCAGCGCTCAACGGCTGTCCGACCCCCGGACCGGCGACGCTCGACGAGATCCAAGCCACCATCTTCACACCTTCATGCGCGACCATGAGCTGCCACGACGCCGCGAGCAAAGTGGAGAACCTCGATCTCAGCACCGGCGCGGCGTACAACCAACTGGCCAACGTGCCGGCCACGATCAACTCGAGTCTGCTGCGCGTCGATCCGGGACATCCGGAAAACAGCTTCTTACTGACCAAGATCACCGGGCCCCCGTTGGGTGAGGGCAGCCGCATGCCGCTGACCGGGACGCCGCTCAGTACCGATCAGATTCAGCTGATTCGCAATTGGATTCTGCAAGGAGCCAACCCATGACCGTGAACCGGTTTCCGCGACCCGCAGCCGTCCTGGCGGCAATGATCTTGTCCGCGATCCTCAACGCCCGCTTGGCTGCCGCCGCGCCGACTATACCGTGGGTCACCAACGGGCCACCAGCCGAAGACATCTTGTCGTTGGCTATCGATCCGCTCACGCCCACCACGGTCTACGCCGGTGCCGAGCTTGGGCGCATCTTCAAGAGCACCAACCGGGGCGGCAGCTGGAACCTGCTCGACACCGGCCTGCTCACCGGCGCCAACGCGCTCGTCATCACTCCGGACGCCAGTGCGATCTATGTGGGAACCGACAACGGGGCATTCGTCAGCACCAATGCCGGCAGCAGCTGGGACCCTGCCGGCCTCGACGCCACCGTCGTCAATGCGCTGGTCATCGACCCGAACGCACCCTCGACCATCTACGCCGGGACCGGTGGCGGCGGCGGCGATCAAGGTATCTTCCGAGGGACTGTCGGCAGCACACAATGGACGCCGATGAACAGCGGCCTTCCCGACACGGTCGTCCACGGTCTGGCGACGGATCCGCTGCAGCCGGAGCATACCTTTCCGACCACGCTCTTTGCGGTGACGGACGCGGGGCTGTTCCGCTCGGTCGATCAAGCGGCGAATTGGCTCTCTGCGAGCAGCGGCCTGCCCGACGCGGCGCTCAATGTCATCGTCCCCGACCCGATCAATCTGTTCACTCTCTACCTGGGAACCGACGTCGGCGTGTTCGTCAGTAACGACATTGGCCAGAGTTGGCAGGCGGCGGCTGACTCGTTCACCAGCGCGATCAGCAGTATCGCCATCGATCCTACATCGGGAAATCTCTATGCCGGAACCTTCGGCGACGGCGTCTTCGCCAGCACCGACGGCGGCGCCAACTGGAGCGACTACAACAGCGGCCTGACCAACGGCGTCGTGCGAGCTCTGGCCATCGACGCCGGCTCGCCGCCGACGCTGTTTGCCGGCACCATCGGGGATGGGGTCTTCCTCACACACCCCGCCACTCAATGCCTCGGCGATTGTGACGGCAGCGGCGACGTGACCGTGAACGAGATCATCGCCATGGTGAACATCGACCTGGGTTCCGCCGACGTGACCACGTGCCCAGCCGCCGATCCCGACAACACCGGGATGGTCGACATCGCACAGATCATTGCCGCCGTGAACAACGCGTTGGTGGGCTGCCCTCTCTAACAGCTGCTGAAAAAGCGGAGAGCACCCTTCGAGAGCCTCAGGGTGAGCGGAGAAGTTCAATAGATTGAGGAGGGTATCCGCTCATGCTGAGGCTCTCGAAGCATGCGGCGGCGTTTTTTAGCATCCTGCTACGGCTGTCGCGCGCTCTCGGGAGAAGAAAATGGAAAACCGGAAACAGGAAACCGGAAATTAAAATGGGCAACGCACGACCAATCCCTGTTCTCCCGCTTCCCGTCTCCTGTTTCCGGTTTTTTGTTTTTCATTCTCCTGACAGCCGGTCGGACCTGGAAGTGCGCAGCGACCCAACGGGGAGCGGCCCATAGAAAAGACGCCGGCCGCAGGCCCGTTGATCGGGCCGCGCCTTCTGGGTACGGTGCACAGCCTATGGTTCGCGGCCGCCACTCGTGCGCACTTGTCCTGGTGCTGATCTTTCTGGTGGGGACGGCCTTGAGCGGCGCCCCGCTCAGTGGTGGCGCGTCCGGCTGCCGGCAGTGCCGGCCGGGCTGTCCCATGCACGCGGGCCACTTGGGTTGCCACCACGCAAGCGATGCCGGCTGTCACCATAGTCGCGAGCCCGGGTTGCGCTGTGCCTGCGGCAGTCACTCCGAAACCTCGACGACGCCGCTTCCCGTTTTTCGGGCCGTTCTGGTACTGCGTTCCGAGTCCCTCCCGATCGTCACGCAGTCGCCCCTGACAAGCTCGCCCCGCGTGCTGGCGACGCAGTTCGTGCTCGAGCCGCCGACCGATCCTCCCAGAACCTCTGCCGTCTGACCGAAGTTTCCCTTTCGCTCACGACGTACCTGCCTTGCGGGCAGGAGGAGGTTTATATGCGACTGCAGGATACGCTCGCCGTAGCCGCGGTGTTGGGCTGCTTTGCCGCAGCCGAAGCGCACGCGCACGGCGTGGTTGGACAACGATCGTTCATTGAACCGTTCGTTACCGAAGATGTGAATCCGAAAAACGAATTCGTCATCGCGCGGCCCGAATGGGCTCACGCGGCCGACGGCAAGGCATTCGCTCTGGGATTCGGCTTGGAAAAGAAATTGTCGGATAGCTTCAGCATCACCTTGGATTCCGAGTGGGACAGCATCAGCCCCAACGACCCCGAAGAGCCGCAGACCACCGGCTTCAACAACCTGGGCATCACGCTGAAGGATGCCTTCTACATCAACCCGGACCACGAGGCGATTCTGTCGGCGGCACTGGAAGCCACCGCGCCCACCGGCACCTCCGATGTGGGGTCCGAGCAAAACTGGTCGTTCAAGCCGTTCGTGCTGTATGGCAAGGGGCTCGGCGATCTGCCGCGATCATTGAAATATCTGCGGCCGTTCGCCGTCCAAGGAGACGCGGGATTCGAGATCTCCATCGATCACGATCGCACCACGACGTTCGCGCACGACATCACGTTGGAGTACAGCATCCCGTATCTCCAGGCATTCGTCGACGACCTCGGGCTGCGCTGGCCCTTCGATGACCTATTGCCGGTGGCCGAGTTCAATTTCGAGCACGGCATCAACGGAGAGCAGGAAGGGAAGTCGACGATCATCAGTACGCCGGGCATCGTGTATATGGACCGTTACATCGAGCTCGGCGTGGCCGGCCGGTTTCCGCTCAACGACACCGCGCATCAGGAGCTCCAGTGGGGTGTCATCGGAATTGTCGACTTGTTCATCGATGACATCTTCCCCGCCAGCAACTGGCAGCCGTTCTAGGGCCTGCGGCCGGCGTCTATTTTATGGACCGCTCCCCCCTTCGGGGGGGCATCAGGGCAGGATTGGTCGCTAGGCACTGCCAAGTCTGACAAGCTGCTAAGACCTGCTGGCTGGACTGCAAGAGAATGAAAAACAGGAAACAGGAAACGGAAAACCGGAAATCACTAGATGGGGCGTTGGCCATTTTTCATTTCCGGTTTCCTGTTTCCGGCTTACCATTTCTTCTCCGAGAAGATCCGACCGGGTTAGTGGAGTGTACATGCAGAAACACGCAGCAGTCATCATTTTACTGATCGCGCTCGGCGTGGGCCTTCTTGCGCCACCTGCGGCGCGTGCACACGCGTTTCTCGACCACGCTGATCCACGCGTCGGCTCGACGGTGAGGGCCGCGCCCGGGGCGGTGAGCTTAACGTTTACCGAACCCGTCGAGGCGAGCTTCTGTCGCATCGACGTCCACGACGCGCATGGCCAGGCCTTCTCTGCCGGCGTGTTGGAGCATCCCAAGCCTGAGGAGCTCCGTTTGCCCCTGCCGGTGTTATCGGCCGGTAGGTACACGGTGCATTGGACGGTCACCTCCGTCGATACGCATCAGACGGAAGGCCGCTTCGAGTTCACGGTTTCGGCGCCGTGACTCCGCTGCTCGTCAGCGTGGGCTGGCTCGATCTGGTGTGCACGGTGGTGCTCGCCGGCGGATACATCTCCGGAGCCCTGATTGCGCCGCCAGGTCACAATGGGCGGCGGGCCATCCAGTGGGCTGGCGCAGTGCTGGCGGCGACATTGCTGCTGGAGCTGATCATCAACGGCGTCCGTATGGCGGCCGTCTCCTCGACCGATGGATTAGCGTTCATTGCGGAAATCTTCGGCACGCGTTGGTGCCAGCTCTGGGTGGCGCGGTGCACGGGTCTGGCGCTGTTGCTCCTGCTGCGTGTCGGATCACGACCGGCAGCGGCGGTCGCGGCCTTCTGGCTGGCGCTGCGCAGCTTTCAAGGGCATGCGGGCGCGCACGGGACATTTCCCGCTATGATTGATTGGGTACACCTCCTGGCGGCTGTCAGTTGGCTTGGCAGCTTGTTCCAACTCGCGATGCTGCACGGCGCAATCCCGCCGTTGATTGCGCAACGCGTGCGTCGACTGGCAACCATCTCAGTGGCCGGGCTCATCCCGGCCGGTCTGTATGGCGCGTTGCTCCACATCCCGAGCATCGATCGGCTGGTGAACAGCCCCTATGGCCGCACCCTGTTGGTCAAGCTGACTCTGGCTGCCGTGCTGCTTGGCATGGGCGCGGCCAATCACTTTCGCTACGTGCCGACGTTGATCCGGAACCGTGACCGCACCGCCGACCAGCAACTCCGCCGCATCGTCGGCTGGGAAATCGCCCTCGCGGCGCTGCTGCTCTTGATGAGTGCGCTGCTTGGAATTCTCCCTATGCCCCACGCGATGCCACAGTAAGGGCCCTGCGGGCGGCGTCTCTTCTATGGCCCGCTCCCCCCTTCGGGGAGCCTCAGGACAGGATTGGTCGCTGCGCGCTGCCATGACCGATGTTCGTTCTAAAGCCCATCGACCATGACCTCCGCTCTTCCGGTCATCCTCTCTCTGCGCCTTAGCGTCTTTGCGGTGAAATCCCTCTTGTCTCATTGAGGCTAATCCATGCCCAACTTCGTGCGGCCCGCCGGCGAGATGCGTTGCGGCGTCCACGCTGGTTCCCAGACGATCTCGACAGTTGCCTGCGCGACGCCGGGAAGCTGCTCGAGACGCGACTTGACGTCGGTGGCGATGATCTGTCCCATTCCGCATCCGGGCGCCGTCAGCGTCATCTGAATGTCCACGACGCTGCCACCTTCGGCGCGCCGGGTGACCGTGAGGTTGTAGATCAGGCCAAGGTCGACGACGTTGATGGGAATCTCCGGGTCGTAGACCTCTTTGAGAACTTCGCGGACAATATCTTCGGTGATCGATTCACCAGCGCCGTCGAGTGCGGCGGCAGCGTCGAGTGCCGCACGTCGACGTGTCTTACCCAGCGCGTCGGCATCCGTGCCGGCAATGCGGTACAGACCGCCGAGCGTCGGCACCTGAATGGTGTAACTATCGCCCAGCGCCTGCGTGATGACCACCGGGGTCCCCGCTTCCAAGGTGACGACGGTGCCTTGCGGGATCTCGACCGCGGCACAGTCACGCGTAAGCTCGCATTCCTCGTACCGCATCACTAGTCCGTAACTCCGCCAGCGGCACAGTGCCAGGGCCGATCCAACTTGGCAGCTCGCAGCGACCCAATGCGAAGCGGCCAATGGAAGAGACGTCGCCCGAAGACCCCGTCGAACTTGGCAGCAAGCAGCGACCAATCCTGTCCTGAGGCTCCCCAAGGGGGGAGCGGCCATAGAAAATACGCCGCCCGCAGGGCTTGAGTTACCGCTCCGACTCTGCCCTCATGCCACGATGCGTGGGCCGGGGCTGCGGGCACTGATCTACGACGCGGCCATCGCGCGCATGACCGCGCAGTGGTACGGCGCGGTGCTGGACCGACTGCCGCCGCGCTGCCGCCTGTTGGACGTCGGCATCGGCACCGGCAGCGCGCTGCTGGCGCACGCCGAGCTGATTGTCCACAAGGACCTGCGGATCACCGGTGTCGACGTGGACGCTGTATACATCGAACGCTGCCGGCAGGCCGTCCAGCGCCGCGGGCTCGCGGAGCGGATCGAGGTGCGCCTGGAATCCATCTACGATCATCGCGGTGGTCCCTACGACGCCGCGTATTTCAGCGGCAGTTTCATGCTGCTACCGGACCCATCGCTGGCACTGCGGCATGTCGGATCGTTGCTCACCGCCGAAGGCCGCATGTATTTCACCCAGACGTTCGAACGCCGGCAATCGCGGACACTCGAAATCGTCAAGCCGCTCCTACGACTGGTTACCACGATCGACTTCGGACGCGTGACCTACGAGCCGACCTTCCGTCGTGCACTTGCTATGGGTGGTGTCGCACTCGAAGACCTGACGACCGTGCACGCTGGCCGGCAGCGCTCTTCCATCCTCGCCGTGGCTCGGCCGGTGCAGCAAGCTGAATCGTCCGAGACAGACGGTCCTTTCGAGTGATGCGCACCGTTGCCGCTTTCAGAGCTCGGCGCGCAAGCGGGCCACGACCTCGGGGCGCCCGCGCACGCGCAGGCGGGTGCCGGTTTCGTCGCAGGCTTCAGCGAGCACGCGGCATTGTTCGTAGATCGTGCTCACCACCCGTTGCCGCGCGTAGGGCACGAGGATCTCGTCCTCGATCATCTCGCGCTCGAAAAAGTCGATGATGCGCGCACGCAACCGGGCGACGTCGGCGGGCGACTTCGCCGACAGCAGCATCGCCTCGGGAAAAGCCTGGACCAATGCGCTCCGCTGCTCTTCCGTGAGCTTGTCGCTCTTGTTGAGCGCCAGCAGCCGCGGCGCTTCGGCAGACTCGATCTCGGCCAGCACCGTCGCGGTCACCTGCATCTGCGCCGGGAAGGCGGGGTCGGAGGCGTCGACGACGTGCACCAACAGCGCCGCTTCACGTGCCTCTTCCAGCGTGGAGCGAAACGAGGCCACCAGGTCGTGCGGCAGCTTCTTGATGAAGCCGACGGTGTCGCTGACCAGGATGCGCGGCTTGGTCTCCGGCTGCAGGGCGCGCACGGTGGTGTCGAGGGTGGCGAACAGCTGGTCGGCGACCAGCAGCTCGCTGCCGGTGAGCGCGCGCATCAGCGACGACTTGCCGGCATTGGTGTAGCCAACGATGGCTACCGTCGGCTGCGTCGCCCGCCGGCGGCGGCGCGTCGCGGCGTCCTTCTCGATCGCCGCGAGCTCGCGCCGCAGCTCGGCGATGCGGTCGCGCACCTTGCGCCGGTCGACCTCGATCTGCGACTCGCCGGCGCCCTTGCCGCCGATGCCGCCGGCTTGGCGATCTTTGCCGCCGCTGCTCTCGCGCAGCCGCGGCGCCATGTACGCGAGCCGCGCGATCTCCACCTGCAGCACCGCTTCGCGGCTGCGCGCGTGGCGCTGAAAGATCGCCAGGATCACCGCGGTGCGATCGAGCACTTCGGCGCCGGTGGCGCGCTCGAGATTGCGTGCCTGCGACGGGGACAGCTCGTGATCCACGAGTACGACGCTGGCGCGCTCGCTTGCTTCTAGCGGCACGTCCGTCTCAGACGTGTCGCTCGGCTCGCTTTCGTCGTCGTCGTCGCGGCGGCGATGCGCCGGAACACCGGAGGGGATATGGCCGCTGCCGCCGGTCAGCCGGGCCAGCTCCTTCACCTTACCGCTACCGACCACCGCCGCGGCGGCCAGCGCCGTGCGCTTCTGGGTGACGCGCGCGACGACCTTCAACCCCAGCGTCTTTGCCAAGCGGCCAAGCTCGGCCAGCGACGACTCGTGTTCCTCGTCACCGACTCCGGGCAATTGCACGCCAACCAGCACCGCCCGTGGTTTGTCCTGCGCTTCATTCGGCATACGGCAAGCATGGTCGCAGGCACCGCCAGTTGCAACTGCATCGCTTCAGACGGGTTCGACAAGCGTGCTGCTGTGTGCCTCAGCGGAGATTGGAAGAGGCGGTCTCAAAATTCGACAGCCCCTTCCATCTCCGGCCCCCGCGGAATGCCTGCGATTGACACGGCCGCCGATCTCGTCTTTCTTGTTTCCCGTGATCTCCCGCACCCCACCCTAGCGGCCCTTCTTATGTGACGACCTGCGACCCACCGGGAGCAGGTCAAGGACAGGGTGCTGCCCGCAGTCCCGGCTGAACGCGAGATGCACGGCGCTAGTGGCCTTCAGAGACTGCGCCCATCCTTCCGCGGTTCTCGCACGCAAAGCTGGCAGCTTGTCGGACTTGGCAGCCCGCGGCGACCCAATCCTGTCCTGGGGTTCCCCGAAGGGGGGGAGTGGGCCATAGAAAGGATGCCGGCCGCAGGCCGAGATTGGTATGAACGACGGAAACGAACGACTGAAAGCAGAAGTGGCGCGGCGGCGCACCTTCGCCATCATCTCGCACCCCGACGCCGGCAAGACAACGCTGACGGAGAAGCTGCTGCTCTACGGCGGTGCCGTGCATCTCGCCGGGTCGGTGAAGCAGCGGCGCGACGCGCGCCATGCCACCAGCGATTGGATGGCGATCGAGCGCGAACGCGGCATCTCCATCACCACCAGCGTGATGCAGTTTCCCTATCGCGGCTACCAGCTCAACCTGCTCGACACCCCCGGCCACAACGACTTCAGCGAAGACACCTACCGCACCCTTGCCGCGGCCGACTGCGCCATCATGCTGCTGGACAGCGCCAAGGGCGTGGAGCCGCAGACCATCAAGCTGTTCGAGGTCTGCCGCATGCGCCGCATTCCCATCGTCACCTTCATCAACAAGATGGATCGCGAGGGACGCGAGGCGCTCGACTTGCTCGATGAAATCGAACGCGTCCTCGGCATTCCGGCCAGCCCGGCCAGCTGGCCGATCGGCGCCGGGAGCAGCTTCCAAGGCGTCTACGACCGCTGGCAGCAGCGTGTGCTGCTGTTCGACCGCGGCGAACACGGGGGGCACAAGGCGATCATGCAGGTAAGCAGCCTCGACGACCCGGCATTCCGCGACGCCGTCGGCAACGCGGCGCACGATCATCTGTCGGAATCGCTCGCCTTGTTGCACGGCGCCGGCACGGGATTCGACAACGCCGCGTTCCGCAACGGCGAGCTGACGCCCGTGTTCTTCGGCAGCGCCTTGACCAACTTCGGCGTCGAGCCGTTCCTCGATCAGTTCATCGAGCTGGCGCCGCCGCCGCTGCCGCGCGCCACTTCCGCCGGACCGGTGGAGCCCGACGCGCCGGTATTCTCGGGCTTCGTCTTCAAGATTCAAGCAAACATGGACCCGATGCACCGCGACCGCGTCGCCTTCGTGCGCGTCTGCTCTGGGCGCTTCGTACGCGGCATGGAAGTCACTCTCGGGCGCACCGGCAAGCGGCTCGCCCTGAAGCGCTCATTGCAGTTCCGCGCCCAGGAGCGCACGTTCATCGAAGAAGCCTTCGGCGGTGACATCGTCGGCGTGTGGGACCCGGGCCTGCTGCGCATCGGCGACTCGCTCAGCGAGGCCGGCGACATCGAGTACGCCGGCATTCCACGATTCTCACCGGAGCACTTCGTGCGCCTCATGCTGACCGAGCCGCTGAAGCGCAAGCAGCTGAAGAAAGGGCTCGACCAGTTGTCGGAGGAAGGCGCGGTCCAGGTTTTTTTCCACCGCGAGCGTCTCGAGCGCGAACCCATCCTCGGCGCCGTCGGCCGGCTGCAGTTCGAGGTCATCCAACACCGCTTGAAGAGCGAGTACGACGTCGGCGTCCGTTTCGAGGCCATGCAATCGCAGCATGCGCGGTGGGTCGAGGGCGACTTCGATGCCGACGAGCTCGAGCGTCTCGGCGGCGTGCTCTGCCTCTACGACGTCGAGCGCCGCCCCTTGCTGCTATTCAAGAACGAGTTCTGGCTGCGGCAAACCCAGGAGCGCCACCCCAACCTGCGCCTCATCGCCGCCGTGCAGCCGGGGCGCAGCGAACGCGCCGCAGCGTGATGCGCCCTTTGCGCTCGAAGCGAGCTTACTTTCAGACAACGTGCTCTGCATTCCGGCGTGGGACTTGCTGGCGTAGCCGGGGCGCCAGCCGCCAGGGAATGGAGTTCCCTGGCGGAGTCGCATGATGTCGGCCGAAGCCCATTGACCTTTCACAACGTCTCGTGAACATACCCCATCTTAAGTTGGTAGTCGTCTTCAGACGACGTAGTCCGACTCAGCCGGGGACTTCGAGTCCCCGGCTTCTACGCGGGCGTGCACCTTATCTCACTGCCGTTGCATCTGAGCCGCATTCCGCGTCGAAGGGAAATGAGCGCACCATTGCATTTTCCGCGCGACTCGTGCTCGTGTTGGGGCGATGAAAATCGCCATGAAGGTTGTCACCCGCGGACTGCCGGTCCTGGTCATTCTCGCGCTCACGGCGTGGGCGGCGGCGGCGTTGTATTTCGGCCCGCTGCACGCGGTAGGTTTTGCCGCGATCGTCGGTGTCGCCGGGTTGGTGGCAGCCGGCGCGGCGCTGCTGCCGCTGGTGCGCCTGTGGCCGCTGGCTGTGTTCGCGGTGGTCTTCATCGTCTTTCTCGTCCGCTGGAGCGGCGTGCGTCCGTCCAACGACCGCAACTGGCAGACCGACGTCGCCGTGCTGCCGTTCGCCACCTTCGAGGGCGACCTGGTGACGATCCACAATATCCGCAACTTCGACTACCGCAGCGAGACCGACTACACGCCGCGCTACTACGACAAAACCTACGACCTGCGCCAGCTCGACTCCGCCGACTTGATCGCCGTGTATTGGATGGGCGATGCCATCGCGCACATCATGCTGAGCTTCGGCTTTGCCGGCCAGGATTTCGTCACCATCTCGATCGAGACGCGCAAGGAGCGCGGCGAGACCTACGACACCATCCGCGGCTTCTTTCGGCAGTACGAGCTGATCTACGTCGTCGGCGATGAGCGCGATCTCGTCCGGCTGCGAACCAACTACCGCAAAGATCCGCCCGAGGATGCCTATCTCTACCGTACCAACGCGCCGCCGGAGAACGTGCGCCGGTTGTTCCTCAGTTACCTGCAGAAGATCAACGACCTCAACGAGCATCCCGAGTTCTACAACACCTTGACGACCAACTGTACGACCAACGTCCTCATGCATACGCGCGTGAATCCGGGCAAGCACGCCTATTCCTGGAAGGTTCTGCTGAGCGGCTATGCACCGTTGTACACCTACGAGCTCGGCCGCTTGGACACCAGCCTGCCGTTCGCGGAGCTGAAGCAGCGCTCGCACATCAACACCGCGGCGCGTGCGGCCGACCAGGCCGCCGATTTCTCGCAGCAGATTCGTGCGGGACTGCCGAAGCCGGCGCCCGGCGATTCGCAGAAGTGATCGGGCGGTCATGCAGGTCGGGCGGCCCGCGTCGTGCGCCTCACTGGAACATCACCTCCGGAAAGACCCCCCAGCGCATCAGCAGCAGCCCCGCCAGAGCGGCGGCGAACACGCCCACCAAGCGTCGGTTGTAGTCGCGTTCGCAGAACAGTAGCAGCATGTTGAGGGAGATCAGTCCGAAGAACCACTCGCGCGCGGCTGTTTCGATAGCCACGAGAAACAGGATGGCGGCGCACACGGCGAAGGCGCGCGTTCGGCGCAGCACCAAGAGCGGAACCAGCGCGATCTCGATGACGTATATGGCGTTGGACATCAGCACGACGGGAATGCTCGCGATCCGTTAGGCCCATCGCCCGCTTGGAAGTGGTAGTGACTCAGCCGCACCACGTGGTCGTGTGGCAGGAGAAGGCGCAGCGCCGGCTTGAACGCCTCCAACCCAGTGGCGTACGCCAGCATCTCTCCGCGAAAGTAGTAGCTGTGAACCAGCTTCTGCACGCCGGCGTAGAAGAACACCACGCACGTCATCCAGCGAACCGTTCTCAAGAGGAGCGGACGCTCCTGTCGATCAGCGACATCGAACGAAGCGCACAACACGCAAAGGAGCAGTTCCAGGTAACTGTGGTTGCCGGTCGTCGGGAAGTCGATTCCGATGCGAACCATCTGAGCGAGCGCCAGGCCGGCAAAGCCGAGCCGTCCCCATTTGGCCGACAGCGTCGTGACCCCCAGGGCCGAGATCAGCACCAGAACGAGGCGGTAGTCGAGCCCGAAGTCACCCCATGCCGGACTCGCCCGGACCCAGTACTCGCCGCAGACGATCAGAACAAATATTCGCTCAAACGTCCGGGCCTTGGAAAGCGCGGTCGCCGGGTCGTCTCCGTCCACGAGTGCCAGGATTCGATCGGCCCACGTGAGGTGGCGCGGCGCGGTCTCCAGCATGGAGTGCCTTGTGTCAGAGGCTGAAAGGGAGATCCACTCCGAAACGTGATCGCGGTAACCGGGCGCAGCCGCCCGTCCCGCGGCCCATCTCCCACCAGCGATCGGCCATCGGCGCCAGGCGCACCCACGGGCGCGTCGGTCTTCGGCGTGACTTGCCAGTAAACCCCTCAGTCTCGGTTCATGATGCTGATGAACGCCTTGGAAGCTGCCCTCAATCTGACGCCACCAGACTGAGGCCTTGCACTCGCCGTAGGAAGATCCGTGACAACGCCGTTCGCCTCGTGATAGACCGCATTCGCCATGCAGCGAGTGCGTGCACGTTTGGCTGAGTGGGTCGCGCTGGCCCTCGCACTCTTCGTGTCGTCGATCACCACGCCGCGCGCCGGGCTGTACTTCCACCACCACGCCGGCGGCGAACATCTGCACGTCCACCTCGACGGCAACGATACGGCTCACGATGACGCGCATCATCGTCATGATCACGATGCCGCCGCCGCGCATCACCATCATCATCACGCGCACCATCACACCTTCGGCGTCGGCCGCGCCGCACCCAGCGGCCCGGGAATCGAAGCGCCGGACGACGACGGCACCGGACATTGGCATGCACAGGACTTTTTTCACCGCGCCGTCCCTCCTATCATTTTCGCCGCCCACCACAGGGACGATGCCTCTGTCATTCACATCTGGCCGAAGCACTCTCTCGTGGATCGTCCGACCCTGCCCGTGCGTGTGCGCGGCCCCCCGCGTACGGCGTAACCGTCACCGATAGCCAAGCGATTCTTCGATCAACGTGTGGCCTCTGCCGGTTGCGGCTCGGCGGCCCACTTCGCAGAGCGGAGGTGCAGCGATGCGACGCATGAGCAGGCGGCTCTGCCTCGTGGCGGTGATGCTGGGGTGCGCCGGGGCGGCCCGTGCCGAAGGGCCCGGATCGGCGGCGACACCTTCCAGCGTACAGACGGAAGAAAATGCCCCTACGCCGTCGACGACGCAGGAAGGCGACGAACCGAGCGGCACGGTGCTCAAGCTCCCCGAGATTGTCGTCGAAGGCCGGCAGGACAGCCTGGTCGGCGTCGCGGACTCGGCCGGGCAAGGGACGACCGGCGCAACCCAACTGGCCGATCGCCCAATTTTGCGCAGCGGCGAAATTCTCGAAACCATTCCCGGCGTGATCATCACGCAGCACGCCGGCGGCGGGAAGGCGAACCAGTATTTCTTGCGCGGATTCAATCTGGATCATGGTACGGACTTCGCCGTGTTCCTCGACGACATGCCGCTCAACCTGCCCTCGCACGCCCATGGCGAGGGCTACGCCGACATGAACGTCGTCATCCCGGAACTGGTAGAGCGGGTCAACTATGAGAAGGGGCCGTATTACGCGGACGTCGGCAACTACGGTTCAGCAGGCAACGCACATCTGGTGTTCTACAAGACGCTGCCGCAAAACTTCGCCACCGTGGAAGGCGGCATGTATGGGTATGTGCGTGGCGTGTTCGGCATCTCGCAAACGCTCGGCGCCGGCACCGTGCTGTACGGAGGCGAGGCGTATCACGACGATGGCCCCTGGGACCGGCCCGACGACTATCGTAAATTCAACGAGCTGCTGACGTACAGCCAGGGCGACGCCACCAACGGCTTCAGTGTCACCGGGCGTGGCTATTACGGCAAATGGAGCTCGAGCGATCAAATTGCCGCGAGCGCGGTGCCGCTCGTTGGTTTCTTCGGCACCCTCGATCCAACCGACGGGGGCAACTCCGAGCGCTACAGCTTGCAGGGCGAATGGCATCGCTTCGATGAAAACTCCGAAACCAAAGTGATGGCGTACGGCTTCTATTACGATCTCGATCTGTTTTCCGACTTCACGTACTTCCTCACGGACACCACAAAGGGAGACCAGTTCGAACAATCGGACAAGCGCTGGGTCGGTGGGTTCGACGCACGGCAGACGTTTTACAATGACTGGTCCGGCCGCCAGGTGAGCACCACCTTCGGGGTGCAATTCCGCAACGATTGGATCAACAACGGCCTCTACCAGACTCAACACCGCGGACGCACCGACAAGTTGGACACCGATGACACCGTGGCCGTATTGCCGGCCACCACACTGAAGAACGTATTCACCGACACGCAACTCGGGTTCTGGGCGGAGACCAAGATCCAGTGGGCGCAAACATTCCGTTCGGTTCTGGCGCTGCGTGGCGACCTGGAGTACTTCGACGTGACCTGCCTGAACATCGCGGCGAATTCCGGCACGTCAACCAGTCTGCTGCCGAGTCCTAAGCTGGATTTGATCTTCGGGCCATGGGCGCAGACGGAGCTGTATGCGCAAGGTGGATTCAGCTTTCACAGCAACGACGGGCGCGGCACCACAGCGACGGAGCAGCCGATCTCGGCGGAGAACCCGCACGGAGGGCCCGCCCAGAGCATTCCCGGACTGATTCAAACCAAAGGCGCGGAGGTCGGGGCGCGCACGCTGGCCTTGCCGAATCTACAGAGCACGCTGTCACTGTGGTACCTGCACAGCGATTCGGAGCTCCAGCAGAGCGGCGACACCGGCGGCACCATCCCTTCGAAGCAGGCGAGCAACCGTTGGGGTCTCGAATGGGCAAACTACTTCACGCCACTCGAACACCTGGCTTTCGACCTTGACGTTGCCGATTCCATCGCTCGTTTTGTGTCCACGGATTCCGATGATGCGGCGCACTGCAATCCGGGCGACACGCCCTGTAGCCCGGGGGGCACGCATGTGCCCGAGGCCGTCGGATTGGTGATCACGTCGGGCGCCACGTTGCACGATTGGAATGGATTCTCAACGAGCCTGCGGCTGCGCTACTTTGGGCCGCGGGATCTGACATCGGACGGAATCTTCACCTCCAATCCGACAGTGTTGCTCAACGGCGGAGCCAGCTATCAACTCACCGACACGTGGCGTCTGTCGGTCGAAGTTTTGAATCTGCTGGACCGCCGCGACCACGACATCGACTACGCCTACGAATCGCGCGTGACACCGACCGCGACATCGTTATTTGAGAATGTCTTCCACCCCGTCGAGCCGATTCAAGTCCGCGGGGGAGTCATGGCACGGTTCTGAGGAACCCAGGGAGTGCAGGGAGGCTGAAAGGAAATCCTTGCATTTCCAGCTCCCCCTCTCTTTCGGGGACTGTCGATTTTCTCGGATGTAGGGGCGATTCGGGAATCGCCCGACACGGCGCTGCCGATTCGACGCGCCCTGTCGGGCAGTTCCCGAACTGCCCCTACACGTGAGATGTCCGACTGGACAGATGCCAGGTGGGGGGACTTGCGTCCCCCCATCCGTTCTCAATGTTCCGGGTGTACGCCAGCGTGCGCGATGTGCGCGGAATGATCCGCGTGCGATGCGCCGCAACTCACCTGCGGCGGCAGGATCACTTCCGTCGACAGCGAGCGGCCGTGTGCGTCGACGGCGTGTGCGGCGCGCGCGGCGACGTTCACGGTGGGGTCGATGTAGTAGGCGCCGATGAGGATGAACATCTCATTCTCGGTGCTCTCGCCGCCCTTGATGGCACAGGCATCGCACAAGCCGTCGTTGGCTCCCGGTGCAGAATCGCAGGTATGGTTGTCCGTCGAGCCTTTGCATGCGGCACCCACCTTGCCGGCAGCGCAGGCGGTCGGATTGCAGGCGCCAAACGTCTTGAGCGCGCTCGGAGGGATGCGTGACAGCCGGGTCACCGCGTCCGGATCCGGCGAACCGTCGGGCGCCATGCCGTTGTTGTAGAACGAGCAGTAGTGCAGCGTGCGCTGCGCGGCATCCGGAGAATCGAAAGCCATTGGCGGGTCGTAGATCTGGCTGACCGGATCGTTGTAGACGAAGCTTTCATAGATCGTCGACTGGTTCGGCAACTGGATGGTGAAATGCTTGCCGTGCTTGTGCGTGTGCGACGTGAGATTGAAGAGCCGCGCGCCTTGCGGCAGCACGAAATCGTTGCAAAGGGTGCTGGTCTTGTACGGCGGCGTATGCGCCGAGAAGATCATCGAGGCGTCGAAGATGTTCACCGCCGGGAAACGGGTGTCGGTGGCGAACGTGTAGTTCATTCGGCCGTGCATCATGGTGTCTTCGTCGGTCAGATTGAACGCGTGCGAGTTCCAGAAGAGGATACCTTTCATCGGAATCTGCGCGAACACGCCGTCGCTGAGCTGGCTATGGAACTGTGCTTGCTGCGCGCCGCCGATCGAGTACTTGTTGACGCCCAACCCCGACGGACCGAAACCGTTGCAGGCAAAGGATTGCTGAATGGCGCTGGTGCAGGTGCCAGCGCCGCACGACGTAAGGTCGGTCGGCTCACAGGTCTGCCCGGCCTTGTCGCCGCCGTTGCACTTCCAAGCGCCGAACGATGGATCGTGAACGTCGTCGGGGCTGCCCGTATAGCGGTTGAGAATCAAATGATGGCTCTGCGGGTCCTGCCGGAGATCCTGCACGTTGAAGCGAAACATCGTGCCGCTCGGGTCCTGGAATTCCTTCGGCACCTGACTGCTGATGTCGTAGTACGTGGCAAAGCAGATCTCGTGCTCACTGTGCGCCTCGAGCTTCCACGGCGGCATGGTAAACTGTACGCCGGTCCCAGGTGCCGGAGGTGGCAGCGGCGTGATGAGCAGGGGTTCGGGTGGCGCCACACAGGCGTCCATGAGACCTTGCGTGCCGGCTACCGTGCCGCTCTGCGGCGCGCCGGCATAGATCCACAAGCGCACCAGATCGAGCTCGTCGCTGCTGAGCGCCGCGAGATTGTTGGGCATGGGAGCGCCCGCGACTTCGACTCCAACCGGAAGTTGGGTCGGGTCGGTCTTCGCAGCCAGCTTCAGCCAGAGAAAGCTCCGGCTCTTATCGCCGGGCTGGACGCGCGCGAAGGCGCTTTCCGTCGACGGCACTTCGAACAGATTCTGATAGGCAACGTCGGGCGACAGATCGAGGCCACCTTGCTTGCTGCTGCCGTGACACGCTTGCTGGTTGCAGCCGTGAGCCTCGAAAATGTTCTTTTGGATGGCTTCGAAGGTGCTGTTGAAGATCGGCGCATTGCCGCCGCACCGACACGTCAGAACCAATGAGTCCACGTCACCGCGGCCGTCGCTGGTCGTGGCGGCGAGGTCCACACGCTTGTAGCGCGTTTGGCCCACCTTGATCGACGTCGTCGTACAGGACCGTTGGGTGGTCGGAAGATTCCCCTGCAAGGCCTTTTGCAACGCCGTAAGGTCCTTCTGATTGGCGGAGCGCGACACGCGCAGACGGTTGATCGGCCCGGGGCTGCACGTGGCAGGCGCCGTGTCGTTCAGGCACGCGGTGACGCTGAAGGTGCAGAACCCGGAGGTATCCGCGACCGCGGTCACTGCCGTGCCGCCACGCGTAACCGTGGCATTGTCGGCGGTAGCGCTCAGCGATACCAAACACTCGTTGCTCTGTGCGGCTGCCCCGCCACACAGAAACGCCAGTCCTGCCGCCGCAGTCACCAATGCCCCCGTCCTGCGCATACTTCCTCCTGAACCGTACGGTCTATTTTGGACTCTACCTCCCTACGACCGGGGCCCAGCCCTGTCAATCAGTTCCTGTCGAACGGTCGCTGGCGCTGCGCAATCGGTGATCCGTGCGGCGCAGCCGAGCTCCGCGTCCGACTGAGCGGGCGAATTGGCGCGGCGGCCGGCATGTACTATAAGGCCGCTCGCGGCGATCATGACCAACCGAAGAACGTGCGGACGCCTGGGTTTGCGGAATGTGTCGGCGACGCCCGTTGCGCTGCTGTTGGCCGCTCTACCGCTGGTGGCGGCGGCGTGCGCGCATACCACGCAACCGGTCGCCCCGTCCCCGGCGGCGCCAGTCCCACCACCCATCTCGATGGAGCAGCTGCACGCCAACGGTGGGGTACCGCCGGGGTGGCATTTCACCCCACCTGCGGGTGATGCGGTTGCGGGGCACCAGGCATTCCTCGATCTCGGCTGCGCCAGCTGTCACGCGGTCCAAGAAGACGTGCTTCCCAAAACGGCCGGGGCCGCACCGCAGAAGGGGCCGGATCTTTCCGGCATGGGGAGCCATCACCCCGCCGAGTACTTCGCCGAGTCGATCATCAATCCGAACGCGGTGATCGTCGAGGGCCCCGGATACCTCGGGCCGGACGGACGCTCGATCATGCCGGCGTACCCCGAGTTGACCGTGCGCCAACTCGCCGACCTGGTCGCCTACCTGCAAAGCCTGACCGGGAACGCCGGCGCACACACGCACGTACATCGTCTCGGCCCGCGCACAGGCGACGCCGGGGCCTCGACGTTCTTTGTGCAAGCGTACGCGCTCGAGCCAGACCGACTCGACGCCTTCTACGAGTGGTTCAGCCGCGAAGAGTTTCGGAAATATCCGGGACTCCTGAGCGTGCAAACGTTCGTCGGCCGCCGCCAAGGCGATCTGCTGGTGATGGCAGTTTTCGGCTTCGACACGGCGATCGCCATGGGCCGGTTCGTGAAGGACCTCGACGCATCGCCGCCCAGCCCCACCGACTTTGCGCGGCCGGTCCAGCGCTACATCCTGCGGTCGCCGGCGTTGTATAAGGCGAGCGGCATGTCGGTGCCGTGACGTGAAGCCCTAAATGCGAAGGGCGGCGGCCCGCTTTGCAAACCTCCCCCCAGCCCTCTCCGTGGTAAGGAGAGGGAGCAAGAGCCGGCGAAGCGAGCCTCGTCGCGCGCTTCCCACGCAACGGCCCCAGCGCTGCGTGCGGCGCTAGCTTCCTGCAGGCCCCCCCTCCTTACGGGGACGGTCGATTCTCTCGGATGTAGGGGCGATTGGGGAATCGCCCTACTCGGCGTTGCCGATTCGACGCGTCCATTCGGGCAGTTCCCGAACTACCCCTACACGCTAAAGATCCGAACCCGAGAAAATCGACAATCCCTACCAAATGACAGGGTCAGGGGGAGATTCGCAAGGCGTCACTCAGTGCTGGCAGCGAATGTCATCCATCTGCAGCACATCGACCACGGGATCGGTGAGCGGAATGGGCGCGCACCCGTGATTCATCTCGCAAATGAAATCGTAGCGCCGCGCCGCCGAGTGGCAGCTGAAGCAGTTATCGCCGGCGAAATTGACGACGTCGTCGCGGCCGCGCGTGACGATCGTCGTGCCGCCTTTGCTGACGTGCAGCGAAAAGTACTCCCAATCGTGATTTGGGGGATCAAAGCCGCCACCACGTTTCACCATCGCCTCCGTCGGGATGAGCTGGACGATGGTGCCCACCGGAAACTCCAGGCCGGAAACGTCGTACGACGCGCTGGCCACGGCCAACGCCTCCGGCCCGTGGCCCGCCTTATTGACGACCCGAAACTGTCGCACCTTGCTCCAGTTGGTCAGACATTCAAAGTCGCTGGCTTGCGCGACGAACTCTTCGACGCTGCCGGTCACGGTCGGCGTCGGCGTGGGCGTGGGCGGCAAAAGCGTGGGGGTGGCCGTCGCGCCTGCCGGAGGGCAGCCGCCGAGGGCATTGTTCACCGCTTTTATGATGAAGGCGATATCGAGATCGAGCGGACCATCGCTGTCTAGGCATAGACAGGGGAACTCGCTGAATGAGAAGAAGGCGCAATTGATGAGTGTAAGGAGCTCGTCGATAGTGACGTTGCCGTCAGCGTTACAATCGCCAACGCAAGCGGCCGCGGCAACGTGTGCGGTGGCGACAACGAAGCACAGCGCCAGAGCGCAAACAATGGATCGCATGTGCGCTCAGTACGGCGGAGGCTCAGGCCTGTCAACGCGCTATCGCGCTCTCGCATCGTTCGCGGCATCGGCCGGAACCGGCTCGCCCCCCAGGAATTTCGGATTCGCCACCGCCAGCTTGTCGGTCACCGTCCGTCGCACGTGCGCCAGAACCGCCTCGCGCCAGTGCCCGGTGTCGGCGTCGCCTTGACGAATACGCGCGCACAGCGTCTCGGTGCGTTGCGCGAGCCGCCGGCGCAACGCGTCCCGTTCAGCGGGCAACGGCTCGGCGCCAAGCAACGCATCGAGACCATGCCATTCGCTCCGCAGCTGGTCATCTTCCGCTTGCAGCTCGCGGCGCACGATCCCCAGCACGTTGGCGGCGACGCGCGCATGAAACTTCTTGGGGCCGTCGAGCGCCGGGACCACGTCGGTTTCGAGGAAGTGTTGGACGGCTTCGATCAGCTCACTGGACGTCGGTCTGTCCTGCATCTTCGGACTCCTGGAGTGATTGGTCGAGGCGGCGGCAGTCGCCGATCGGGTGGCCGCCAATGAACGCGCACGCCAGCTCGCGATAGAGCAGTGGCTCGTCGGGCACACTGCCCTCGGAGCGGATCTCCCCGATGCCGGGGGCCACCAGCATCGCCGTCCGCATCTGCAGGTCGCCGCTGGGTCCCTGTAACGTGCGCGCCGTGTCGACGGAGACTGCGCGTGTGAACGCGCCGAGCCGGGAGCGAACCGTACCGGCCGCGCGCACCTGAATCACCTGCGCGACCCGCAACGCACCCAACGGCGCGCCGTCGCTCAGCGTTGTGATCTTGGCTTCGCTGGTCGCGTGCTGCTCGCCGGTCACGACTGGCCCTTCGAGATACGGCAGCGGCGGATCGTACTGCAGGCGGACGCCGCGGGTCAGATCATCCTCACTCAGGAGCACGATGCCCTTGCCAACGTCACGGATACGCACGCGGCCGACGCCAATGGCGTTTTCGCTCAAGGTGATCTCGAAGTCGCCGCCCTCGACGGCGGTGACGTGTTCGATCTGGATGCCGTTGCCAACGGGCTTGCCATTGGCGATCCGTTGCCAGGTGAACACGAAATGATCGCCGTCGCTATGTGGGACCAGCTCCTGTACCGAATCCGCCAGCAGCCGCGATGAGCCCAACAGCGCGCAGCCAGGAAAGGAGGCGATACCCACAAATGTCAGGAAGACACTGCCCGTGACAAAGCCCAGGGCGCGAGTATGGCTGCCGCCTGAGACAGGCCGCCAGTGTGCGACGGGTGCGCCGAACATGTCAGCTCCCTTCCTCCATCAAGTGCAACAACTCGAGCTCCATCTCGGCGGTGCGCCGCCCAAGGCTGGCGAGCTCGACGCTCTTGACGAACCCATAGAGGTACAGTCTGGCCTGCATGATAGTCATGATTGCCCACTTGAGGTTACCGAGGACTTCCCAGAAACGCACGCGCTTAGGGTCCACCGTCCGCCCCCCGCCCTCCTCGTAGGCACGGAACAGCTCGTCGCGTCCGCCAATCCCCCCCACCGGTTTGTCGTCGTTGCCGAAGCGCCAAGAACGGACGCAGATCCAGCCCAGATCTTCCATCGGATCGCCGACGTGCGCCAGCTCCCAATCGAGCACGGCGCGAACGCCTTCGGGGCCGAAGATAATATTGCCGATGCGATAGTCGCCGTGCACGACGACGCGTTCGTTGCCAGGCGGCAATCGTTGGCGCAGCCAGCGGAACGCCAGCTCGAACGTCGGGTGTGGATCGGGCGCAATGCTGCGGAAGATCTCCTCATAGCGTTCCAACTCGTTGTGCGCCGGCGATTCGTCGGGGCGCGGCGCGCTGAGGAAGCTCAGCTGATGCGCCTGCCGGTCGATACGATGAATGGCGGCAAGGATGCGGCCGAGTTGTGCGGTCATGACGCGGCGCGCGCCGGCATAGGTGTCGTCACGCAACAAGCGGCGCGCCAGGGTCTCGCCCTCGACTCGATCCATGAGAAAAAACGGCCCACCCAACAGCGCCGCGTCATCACCGAGCCAACGGACCATAGGAACCGGGACGCCTTCGGCAGCGGCGGCGCGCAGCAGGTCGAACTCGTCACCTCGCGGTGCGCCAACCCCTTCGGACGATGGATCACGCCGCAACACCAGCGGCAGCTGCACATACGCCCCGTGTTGCTCGAAACCCGCGTCGAGCGACCAGATCTCGCGCGAAGCGCCGCCCGGCAACTTGCGCAACCCGGAAACGGAGACGTGCTCGACATCGACCTGCCGCGCGATGAACGCGGCGAGCCGCTGCCCCATTTCGGGAACGTCCATTCCATCCAGCCATAACGTATCTTGGCACGAAGGCAAGACGGGGGCCCGCGGCCGGCATCTCTTCTATGGACCGCTCCCGTTGGTCGCTAGGCGTTGCCGAGTCCGAGGCCTGCGGCCGGCGGGCCGGCGTCTTTTCTGTGGGTCACTCCCGTTGGTCGCGAGGCGCTGCCAAGTTCGTTGGTGAGCATGCATCTCGGACTTGGAAGCGCGCAGCGACAACGGAGCGGCCCATAGAAGAGACGCCAGCGGCAGGCCGAGGCCCTTGCGGTTGCGGTGCGCGACTTATATGAATGGTGGATTCTAGGCACCGTCCGAAAACACAATCACACGAACGGGAGAGTTCATGGCACTGGATCAAAAGAACCTCGCGGCAGTGGCCGCGGAATATGCAAATAAGGACCCGCGCGACATCATCGGGTTGGCGATTCGCGAGTATGCTCCGGATATCGCGATCTCATTCAGCGGCGCGGAAGACGTCGTGCTTGTCGACATCGCGGCCAAGGTCGGCGGCAAGTTCCGCGTGTTTTCGCTCGACACCGGACGCTTGCATCCCGAGACATATCAATTTCTCGATAAGGTGCGCGACCGCTACGGCATCCCGGTCGAGGTGTTCTGTCCGCAGGCCGAACCTCTGCAGAAATTCGTGCGCGAAAAGGGATTGTTCTCCTTCTACAAGGACGGCCACAAGGAATGCTGCGGCGTCCGCAAAGTAGAACCGCTGGTGCGGGCGTTGAAGCCGCTCCGTGCGTGGGTCACCGGACAGCGTCGTGATCAGAGCCCGGGCACACGCGCCGAGGTCCCGGTCGTACAGCTCGACCCGACCTTCGGCTCGCCGGAGCATCCGCTGGTCAAGTTCAATCCCATCGCGAACTGGACGTCAAAGCAAGTATGGGCATACATCCGCGCCAACGACGTCCCCTACAACTCGCTTCACGAGCGCGGTTTCGTGTCCATCGGCTGCGAGCCCTGCACCCGTCCCGTCAATCCCGGCCAACACGAACGCGAAGGCCGCTGGTGGTGGGAAGAAGAGACCATGAAGGAATGCGGGCTGCACGCAGGGAATGTGAAGTAATCCGATAGGCGGTTACGCGGTGAGCGGTTAGGCGGTTGGAACGCTGGGTGTCCGCCCTGACGGGTTTAACCGCATAACCGCTAACCGCCTGCCTTCAGCCGCCTAACCGCTAACCGCCTGTCTTCTGCTCCGGCCTTTAGATCCCCCCAATATCATCCGGGTCGACGTCGCGCGCCTGCTCCGACGTGGTGACGGTCTGGCCGAAGCGTTCGCGCACGAGTTGCAGGACGCTGGTGTAGACTTTTTCGCCTTGTTCGTCGCGGACGACAAAAAAGGGCGCGCGCTCGACGCCGAGCCGCCTACCGAGCAGCATGCCGGGGCTGTTCGGATCATCTTCGTGTGCCCAGACCACTGCATCGACGCGCTCCCACAAGCCGCGTGACTGCAGATGCTCGGTCACCTCGGCACATTTGCGGCAATCCGAACCGTCCTTCAGCTTCTTCTTCACCATCGTGATGTGCATGGTGTCACGTTAACGCCGGCAGGGCGTTGCGGCAAGAACCCGCTCAAGCCGAACAGACCACAGACAACAGACGACAGACGACAGACCAAAAGCGGACAGACAAAAGATTCAACCGCCCAAATCGCAGTGTTCGAGAAGCGGGTTTTGTCCGTAGTCCGTAGTCTGTTGTCCTCACGCCGCGGCGAGACGTTCCGCCTCTTCCACCATGCGTCCGAACGGCTCCAGACCGAGGTTCCAAAAGCCCGGGTCGTTGATGTCGATACCGATGCGGTGCAGGAGATTCTCCGGTGTATCCGAGCCGCCGGCTGCGAGGAGCGCCAGATACTTCGGCACAAACGCGGCGCCCTCACGACGGTACATTTCGTACAGCGCAAGCACCAGCAACTCGCCGAACCCGTAGGCGTAGCAGTAGAAGGGCGTGTGAATGAAGTGCGGGATGTACGCCCACCACCAGCGGTAGTTGTCCGTCAGCTGCACGGCATCGCCGTACAGTGCGGCATTTGTCGCCTGCCACAGCCCACAGATCTGCTCGCGCGCCAGCTCGCCTTGCGTACGCCGCGCGTGATGCAGCTGCTCCTCGAAGCGCGTCAGCGTGATCTGGCGGAACACGGTGGCGATGCTGTCTTCGATCTTGCCGCACAGCAACGCCAGGCGGCTGCTGCGGTCCGTGACCGCGCGGAGCAGATGCTCGAACACCAGCATTTCGCCGAAGACACTCGCCGTTTCCGCCGTGGTCAGCGGCGTATCGGCCTGAAAATACCCTTGCTGGCGCGACAGGTATTGATGCACGCCATGTCCCAATTCGTGCGCCACGGTCATCACGTCGCCGAGGCGTCCGGTGAAGTTGACCAACACGTACGGGTGCACGCTCGGAACCGTCGAGGCGCTGAAGGCGCCGCCGCGCTTGCCGGGACGCACCTCGGCATCGATCCAACGGCGCTCGAAGAACTCGGCCGCGATGGTGCGCATCGGCGGCGCAAAGGCGTCATAGGCGGCGAGCACGATCTCCCGGCACCGCGGCCATGAGACGGTCGCGGTCTCCGCGGCAATCGGCGCGTAGCGGTCATAGTCAGCCAGCGTGTCGAGGCCGAGCAGGCTGCGCTTGAGGCGGTAGTAGCGCTGCACCAGATCGTGCCTCGCTTCGCAGGTCCGCATCAGCGTCTGCACGGTCTCGGGCCGAATCTCGTTGGCAAGATGCCGGCTCTGCATCGGATCGGCATAAGCGCGCAACCGATCGTCAGTGGCGTGATCCTGCACCAGGGTGTTGAAGATGAACCCGAGCAGCAGCTCGTTGCGTTCGAGGCCGTGCGTCAGCGCGTCCGCGGCGGCACGGCGCACATCGCGCCGGTTGTCGTAGAGCAGGCTGAGCACGCCACTTTCGTTGAGCTGACGCGTCTCTCCGGCCACGTCAACGTCGAAGACCAGCGCCGACGTCACCTCATCGAACAGTCGGGCAAACGCGCGCGCCCCGGTGTTGGCCTTGTCCTCGAGGATCTTCTCCTCCGGCTCGGACAATACGTGCGGGCGATAGCGCCGCAGGCTCTCGAGGTAGTGGCGATATTTCGCACAGCGCGGATCGTCAAGAACTCCCTGCGCCAGCGCATCACCGACCGCCAGCCATTCCAGCTCGAAAAACAAGACGTGCTGCCGGATGGCGGAGGCCTTTTCCTGCGTCAAGGCGACCAGCGCACCGTGCGTTGGCGGCGTGGCATCGGCGGCGTGGAGGAGCTCGGCGTAGGCACAGGCTTTCCCGACCGGCTCGAGGAGCGATTCCAGCGCGGCCACGGCGTCGGCAACATCGCCGGCCACCGGCCCGCCCGGAGCACTGATGCTGCCACGATAGCGCTGCGCGAATTGCTGCGCCGCGTCGAGCGCCGCATCCAGGTCGGCGCCGATGCGCGGATCGTCGGCCCCGGCATACAAATCGCCCAGATCCCAGGTGATCCCCTGCACACTGGCTTCATCCGTCATTGCACACGTCCTCCGTAAACGTAGTCAACCATCATCTACGCCGAAGGCGTTGGGCAGCATAGCCCTCCTGCCGAGTAGCGGGTCATCGACGGTTCACCAGCCGCAGCTGTCCGTCCGTCGGACTTGGAACCGCATAGCGACCCATCGGGGAGCGGGCCATGAGCAGACGCAGCCGCAGGCTTGAGACCCGGCGGGCCGTTCAGTATGAAGACGACCACCTCGCTCGGAAGGGAAAACTTTAATGGCAGACGTGAAGGCGACGAATATCGTGTGGCACGCGGGCATGGTCACCAAGACGGATCGCGAAACCATCAGTGGCCACAAGGCGTGCACCATCTGGATGACCGGACTGCCGGCATCGGGCAAGTCGACGCTCGCCGTCGCCTTGGAGAAGGCGCTATGGGCGCGCGGCATACACGCCTACGTCCTCGATGGCGACAATATCCGCCACGGTCTCAACAAGGACCTCGGATTCTCGCCGGCGGATCGCAACGAAAACATCCGCCGCATCGGCGAGGTCGCCAAGCTCTTCACCGTCGCCGGCGTCATCAACGTCACCGCGTTCATCTCCCCCTATCGGACCGACCGCGACCAGGCGCGGCGCATCATGGCGGACGGTGAGTTCGTCGAGGTGTTCGTCGACTGCCCCGTGAGCGTGTGCGAGCAACGCGACCCGAAAGGACACTACAAGAAAGCGCGGGCGGGAGAGATTGGCGAGTTCACCGGTGTCTCGGCCCCGTACGAGGCGCCGCTGCATCCGGAAATCGTCGTCCACACCGACCGTCAGAGCGAGGACGAGTGCGTGCAGACGATCCTGACGTATTTGGAAGAGCGCGGCTACGTGCCGCGCCCGACGTAACCGAAGCCAGTAAGATAAGCGTTAGCCCTGTGCGAATAACCCGTAGCAGGCTGTTGACATGGTATTGGTTGCTAGCGGCGTGGCCCTTTGTCTCGTTGGTCGCCCTGCTCGTCTACTCGATGATCCGCCCACCCGGGAATATTCCGCGCCCCGCAGCTACCGTGGTTCAATGGTTGTGGCGGGGCATTCTCGCCGCTTCGGTGATTTCCGTGGTAAGTTCGCCGATCGCGTTGCGCCGGTCAGCTTTTTCCGCCGGGCGCGCTCCCTTCAGCGTGTGGGCTGCCATGCTCGCGCTCTGCGCGAGCACTGCTTTCCAGGCAGTGTGTGAATTTGTCCTGTTTCAACCTCTTGGATAGGGTCGGTCTAAGAGGGCCGGTCCAGCCGACACGCAAAGAGACGCGCACGGCTGACCGGCTGCGATAGGTAGGGCCGGCAGCCAGGGAATGGAATTCCCTGGCTGAGTCGCATGATTAGGTCACGCTGATCTCAACCGCGGCGCGGTACGAATCCCAGTGGCTGCATTGCGGGCAATAGCCGACCCACTCGGACGCGCCGCGCTGGCAGGCAATGCAATGATAGGCGCGCGGCGTGCCGTTGGCGTGCGCATAGGCATTGACGGCCTGATCGAGCTGACCACGGGCCTTGTGTACTTCGGCCCAGAGATGGTGCAGTCGCGGCGGCACCGGCGGCCCGGTACCCACAGCTTCGAGCTCCTTCGCGGCGGCATCGGTGTTGCCGTCCGCCAGATAGAGCTGCGCATTCACCAGGTGCACGTGCGCCGCATCAATCTGGTCGGCGCGAATCTTTCGCAACAGGGTGCGCAACCGATCGCGATGGCGCGGCTCGCTGGCGATCGCCGCCAACCGTTCGACGAGCACGGTTCGAGGGCTTGAGCGCAAGGCGCGCTCCCACACCACGGAAGCCTCATCGGTGCGCCCGCCGGCGAGCAAGGCGTCGCCCAGACTGACCAGGATCGGCAACGCGGCCGTGCGGTTGTCGGCGAGGCTCTCGAGCGCGCGGATGCGTGCCGTCGGCTCGGTCAGTGCCAAGCCCGCTTGATAGTGCAGCACGGTGAGATACTCGCGCTCACGAGTCGCCTGCTGAATGTCGCGCAGCTCGCCGATGAGCGTCTCCTGCAGCGCGGCCGCTTCCTTCCACCGGTGCCCTTCGACATACCCGTCACGCAGCGCACGCAGCACGCGTGGCGCGTGCGGGTGCAGCGCGCGCAATCGCTCGAGCACCTCGATGCACGGGCCGCGCTCGCCAGCTGCACGGTAGGCGTCCGCCAAGGCAAAGAGAATTTCCGGATCGGTATGGTATTGATTGGCGGCGTCGAAGAGCAGACCACGGGCACGGTGGAGCTCGCCGGTATCACGGTACGAGGCCGCCAGCGCAATGACCGCGTGCGCGTTGTGCGGCCGGCGCTGCCATGCCTTCTGCAACAAGGCGCGGCCGCGCTGCGGATCGCCAGCCCACACCAATTGCTCGCCGCGTTCCTCCCACTCGTCGATGCGCTCACTGCGGCGCTGGCGGCGGCGCGAGCGCCAGGCGAGAAAGGCGCGACGGCCGGCCTGCAGCCACACCACCACGAGCACCGCCACCGCGCCCGTGAGGCAGGCAAAGACCATCAACAATCCCAAGTGGCCTTGCACCTTGTAGGCAGGCGCCAGGTGGAATTCGACGTCAACCGGATTCAGCCACGCCAGGTACGCAACGAGGCATACCATGGCAATCCCTACCAGCACGACAACCGCGCGTCTCATTTGCTGAGCTCTCGCCTTCGATCAGGTGTGGCAGCAACCCGGTTGAGCTGTGTCAGCCCCTAGCGACCAATCCTGCCCTGAGGCGCCCCGAAGGGGGGAGCGGTCCATAAAAAAGACGCAGGCCGCAGGCCTAGTGCGCGTCGTTGGCGAGGCGTAGGTCGCGCGCTTGCGCGCCGTACGGCTCAGGCAGGTCGACCCGGGGGGCTCGTGCCCACAATCGATCGAGGTCATAGAATTCGCGCACCGGCTCATAGAAGACATGCACGACCACGTCACCGAAGTCGAGCACCACCCACTGACCGCGCGAATAGCCCTCGATCGACAGGGCACGCACACCCGCACGCCCGAGGTTCTCTTCGATCCCCTGGGCGATGGCTTGCACCTGGGTGTCCGAGCGCCCCGTGCACACCAGGAAATAATCGGCCAGCGACGTCAATGGGCCAACCTCCATCAGCACGAGGTCGTACGCCTTCTTCTCGAGAGCGAACTTGACGCAGAGAAGCGCCGTGTTGCGACCGTCAGTGGACGTCAATGCGAACCGGCCTTGCCCGCGTACAACCCGTGGCGTGCGATGTAACGTTCAACTGAGGTGGGAACCAAGTAGCGGATGGACGACCCGTCGTGGAGCCGGCTACGCAGAGCCGACGCAGAGATGTCGAGATCACTGAGGCTCTGAAAGACGATCTGATTTCCCGTGCGATGCTCCAATGTCCTTGACGCCGCACGATAGCAAAAGTCCGCGCGCACGGCAACGGGGATTGCCGCGCGCAACGTCGCCGCGCGCACCGGCGGCCGCGAGGTCACGACCATATCGCACAACGCGAACAGGCTGCGATAGCTTTTCCACGTGGCGATCTCACGAAAGGCATCAATGCCCAAGATGAAAGTGAAACGCGCGCGTGGGAGGCGGACGCGCAACGCGCGCAACGTATCGACGGAGAAGGAAGGCCCGCAGCGGTCGATCTCTACCGTGGAAACGCGAAAGCGCGGATTGCCGGCGATCGCCAGGCGCACCATGGCAAGCCGATGCACTGCCGAGACCACGCCCGCCCCGCGCTTGTGCGGTGGCGTGGCGCTGGGAATGAACAGGACGCGGTCGAGCCCCTGCGCCTCACGCACTTCCTCGGCACTGCGCAAATGGCCGATGTGGATCGGATTGAAGGTCCCGCCGAACAAGCCGATGCGAGGAATTTGAGGATTTGAGGATTGGAGAATTTGAGGATGGGGGATGCGTTCCATCAATCCTCCAATTCTCCAATCCTCAAATCCTCAAATTCCCCATCACTCTCGGATTTGCCCGTTGCCGTGGATGACGTACTTGTAGGTGGTCAGCTCCCGCAGGCCCATCGGACCACGGGCGTGCAGGCGATTGGTCGAGATGCCGACTTCGGCACCGAAGCCGAACTCGTAGCCGTCGGTGAAGCGTGTCGACGCGTTCAGGTACACCGCCGCCGAGTCCACTTGTGAGAGAAACCGCTGCCCGTTGGTGTAGTTCTCCGTGACGATGGCATCCGAATGGCCGGTGCCGTGGGTGTTGATGAACTGAATCGCGGCATCGAGCGAGTCCACGACCTTCACCGCCACAACGAGGTCGAGATATTCCGTCCGCCAATCGTCCTCGCTGGCCGGCACCACGTCCGGCACGATCTGGCGGGTCCGTTCACAGCCGCGGACCTCGACGTTGGCGTCGCGCAAGGCGCGAATCATCGGTGGCAAGAACTGGCGCGCGACGCATTCATGGACCAGCAGGTTCTCCATGGCGTTGCAGACACCGGGGCGTTGCACCTTGGCGTTGAAGGCGATGCGTTGGGCCATCGCGAGATCGGCGTGCTCGTCGACGTAGACGTGACAGACGCCGGCATAGTGTTGAATGACGGGAATGGTGGACGACTCGGTGATGGCGCGAATCAGACTCTCGCCGCCGCGCGGGATGATCACGTCGATGTACTCGCTCTGCTGGAGCAGCGTCTGCACGGCGCTGCGGTCGCTCGTGGGGATGAGCTGGATCGCGGCGGCCGGAAGACCGGCCGCCGCCGCCGCCGCGGACAACACCGCGGCGATCGCCTCGTTGGTGGCCAGCGCTTCGGAGCCGCCTTTCAGCACGCAGGCATTCCCGGCCTTCACACACAGGGCCGCGGCGTCCGCGGTGACGTTCGGGCGCGATTCGTAGATGATGCCCACGACGCCGAGCGGAATGCGCACCTGGGCGATCTCCAAGCCATTCGGCCGCCGCCAGCGCGCCATCGTCTCCCCGACGGGATCAGGAAGCTTGGCAACATCGTCGAGCCCCGCGGCCATGGCCGCGATGCGCTCCTCGGTCAACGTCAGGCGGTCGAGCAAGGACGGGGACAGGCCGAGCGCGCGGCCGCTGCGCACATCGTCCAGGTTGGCCTGGAGCAGAACCGCCTCGTTGGTCCGCAGGCCGTCGGCGGCCAGGTGCAGCCAGCGGTTCTTGACGTCGGTTGACGCCGTAGCCACCGCACGCGCAGCCGCGCGCGCACCCTTGCACAACTCGATGACACTTTCATGTACGGTCATAACGCCCGACGATACCGAATCGCCCGTCACAGGCAAAGGGGAGGGTTCCCACGATCGGGGAGCTGAGGTGATTAGGCGTGTCTCTCAACAGTAAAGTTTTGCGCGATTCGGAAAAGACTTCGTGAGAGTGCCCGCAGAGGAAGAAAATGGAAAACCGGGAATGGGAAATTGAGAACGGGGAACGGGCCAGTTGTTTTGGCGCTTGATTTGCCGGTTATTGATTCCCGGTTCTCCACTGCGATCGAAAATCGTCTCTTCCCCACCCTTGATGATTCCGCGCCTCCACCGTATTGACGGCAGCAACTCAAGTGGAGGTCCATATGCTCAAACTGTTCGAACACCCGCTGTCGCCGTTTGCGCAGAAGGTGAAGATTGCGCTGTACGAAAAGGGCATTCCATTCGACGCCGTGGTTCCCGATATTTTCGGGGGCACCGACCAGGCGTTCGTCGACTCGAGCCCGCGGCGCGAGGTGCCCAGTCTGATCGATGGAAGCACGACGGTGTTCGACTCGACGATCATTCTCGAATACCTCGAAGACAAGTGGCCGCAACCGGCGCTGTTGCCCGCTGCTCCGGCGGAACGCGCGCGCGTGCGCATGCTCGAAGAGCTCTGCGACACCTACTTCGAGGCCGTCACCTGGGGCCTCGCCGAGGTCCGTGTCTTCGGACGCGCCACCGGCGAGCTCGCTGACCACATGACGGCACGTGCCGGCGAGCAGATCGCCAACATGCACCAGCGCCTGGACCGTGATCTGGGAACCGCGCAGTTCTTCAACGGCGCGGCATTCGGATGGGGCGATCTCTCCGTGTATCCGTACGTGGCCGGTGCCGCCGCGCAGGGGTTTCCACCGCCAGCCGGCTCCAAGCTGGCCGCGTGGCTGGCGCGCGTCAGCGAGCGTGACAGCGTGCAGCAATGCGCCGCCGCAGCGTTGGAAGCGCTAGCCGGTTTTCAGAACCTCGCACCGATCGTCGAGCAAGGACTCTTCGTGCGCGAATACCGCGACCATCGCCTCGAGTGGATGATGCGCAGCGGTGGCCGCCAGATCGTGCTCGACGGCATGGCCAAGGGTAACATCCGGTTCTCGGTGGAGTTCGCGTAGCCGGCCCGACGCTCGCGTCCCGGCACGGGTCAGGCAATTCATTGATCCAGGTCACGAATTCGCTTGACTCCCGACCGGTCGATCGGTAAACGTAGACCGATCGGTCGGTCGTATGCGCGAAGCAGCTGTCATTGAAATTGGATCGCGGGACCGGATCCTCGACGCCGCGGAGGATTTGTTTGCACGCCGCGGTTTTTCGGGCATCGGCATGCGCGAAGTTGCCGACGCCGTTCGCCTAGGCAAGTCGTCGCTGTTTCACCACTTCAAGAGCAAAGCCGAGCTGTACGCCGCCGTCGTCGGCCGCATCCTCGACCTCTTCGATCGGCGCACCACGGCGGCACTGGCGGCCGGCGGTGATCCGCGAGCGCGCTTCGATCGCTGGATCGACGCCTTGATGGACACCTTTGCCGAGCATCCGACGTCGGCGCGCTTGCTCCTGCGCTCGCTCTTCGAGGACGATGAGCTCGCCGGAACCAGCGAAGAAGAGCAGCAGGCCGACCGCACGCTGAAGCATCTCTTCTCGCGCGTCGCCAACCTGCTGCGCGAAGGAATGGAAACCGGCGCTTTTCGGGTGGCGAACATCCAGCACACGCTGCAAAGCCTGGTGGGATTGATCGTCTACCACTTTGCCTCCGGTGAGTTTGGCGAGGAGATGTTCGGCCAATCGCTGTTTACACCAGCACTCGTCCGCAAGCGCAAGGAAGAAGTGAAGGCTCTGTTGCACCACGGATTGATTGCCGCCGGCAGCGGCCGCAGCGGCAGCGAAAAATAGCGAAAACCCCACACGTGAGGAGCGTAGCGATGACCAACAAATTCCTTCCCGAGCACCGGCGAGCCTTTGGCGATTTCGACGCGATCGACTTTGTCGACGAGCAGGAGGTCGCTCGCATCCGCCAGAAGATCGACATCGACGTGCCGATGGATCTGCATTGGAGCTGGGAGTACGGCAGCGAGATCACCGAGCTGCGCAACCTCTACGAACGCGGCAAGAAGGGCCAGTGGAACGCCGAGACCGACATCGACTGGTCGCAGCCGTTTCCGCACGACGAGTGGTTCATGCCGAAGGAAGGCGTGATGCTGCTGCCGTCGATTCTCAGCATGATGGGGGTCGATGACGACACCTGCCGCCGCGCCGCGCTCGACGAGTTCGCCCACTTGCTCTCGCAGCTGCTGCACGGCGAGCAAGCCGCCCTGCAACTGTGCGGGCAGCTCACCAATGCATGCCCCACGATGGACGCAAAGTTCTACGCCGGCTCGCAGGTGATCGACGAGGTGCGCCACGTCGAAGTGCTCTCCAAATTCCTGCAGCGCAAGGTGGGCATGATCTACCCCATCGATCCAACCATCAAGGTCCTGCTCGACATGCTGCTCGAGGCGCCGACCTGGAAGATGAAGACGTTGGGCATGCAGGTGCTCTTCGAGGGCATGGCGGTCGGGATCTTCGACATGGTCGCCAAGCTCACGAGCAACTCGCTGCTGCGCGACATGATCCGCCGCGTGCAGATCGACGAGTCGCGCCATGCCGCTTTCGGCATTCTCTCCATGCGCAAGGTGGTGAAGGAGTCGACGCCCGACGAGCTCGAGGCGATGGAGGATTTCGCCTTCGGCATCCTCGAGGCGCTGAACGCCAACCAGCAGCTCGACACCCTGCGTCTGCTCGGGCCCAAGTACGGGCTCGATCCGGACATCGTGGTTCAGACCGTCCTCGGGATTCCCGACTGGGCCAAGGTAAACAGCGAAATCTTCATGCACACCGTGGTGCCGAATCTGCGCCGTCTGGGCTTGCTCACCGAACGCACGGAGGATCAGTACCGACGTATCGGCGTCGTCTACGGTGACAACTTCGAGCCCCAGGAGGTCCCTCTCGCCAACTGAGGCCTGCGGCCGGCATCTCTTCTATGGCCCGCTCCCGTTGGTCGCTAGGAGCTGCCAAGTTCGACACGCGGATAGCGGGCGCCGTCATCACCCCAGGTGACGATCGTTTGGCGCACCAGGCGATCGATGCTCGAGAGCGCCGCCTGTAAGCGGCCGCGACGTCATCGTCGTCGGTGGCGGTATTACCGGCCTGGCGGCGGCGTTCGTTCTCAGCCGTCGCGGCGCCCGAGTCACGCTGCTCGACGGGATGCGGAGCCGGCGGTTGGCAGCACGTCCGAAGCATTCGAATCCTGGCGACGGCTCGGGGCGTCGCAGGTTCAACACTCACAGGTGTTTCTCGGACGCTTGCGCAATCTGTTACGGGACTACTATACCGACCTCCTCGGCGCGTTGCTGGACGCCGGCGACCAGCGCTTCGCGCCGCCATCTCCACCCGATCGTGAGGCGACCATCGCAAGCTGTGAGCGCGCCGCGGCTGCCGCGTAAACGGCTGTCTCGAAACCACTGCTGCAGGCGCAGGGGCCTGCAGCCACCGAGGGACTCCTCACTGTTTCAAACAGTGGTGACGGCAGCGGGGCTTGGTGCTGGCATGGCCGGCAGCGCTGCAGTAAGACGGTAGCGCGAGGTGCATCTCCGCATGCGCGAACTGGCGATCGGCAACGCTCGAATCGAGCTGCTCCACGGCGACATCACCCATCAAGACACCCACGCCATCGTCAACGCGGCAAACAGCGGGCTGCGCGGTGGGAGCGGCGTCGATGGCGCCATTCATCGTGCCGGCGGACCGGCGATCATGGCGGCGTGCCGCGCACTTGGCGGCTGCCCGACCGGCGATGTCAAGCTCACCACCGGCGGCAACCTCAAGGCGCAGTACGTCATCCATGCGGTCGGCCCCGTCTACCGCGACGGCCAGCACGGCGAACCTGAGCTGCTGGCCAGCGCGTACCACCGCAGTGTCGAGATTGCCGGCGAGCACGGCGTTACCAGCGTGGCGTTTCCGTCCATCAGCACCGGCGTGTACAGCTACCCGGTTGCCGACGCCGCGCGTATCGCACTCCGCACCGTCGCCGCGGCGCTGCCGCGACACCCCAACATCCGCCTCGCGCGCTTCGTGCTGTTCAGTGCCAGCGACCTGGCAACCTATGAGCGCGTCCTCGCCGAGGTGGCCGCGACGTTGCCAAAGCCCTGACACGACGAGTCGATGCCGGAGATCGCGACGCCACAGCTCGAGCTGCTCTACAACGTGAGCCGCTCGCTTCACGCCCTGGTCGAGCTCAACGATCTCATTCCGGTGGTCGTCGAGAAGACCAAGGAGTTGCTCGATGTCGACGGCTGCTCGGTGATTTTGCTGGACGAGACCGGCCGCGAGCTCTACTTCCCGTGGGTCAGTCCCGAGAACTCCGCGATCGCGGAGCGCCTGCGCAACCTACGCATGCCGGCGGACAAAGGTATCGCCGGAACAGTCGTGCAAACCGGGCTCTCGCTGCTGGTTCCGGACGTCCGCCGTGATGCGCGCTTCTACTCGCAGATGGACCAGCAGACCGGCGGCGACACCCAGTCGATTCTCGCCGCACCGCTGCGGACGCAGCACGGCATCATTGGCGTCATCGAGTGCATCAACAAACGCCGCGGCGAGTTCACCCTCTCCGAATTGACGTTTCTGGAAGCGCTCGCGGCGACCATCGCCGTGTCCATCGAGAACGCTCGTCTCTACGAGACGCTGAAGCTGTCCGAGGCACGGCTGCGCGACGAAGTGGCCTTGCTGGCACGCGAGCGTCCGGTGCGGACGCGCTTCACCGACATCATCGGCAGCGGCCCGGCAATGGACAAGGTCTTCCGTCTGGTGGAAAGCGCGATCACGTCACCAATTACCGTGCTGCTGCAAGGCGAGACCGGCAGCGGCAAGGAAGTCATCGCACGCGCCATTCATTTCGAGGGGCCACGCAAGGACAAGGCCTTCGTGGCGGTGAACTGCGGGGCGTTCTCCGAGACGTTGTTGGAAAGCGAGCTGTTCGGCTATCGCAAAGGCGCCTTCACCGGCGCCAACGCCGACAAGCGCGGGCTCCTCGAAGCCGCCGACGGCGGCACCATGCTGCTCGACGAGATCGGCGATACGCCGCCGAGCCTACAGGTCAAGCTGCTGCGCGTCCTGGAACATGGCGAGTTCATCCCGGTGGGTGACACGCAGGTGCGCAAGGTCAATACACGCGTCATCTCCGCCAGCAACAAGGACCTGCAAACGGAAGTGCGTGCCGGGCGGTTTCGCGAGGACCTGTACTATCGCCTGAGCGCGTTTCCGATCCACGTCCCGCCGCTGCGCGAGCGCCGCGAAGATATCCCCTTGCTGGTCGCCTATCTGCTCAAACGCGTGGCGCACAAGTGGGGCAAGGGAGAAGTCGGTGTCGCGCCGGATGCAATGGACTGCCTGGCGCGCTACGCGTGGCCCGGCAACGTGCGCGAGCTCGAGCATGAGCTCGAACGGGCGGTCACCCTGGCGGGTGATGCCGCGCTGTTACAAGCGGAGCATTTCTCCGAGCGCATTCTCAGTGCATCAACCGGGGGCGGCCGCATCCGTCTCAGCGGTTCACTCAAGCAGGCACGCAGCACCTTCGAGAAGGATTACATCGCCCACGTGCTGCGCACGCATAACGGTAATGTCTCGCACGCCGCCCGCACACTCGGCATCAGCCGCGTGATGCTGCAGAAAAAAATGAAAGAGCTCGGGCTGCGGTCGGCCACTGTGTAACAACGGTCGCACTCGGCAAGGACCACGTCGCGGGAGGCGACTCGCCGAAGCACAGCCGTTCTTGGCCACCCGCCGGTTGCCGCGATCTAGGCAGGCTGCGGGACCGCTAAGTTTCTTGAGCGGCTAACTTTTTGTAGCACCTCGCCGCCGCCCCAATATCCGTTGCGCCGCATGACGAATTGGTCGACCGCAAAGAATTCTTTGCGTTGCAGCAGCCTGGGCACTGCAGTCGCGCGGCACCCCACACACAGGGTGTGACAAAATCGGTTGGCACCACCCTTGCGAGGCATAACGAGCAATCAGGAGGTACATGACGATGGCAATCGACATGACAGCTCAATTGGCTCCTATGCTTTGGGGAATGGTCGCACTGATGGTGGTGGCGAGCATTTCACTGCTTGCGGCGCACACCGAAAGCTGAACCCTGCCGCGCACGCCGCGCACAATGACGCAGAAAGGAGAGCCCCAATGTTCTCGATTCCATTGATCAGCTCGGTGCCGATACCCGGATTGTTCGGTGGTACGGTCATCGTCCCCGGATTGGGCGCGTTTTTCGCCGTCGTATTGATCGCCGCGCTCGTAGGCTCTGGCCTCGGAATGCTGCGTCAGTTGACCAGTCCGCATCCGGATTCCGCCACACGACACCCGGCATTGATTCCTCCAGCAATCGATCACAACGATCATCACGTGCACCAGGAAGCCGCGTAGGTATCACCTTCCTCCGCGCCTCCGTCCACAGCGGAGGAGGGTTGCGGTTGGCACACAGGGTTCAAAAACCCGCAAAGCGCTCAAACATGAGGAACCGCAAACAGGAAACGGAAAGCGGGTAAATGGGCGGATGGTCCGTTGAGCAGTATTTAATTTCCGGTTTCCTGTTTCCGGTCTTCCATTTCTTTTCGAGAAGTTCGATAGCCTTCAGGGGCCCGGGACGATCTTGAAGACCTCGCCGCCGATATCGCAGATGTAGAGCTCGCCGCGCGCGTCTTCTCCGAACGAAGAGAGGCTGCTGATCGCCAGCCCGCCACCCGGCGCCAGCTCCGTGGTGTGATCTTGTAGCTGTGTCGCCGCGCCACCGACAACGCGCAAGCTGCGGATGAAGGCGCTGCAGAAATCGCCGTAGAAGTATGTCCCGCGCAGGTCCGGCATGGCACAGCCGCGATAGACGTAGCCCCCGGTGACGGCGCACCCTTGGCTGTGGTCGTAGTCCAGAATCGGGAGGGTCATCCCCGTTTGATCGCAGCTGCTGCCCGACGGGTAGCAGTGCCCGTTGCCTTCGACGACGTTCCACCCATAGTTCTGACCACCGCTGCTGCCGACAGGCTGAAAATCGATTTCTTCGAAGCGGTCCTGGCCGACGTCGCCAATGTAGAGATCGCCCGCGGTACGATCGAAACTGAAGCGCCACGGATTGCGCAGCCCGTATGCCCAGATCTCATCCAGCCCGGCTGTCGCTCCAAAGAACGGATTGGTGGCGGGGTTGGCGTACGGCGCGGCGCCATCGACGTCGATGCGCAGGAGCTTAGCCAACAGCGTGTTGATGTTCTGCCCGTTGCCCTGCGGATCACCTTCGCTGCCGCCGTCACCCAAGCCGATATACAGATACCCGTCAGGGCCAAAGGCCAGGTGGCCGCCGTTATGGTTGGCGAACGGTTGGGTGACGTGCAACAGCGCCGTCTCGGTCGGGTCGGCAACGTCCGGATCGGCGGAGACCTGATACTGCGAGACCACGGTGTTTCCCGAGAGGTCGGTATAGTCGACGAAGAAACGCCCGTTGATGGCATAATTCGGGTGGAACGCCAGACCCAGCAAGCCACGCTCGCCGCCACTGGTGATCTGCGTGTGAATGTCGAGGAACGGTGCCGGCAGCAGCGCGCCCCACTTCATGATGCGGATGGTTCCCGTCTGCTCGACAATGAAGATCCGGCTGATATCGCGCGGCGGTGCGGTGACCAGCAGCGGCGAGCTGAGCCCGCTGGCGACGCGCACGGCTTTGATGGCTGTGCCCGAGACCGGCACGATCCCGGAGCAGATGTCACCGCAGCTGTTGCTCTCGAATTGGCAGGTGGCGGAGCAGCCGTCACCGTTGAGCACGTTGCCATCGTCACATTGCTCGCCCGGCTCGGTGACGCCGTTGCCGCAGGCGGCGGTGGTGCACAAGTGCGTGAATCCGGTGGGAGCCAGGCTGTCATAGGGAAATCCGCTGGCAATGATCGCCAGGCGCGCGCTGCACGCCAGACGATCGACGGTCCCCAGGGCACAGCGCAGATTGACGCGCGTCGCTTTCGTGTTCGGCAAGCGATTGCGCGACGCACACGAACGGCCGTGCGGCGCGAGGGTCGTGAGGCAATAGCGCGCGCCGCTGATCACGGCGGTTACGTAGTTGGCCGACGCACTCTCGCAGGTCTCGATGACGGCGCGTGCCGGGACGCTGCTCAGCACGGACACCGTGACGATGAATAACCAGACTGTTTTGATGCGCATGAGAGCCTCCGCAGAGGCCGACTATACCATGCGCGGCGGGGTGCAGAAGCAGCTTTTTTCTCCTGCTGCCGGTCGCCGGATGTCGCGGGGATCCCTTTCGCTGCTGCCCTTTTGACTTTGCGTTTGCCTTTTGACTTGCTTCGGGATCAGCGCACGTAGATCGCGTTGGCGTAGATCCAGACGAAGTCGTGCGCCAACACCGCGGTCGCATCGTTACGCAAGTCTTCCCGCAGATGCAGCGGCACCATGCGCACCTCGGCGCGGTAAGCGCCCGCTTGCGTCGGCGTAAACGCGAGAGCAGCGGAACCCGAGGCCACTTCCTCGAAGCCGTTGTCGATGGCGCGAAGAATACGCAATGTGAGCTGCGGCGGCTCGTGATTGGGGTCGAGGTGGCGCACGCTCGGGCGGGCTACATGCAAGACCGGCTGATCGGTGAGCTGGACCTCGGCGCCCATCTCGAACGTCTGGCTGCCGACCTCGGCGTGGTAGTCGAAGCCTTCCGGATAGCCCATCACTTCGAAGGCGCCGTACAAGCGCCCGGCGCGCAGCGCCTCCTTGAGGTCGCGATCATCGAAGCTGCCGTCGGCCTTGGGCTGGACGAGTAGATGATTGGAGAACCACATCATCATGCGGCGGAAGCTGTCGACCCGCTCGCCGTCCTGCATCAGTTGTTTGAAGGTGTTGCGATGGCAGTCGGTGGCCATGGTCGTGACGCGTTTCTCGCCGCTCGCCAGCACCGATCCCCAGCGCGTCAGGTAGCGGGGGTCCTCGCTGATGATTCCCAGGAGAATGAGGTCCGGCGCCATGAGACCGGGATCGTTGAGCCGCAGGACGAACTGTGCTGCCTTGCTGACATTGAGCAGCAGGTTGGCGTGCACGTTGTACATCTCGAAGCCGTCGAGCGGCAGATCGTGCAGCTGCGCCACGGTCCAATTCTCAGTGTGTGACACCAGTGCCACGGCGCCCTTGGCACGCAAGGCTTCGATCGCCTCAGCGGTCATGGCTTCGTAGATCTCGCTCCGCGCGGGCTGATCGGCGACATGCTCTTCCAGCCCGACCGGCATCGTTCCCGATTCGCATCCGGCCATGATCAGCGCGTGACTGCCGTCGGGGCAGCCCGACCACGACGCCGCCGGGTTGCCGTCGTGCATCACCAACTCGTCGCCGCGATCGGCGCGGTACAACAGCGCCTCGGGGTACGGAGTATCCCCGAACGATTCGTCGTGATCCGTGAGCATGACGAAGTCGTGCTTCGATTGGCACAGGCCGCGCCGAAAGTCGTCGAAGCACACGGGATCACGCACGCCGTTGACCACCGGCATGCCGTCGCAGGCATCGTGCGAGTACACACTGTGCGCATGGATCAGCCCGCGCCGGTCGATGAGGCCGCGCGGCCCGGGCTCGGCAATCGAGGTGTAGGCGACGCCGGGCGCCCAGAAGTCTCCGGGGATCCGCGTTGGGGACGGGCTTGCCGTGGGTGTCGGCGGTACGGTCATGGTCGGGGTGGCGGTCGGTGCGACGCTGCACCCGGCGAGCGCGCCGCGCACCGCCTCGATGATCTCATCGATGGTGATCTGCAGACTGCCGTCGACGTCACCGCTGCTGCACTCCGCGAGCGGGGCGTTGCCGAGGGCAACATTGACCATGGTGATCAGGTCATTGACCGTTACGTCACCACTGCCGTCGCAATCGCCGACACATACAACCTGGTCGGAGGCCGCGGCACTGACGACACCGAACCGTGCAGCGAGCACAACGAGCGCCAGCAGCATGCACTGCCACGCCTGCCTATAGATTCCCCGGTAGCCCATCGGATTTCCCCCGTCCGCGCCGGCTATCAGCCTGGCTGCACAGCCCGCGCGTGCTTCATTGGCGCTTCGAACGCCTGATCAGTGGTTGTGACTCGCACCACACTGCAAACGAGATATCATCCAAGGTGGCACATTTCATAGCCCAAAGCGCTAGCAGCCTGTCGGACTTGGCAGCCCGCAGCGACCCAACGGGGGAGCGGGCCATAGAAAAGACGCCAGCCGCAGGCCCAAGGCTCCCGGGCTGCACGCGCGGCCTCGTCATCCAGCCGCGGGCAGCAGGCGCAGCTTGTTTTTGGCCGCCTTGCCGACTTTTGTGCGGCTCGACTTGGCGGCGACGTGCTCGAGCAGCTCGCGCGCTAGTCCTTTCTCCTCGCCACCGCCTTCGGCGAAATTGAAGGCAATGTAGAACAGCTCCTCCGGGGTGAGCACGCGCTCCTTGCGCAGCCGCTCGCCTAGGGGAAATGGCGAGCGCAACAGCTCGCGCAGCTGGTCGAATGCCGGATCGTGACGGCGCACCACGGCCGACAGGGCGTGGCGGTGGGCTTTCAGCTCCGACACCGCCAGCGCAAAGCGTGCGTCCACATCGAACGCCGGCGAATCCTTGAGCAGCGCCAGCCACCTCGCCGCGCTGGCGAAATCCTTTTTCTTGCGCAACGCGTCGGCGCGCGCGCACACGCGTGTGGCCAGCGCCTCGGCATCCAGCGCATTGAGAAAATGGAAGTACGCGGTGTAGAGACGGTCCTCGCGCTGCTCCAATGCGGCTTCGAGCTTCTTGCCCAACGCGTCGCGGGTGTCGCGCTTCCAATCGCGGTCGTGCGCCAGCAAGATGTCGGCAACCGTCCACGCCCGGCGCTCGTCCTCGCAGTCGAGCAGCTCCTTCATCAAGGCACTGCGCGCGGCGGGCAGCTTCTTCAGCGACGTGATCGCCTGATCGCGGCGCGCGTAACTGTCGTCGGTCAGATACCCGATGAGCGTCTTCACCACCGCGCCGGAGTCGACGCCGCCCAGCTTTTGCACGGCGAAGCGCTTCACCAGCGGCTGCGCGCTGTCCGCCAGCCGGTTGAGCTGCGCCAGGTAGCTGCGCTCCAAGGTTTGACCGTCGAGGAGGTGAATCACCGGCCGCAAGACGCCCACCTCGTCGTCGCTCTCGAGCAACGGCAGGAGCGCATCGATCTCGGCCGCCGTCAGCTTCGCGCCGCGCAGGCACTGCACCAAGGCGCCCAGTGCATGGGTCCGCACCACCTGCGGCTCCTGCTTGTCCAGCATGCCGAACAAGCGACGCCGGGCCTTGGCATCGGCGAGCGCGCCGAACAGCTTGGCAGCGGCGACCAAGGCGGTGCGATGTCCCTTGGCACCAGCGGCGAGCGCTTCGGTACGCGCGAGCAGCTCGGTTCGAGCACGGGCATCGAGCCCCGGCACCACGCCACTGACGGCGTCGCACGCGGCGCGATTGGTGTCGAAGTCGTTGCCGGCCATGAGATCGAAGAGGAGATCCAGCGCCGCCGCGGTACGCACGCGCGCGCAGAGGTCGATCACCGCGTTCAACCGCCGCCGGGGCGCGTCCTTCACCAGCTTCTTCGCCGCGCCGACCGCGGCTTGACCATAGGGAGCAAGGATCTCGACGGCGCGTTGCCGCAAGGCGTCTTCCGGGCTGTCGAGCAACGGCACGAGGTATCCGACCCCGTCGCGCGGCCGCACACGCTCGAAGTAACCGACAGCGAAATCGCGCACCACCGCGTTGCGCCCACCAAGAGCTTCACCCACGGCACGCACCGCCCGCTCGTCACCCGCTGCGAGGTGGGTCAGAACGAGCAACGCCGCGCACCGCACCTCGACGTCCGCGCTACCGATCAGGTCGATCACGCCTTTCAGGGTGGCGTCCACAGATCTTGCCTACCACGGGGCGGGCAAGCGAGGGAAGGATTGAAGCGCATGGCTTGGGCCCCTATTCATCTGCGCCTCTGCTCCTCTGCGTGAGAAGTTCTTGTCGCCTTGGGGAAGATTGTGAAGTTGTGGTCGTGGCCGTCACTCAAGGGGGCGTGCATGCGCGCGGCGAATGCGGTAGAGGAAACGCACGTGGCAGCCGCCTGGTCAGCCGCACAACAGAGGAGGAGCTCGTGAGCAGGGTCGATCGTACATTGGAATTGCGGTGCATCAATACGATTCGTACGCTCGCCATCGACGCGGTGCAGAAGGCGAACTCGGGCCATCCGGGCCTGCCGCTGGGTGCCGCGCCAATGGCGTATGTGCTGTGGCAGCGGCACTTGCGGCACAACCCCACGGACCCGCACTGGCCGAACCGCGACCGCTTCGTGCTGTCGGCCGGGCATGGCAGCATGTTGCTGTATACGTTGCTGCACCTGACCGGCTACGACCTGACGATGGACGATCTCAAGGCGTTCCGGCAGTGGGGCAGTCGCACGCCGGGACATCCCGAGATCCATCTCACACCGGGCGTCGAAGCCACGACCGGGCCGCTCGGGCAAGGCAGCGCCAACGCCGTCGGCATGGCCATTGCCGAACGCCTGCTGGCCAACCGCTTCAACCGCCCCGGGCACACGCTCGTCGATCACCGCACCTACGCCATCGTGTCGGACGGCGACCTCATGGAAGGGATCTCGGGCGAGGCGGCCTCGATCGCCGGACATATGCGGCTGGGGAAGTTGATTTATCTGTACGACAGCAACCACGTCTCGCTCGACGGACCGACGAGTATGACCTTCACCGAGGACGTCGGGGCGCGCTACGCGGCGTACGGTTGGCACGTGCAAGACGTCGCCCAGGGCGACACCGACACCGACGCGATCGATGCCGCCATCAGCGCCGCCGAGGCCGAGACGGAGCGCCCGTCGATCATCGTGATCCACACGACCATCGGCTTCGGATCACCCAACAAGCACGGCAAATCGGAAGCCCACGGCAGCCCGCTCGGCGTGGAGGAGGTCAAGCTGACGAAACAGGCCCTCGGGTGGGACCCGGAGCGCTCCTTCTACGTTCCGGAGGACGCGGCGGCGCATTTCCGCGAGGCGATCGAGCGCGGCCAGCGAACACAAGCCGAATGGCAGGAAGGTCTCCAATCCTACGCCTGCGTATTCCCGGAGTTGGCCGAGGAATGGAACGCCGTGCAACGCGGCGACCTGCCCGCGGGCTGGGATGCCGATGTGCCCGCGTTCGGGCCCGGCGATGCACAAGCGACACGACAGGCCGGCGGCAAGGCGCTCAACGCTATCGCCACACGCGTGCCGGCGCTCGTCGGCGGCGATGCGGATCTCTCGGTGTCGACGAGCACCTCACTCAAGAATGCCGGCTCGTTCGACGCGGAATCCGGCGCCGGCCGCAACTTCCATTTCGGCGTGCGCGAGCACGCCATGGGCGCGATCGCCAACGGCATGGCCTACCACGGCGGCGTGCGCCCCTTCGTTTCGACCTTCTTCGTGTTCTCCGATTACATGCGCCCGGCGGTGCGCCTGGCGGCGCTCAACAGCCTCCCGGTGATCTTCGTGTGGACTCACGACTCCGTAGCGCTGGGTGAGGATGGCCCCACACACCAGCCCATCGAACATCTCATGGCCCTGCGCGCCATGCCGCACCTCGCCGTGGTTCGTCCCGCCGATCCCAACGAGACGGCAGAAGCGTGGCGTTGGGCGATGACGCATCGCGACGGCCCCGTGGCCCTCGTGCTGACGCGGCAAAAAGTTCCGGTCCTCGATCCGGCGAAGCTGGCGCCGGCGTCGGGCCTAGGGCGCGGTGCCTACGTGCTGGCGGACGCCAACGGTGGCCGCCCGCAAGCGCTCATCATCGGCACGGGCTCCGAGGTCCATCTGGCCCTCGAGGCACGGGAGATCCTTGCCAAGAGCGGAATTGCCGTGCGCGTCGTATCGATGCCGTGCTGGGAGACCTTCGCGCAGCAAAGTGCCGAGTACCGTGAAGCGGTTCTGCCCTCCGCGGTGACGGCACGCGTGTCGATCGAAGCCGGCGCCACCTTCGGGTGGTCCACTTGGATCGGCAACCACGGTATGGCCATCGGTATCGATCGCTTCGGCGCCTCGGCACCGGGTGAGGTGAACATGGAGAAATTCGGCTTCACCGCCGAGCACGTGGTGCGCGCGGTCCGGTCGCTGGTGGCCTAAGGTTCCCTCCGAAAGAAGCGAGACTCACGCAAAGACGCCAAGGTGCCAAGAACGACGTCGAGGATCAGAGACATGTTTCTTCCCTTCCCACGACGCACGGTGAGAGTGAATCCGTCCAGTGGGTTCGTTCTTGGCGCCTCTTCCTTGGCGCCTTTGCGCCTTTGCGCGAAACAATCTGCTTCCTGCTTTCGAGTTGGGTTGTGATGTTGTCAGTTGCTTCATCTGTGGAAATGTCGCTCCGATGCACACGTTGCTGATCGTCGACGACGAAGCGCTGCTGGCGCGCAGCCTCGCAAAATTATTTTCCCGACTCGGGTTCGAGACCCAACACGCCGGCACCATCGCCGACGCGAAACGCATGGTGGAGGCCGCCTCGGCCGACATCGTCTTGCTCGACCTCCGCCTACCTGACGGCAGCGGGCTCGACCTGCTCGGGGCACTGCTCTCCAAAGATGCGGACCTGCCGGTGATCATGATGACGGCGTACGGCTCGGTGAGCGATGCCGTGCACGCCATGCAGCGCGGTGCCCGCGACTACGTGCAGAAGCCGTTCGATCTGAACGAGATCCAGCTCAAGGTCGAGCACGCCCTGCGCGGCACGCGCGAGCGGCGCGAGATCTCCTACTATCGCGAACGCGGCGCGGCGGCCGGCGCCATTCTCGGTGAATCGCCATCCGCGGAGCGCTTGCGCGCGCTGGTGACGCGGATTGGACACATGACCAGCGGCGCCGGTGCTCCCGCCCCAACGGTCCTGCTGCTCGGGGAAACCGGCAGCGGCAAGGGGCACGTCGCCCGCGCGTTACACGCCAGCGGCGGCCGACACGATGGCCCCTTCATCGAAGTCAATTGCACGGCGCTGCCGGAAAACCTGATCGAGGCGGAGCTGTTCGGGTACGAAAAAGGAGCGTTTACCGACGCCAAGACGGCGCGCGCCGGCCTGTTTGAAACCGCCGAAGGGGGGACGCTGTTCCTCGACGAGATCGGCCACATCTCGCCGGCGTTGCAAGCGAAGTTTCTGAAGGTGATCGAGGAGAAGGTCGTGCGCCGCGTGGGCGCCAACGCGGCGCGCCGTGTCGACGTGCAGATCGTCGCCGCCACCAACCGCGACCTCGAAGCCGCCGTGCGCCTCAACGAGTTCCGCGAGGATCTCTATCAGCGTCTGTCCGTCGCCGTCATCCGCATCCCGCCGCTGCGCGAGCGCGAAGGGGATGCGGCGCGGCTGGGACGTGCCCTCCTCGAAGATACCTGCCGGCGCTACGGCGCCGTCCCCCGCGTTTTGTCCGCCGAGGCCGAGGCGGCATTGGCGCAGTACCCGTGGCCTGGCAATGTGCGCGAGTTGGCGAACACGATGGAACGCGTCGTTCTGTTTTCCGACAGCGACCCGGTGCGCATCGACGATCTTGGTCTGCCGACGACGTCCACCGCGGGCGGCACCGTCGCCGTGACGCCGTCGGGTGATATCCGCATCGACTTTCCCGACAACGGCCTTTCCCTGGAAGCCGTCGAGCGCGCCCTCATCGTACGGGCCCTGGACAAGGCTTCCGGCAACCAGAGCGCGGCCGCGCGCCTGCTCGGCATCTCCCGCGACACCCTGCGCTATCGCTTGGAAAAATTCGGCTTGGGCTGATCAGCGCATTGACTCAACGGGCAATGAATCATTGGGTCATCGATTCATTGAGCCATTGGTCTGATGCCCGATGACACAATCACCCAATGACTCAATGGCTATTGTGATCAGTCTCGTTGCTGAGCTACGGCGTGACGGACGGTATCGAGGAGCTGCAGCAGATCGAGCGGCTTGCGCAGCAGGCGGCAGATATTCAAACGTTCCGCATGCCGTTCGTGCTCGGCGGTGCAGAACGCACTCATCACCACCGCCAGAGCAGGCCGCCGCTCGGCGCTGAGCCCGGCCAGCAGGTCGAGGCCGTCGCCATCGGGAAGCTTGACGTCGAGGAGGAGGACGTCAAACGAAGTGTCGGCCAACTGCTCCAACGCCGCCGCGCGACTCGCCGCGGTGCTGACCGCGTAGCCCTCACGGAGAAAGAGTCGCACCAAGTGCTTCCGCAGGACCGTGTCGTCTTCGACAATGAGAATTCGCGTACCCACGCGGAACCATAGAGCAAGGCAGATGCCTGCGGTGCATCGGGCCCCCGCCGCGCTGCGCACTCGCATGCGAACGCAAACCAGGCAAAAGGCCCAGACCGAGGTGGGGCTAATCACCCACCCTAGCAGCCTGTCGGACTTGGCAGCGCCTAGCCACCAATCCTGTCCTAAGGCCCCCCGAAGGGGGGAGCGGGCCATAGAAGTGACGCCGGCCGCAGGCCCTAGGCAGGTTGTTGGCTGCATGCTACACGAGCGCGACCGTGCCCCGATGCTGAGCCGCGCCGCAGTGCTGATCGCGTCCGAGACGTTCGAGTTGCGCGAGCTGGAGGTGCCAACACCCGGCCCCGGCCAGGTGCGCCTGCGCGTGCACGCCTGCGGTATTTGCGGATCAGACAAGGTCCTGGCGCAGGTGTCCGCGCCCGGCACCATCCTCGGTCATGAGGTGATCGGCGAGATCGAGTCGTGCGGCGCCGGCGTGACGGCGTGGCACCCAGGCGAGCGCGCCGTGCCACTCGGTGACGGGCTGGGGATGTCGCCGCACCGCGGCGGCTTCAGCGAGGGGATCGTCGTCGCAGCCGCGACCTGCGTCCGCGTGCCCGATCCGTTGCCGAGTCTCCACGCCGTCCTCGCTGAACCACTCGCCAACGGCCTCCACTTCGTTCGCCGCGGTCGCCTGCAGCGCGGGCAACGCGTCGCCATTCTCGGGGCCGGACAGATCGGCTTGTCCATGTTGTTCTGGGCGCGCCGCTTGGGTGCCGGCCGTATCGTGGTGAGCGAACCGGTTGCCGCGCGCGCCGCCCTGGCCAGGGAGCTGGGAGCCGATATCGTCATCGCGCCGCCCGCGGGTGCTGATCTCACCGCGGCAATTGCCGACGCCCTCGGCGGCCGTCCGCAGCTGGTGCTCGAGGCGGTTGGCCGTGCCGATGTGATGGAGCAAGCCGTGCGCCTGCCGGGGCCCGGCGGCGCCGTTGTCGTGCTTGCCGGAATTCCCCGCGACGCCCTCACGATTCGGCCGGCGTCTTTGTGTTTGAAAGAGACCGACCTCGTCTTCCCGATCGGCACCAATGCCGCGGAAGTCGAAGAGGTGCTGGCGATCATGGTGGCCGGCGAGGTGCCAGCCGAACGCTTCGTGTCGCACCGCATCCGGCAGGCGGACATCCCGGCTGCGCTGCGCGACCTCGGTCGGCCCACGGATCAGATCAAGGTCGTCGTGGACTACTTCGCTAGCACGCGGTCAGACTTGAAAACTCGCAGCGACCCAACCGGTGACGCACCATGGAAATGACGCCGGACGCAGGCCCGTTGACCGATCAGGAGGTGCGCGAGATTCGCGGCGAATTCCCGGCGCTCGAACGATATACGTACTTTGCTACCAACGGGCTCGGCGTGCTGCCGCTGCGGACGGTGAGCGTGCTGCAAGGTCGCCTCGACGGCTACGCGCGCAACGGCGTGATTGCGGCAATCAAGGGGAACGTGCCTTTGGTGGAAGAGACGCGCGCGCGGGTGGCGCGCCTGCTCGGCAGCGACGCCGGCGAGGTGGCCTTCTGCCGCAATACGTCCGAAGGCGTCCTGTGGGTCGCACACAGCTTGCCTTTGCACGCTGGTGACGAGGTGCTTGCGGTGCAGGGTGAGTATCCGGCTACCGTGCTCCCGTGGATGGCGCGGGACTCGCGCGGCGTGGTGACGCGGCTGCTGCCGCAGCATGACCGGCGCATCACCCCTGAGCAGGTCGCCGATGCGTGGACCCCACGGACTCGCCTGCTCTCGGTGAGCTTCGTGCAATTCAACTCCGGCTTCCGCGCCGACCTGCGCCGGCTCGCCGAGGTCGTCCACGAGCGCGGCGGGCTGCTGTTGTGCGATGCTATCCAGGGACTCGGCACCCTGCGGCTCGACGTGCGCGACAGCGCCGTGGACTTCCTCACCGCCGGGACCCACAAGTGGCTGCTCGGTCTGCAAGGCCTGGGCGTCTTCTATTGTCGTCACGCGTGTCTCGATCTGCTGCAGCCGCTGCATGTCGGCACCGGTAGTCTGCTCGTCGACACCGATCCGGAGGACCCCGAAGCGCCGTACGACCAACGCATGGTTGCCGGCGCGCGCCGCTTCGAAGAGGGCACGCGCAACTACATCGCCATCGCTGCGCTCAACGAATCGTTGCGGTTCATCGAGGAGATCGGCAGCACGCGCATCGAGGCCCGCGTTCGTGAGCTCACCGACTACCTGGTCGACGCGGTCGAGCGGCGTGGCTGCCATGTCGAAAGTCCACGCGGTCGCGGCGAGTGGTCAGGGATCGTGCTGTTTGCGCCGCCGCCGAACGGGCCCAGTGCGCGCCAGTTGGTCGATACCATGCAGAACCAACGCATCGTCATCAACGCCCGCGAAGGATGCATCCACATGGGCGTGCATTTCTACAACACCGTCGAGGAGATCGATCGGGTGTTGCGGCTGATTGATGAGAGCCGATGGTTACAGTGACACAGCGCGGCCGATGCCCGAGTCCAAAAGCGAATCACGAAAACACGAAACGGCGAAAGCACGAAAAAGAGAAAGGATTTCGTCTCTTCTCCTTTCCTGATTTCGAAATTTCGTGCTTTCGTGATGCCCCGATGGCGGGCGAACTGGCGGATTTCTTCTTCGTTTTTCTTGCAAGCTTCAGACAACGGGGATGGCGATGAAAGCAATTCAGATGACGGCGATCGGCGGGCCGGAGGTGTTGCAGGTGGTCGAAGTGCCCGAGCCGCAGCCCGGGTCGGGCTTTGTGCGCATCCGCAACCGCGCCATCGCGGTGAACTTTCACGACATCAACACCCGGCGTGGCGATGAGCCCGACGTGCAGCTGCCGATGATTCCGGGAAGCGATTTTGCCGGTGTCGTCGATGCGGTTGGCGACGCCGTCACGCACATCAAGCCCGGCGACCGCGTCCTGGGAATCAACACGGGCGGTGCGTACGCCGAGGCGACGCTGGCCATGGCGCTGCTGGCGGTTCCGATTCCTGAGAGGTTGTCGTTCGAGCTGGCAGCCGCGTGTCCAGTCGCCGGGTTGACGGCGTATTTCATGACGCATCAGGTGCAGACGATCCGTCGGGGTGACCCTGTGGTCGTTCATGCCGCCGCGGGCAGTGTCGGCTGCTTCATGGGCGGGCTGCTGCGTCAGCTCGGGGCGACAAGCATCGGCCTGGTGAGCTCCGCGAACAAGGCCGAGGTGGCGCGGCGTGCCGGCTACACGCATGTCGTGAACTATCGCACCGAGGATCCGGTGGCACGCGTGCACGCGCACACCGGCGGGGCCGGGGCGCGCGTGGTGTACGACTCGGTGGCCGGTCCGCATTTCCGGCGGAGCATCGACATGACGGCCGTCGATGGCACCGTCGTGCTGTTCGGCCACGCCGCCGGCGATCCGCCGCCGGAGGCGTTGACCCACTGGCTGCGCGGCGGCCGCAACATCGCCCTGCGCACCTACTTCCTCGGCACGACGATCCAGGCCCACCTGAGCGCGATCCCCGCGGCGTACGCACATCTCTTCGAAGCATTGAGCGCCGGCGCGATCCACCTGCCGATCGAGACCATGCCGCTCGCCGACGCGGCGCGGGCCCACGCGCGCATCGAGCAGCAACAGACGGTCGGCAAAGTCATCTTGGTGCCGTGAGCTGATGACGCTGCAGCGGCTCAACGGGCCGCGGATCAGGGAGGATGCTGGCCGCATGCGGTAGCGGCGTGGCATGCTGCGCCTGTATAATCTGTCGATGACGAAACCTCGGGTCTTGCTCTCGTGGAGTAGCGGTAAGGACAGCGCTTGGACGTTGCACGTTCTCCGGCAGCAGGGGGAGTATGACGTCGTTGGGTTGCTGACGACGGTGAATGAGAGTGCCGGCCGGGTGGCCATGCACGCGGTGCGCGAGCAACTGCTCGAAGCGCAGGCGGCGGCCGCGGCGCTACCGCTGTGGCGGGTGCCGATTCCGTCGCCGTGCAGCAACGAGCAGTACGAGGCGGCCATGCAGGCCGCCCTGCACCGGGCGCGCGTGGAGCACATTGATGCCGTTGCCTTCGGCGATCTCTTTCTCGAAGACGTCCGCCGCTATCGGGAGGAGCGCATGGCCGACTCCGGCCTGCGGCTGCTCTTTCCGTTGTGGCAGCGGCCGACGCCGGCGTTGGCGCGCGAGATGATTGCCGGCGGTGTGCGCGCCATGCTGACGTGTGTCGATCCCAAGCAGTTGTCGCCGGCGTTCGCCGGCCGCGAGCTCACCCTCGATTTGCTCAGCGACCTTCCCCCCACGGTTGATCCATGCGGTGAGAACGGCGAGTTCCACAGCTTCGTGTTCGCCGGCCCGATGTTCCGGCATGCCATTCCGATCAGCGGCGGCGAAATCGTCGAGCGCGATGGATTTGTGTTTGCGGACGTGCTGCCTGGGTGAGCCCGGATCGCGGCGCAGCGTTGACTGAGGCCCTCTCTTCTCAAGAGACAAAACGCGAGGCCGTTCCGGCCTCGCCTTCATCTGGTACGTGGCGTTTCGACGTCTTCCCTTCAGTCCTCGTGCCCTTTTGGCTCGTCAAGAAAAGAGTTGTGGCCGACGGAGCGCACGGCTCCGGTGGCGATCCAGCGCCCGAAGACTCCCGCCGGCTGGGCGATGCGGATGAGGAACAGCGGATTGGCGCACGGCGATGCGATGGGACCGAGCGAGCCGGAAAACCCCGCATCACCCTGCGCGCTGAGAGACACTTGTGCCGTGTCGTAGGTCACTTCAATGCTGTTCCCCTGACCGTCACCGATTGATCGGCGAACACCGTGGACGAGAACAGCAATGAGCATACGCTCAGTAGCAAGTATTTCATGTGAATCTCCTTTCCTTTTCGTTTTTCGGTTCTGGCCGTTTCGACCAGTCCGGTTACAGGGTCATTTCCGAAACGCCACGTACAACAATCGACGCCTGCGCTCCCTGACTTCCTTGAAGTGCCGAGCTCAGGACGAGCTCACCGGCGCCGCCGGCGCGTCGACCACAACAGCGCGGCCGGCGTCAGCAGGAGCCACAGGGCCCGGTGTGCCGATGGGCTGGCATCGATCCCGCAACCGCCGCCATCGCTATTGGCCGGTGGATCCGCCGGAGTTGCGGTTGGCCGCGCCGTCGGCGTGGGCGCGGCCTGGGAAACGGTTTCGCCA
>Ga0265331_10000132_pt1 | contig 97353 bp, 80 predicted proteins | sample 41923metaG_FD_202088 | JGI IMG/M metagenome (GOLD analysis project Ga0265331, IMG submission 202088) | Rhizosphere microbial communities from Carex aquatilis grown in University of Washington, Seatle, WA, United States - 4-19-23 metaG | ecosystem: Host-associated > Plants > Roots > Rhizosphere... | reverse complement strand
CGATGGGCAGCACCGGCGGCAGGCACCCGCCGGCGGGCAGGCGCCTTTCCTTCACCAGGTGCTGCCACAACAGGCCGACATAGACCATCACCCGCAGCGCCATCCAGCGATCGGAGGTGGACTGGAATTCCAGCAGCAGCAGCAGGTAGGCGTCGCCGCCGCCCCGCACCGGGATGCGCCAGATCACATCGCCGTCGCGGCGGTCGCCGTCCGCGCCGTGGAACTTGGCGTTGACCCGCTCCATCGAATCCACGAGAAGGTCGTCCAGCCAAGGCTCGGCCACGAACTCGCGCAGCAATTGGGCCACCATGCCGGGATGGCTGAACAGGCCGTGGTAAAGGGCGTCGTGGTCGGACATGTCAGGTCCCCGGCGGTGGCGCCTTGAGGGTGAAACGGAAGGTGCTGCCGGTGCCGGGCGTCGATTCGACCGCGAGGCGCCCGCCGTGGCGCTCGACGATCTTCTTGGCAACCGCCAGGCCCAGGCCGGTGCCGTCGTATTGCGCCTGGGTGTGCAGGCGCTGGAAGATGGCGAAGATGCGCTCGAAATACTGCGGCTCGATGCCGATGCCGTTGTCCCTGACCGAGAATTCCCATTCGCCGCCGATGCGGCGGCTGTCGACCTGAATCTCGAGCCGCCGCGCCTTCGAGCGGTACTTGATGGCGTTGCCGACCAGGTTCTGGAACAGCATGGCGACCTGGATGGGGTCGCCTTCCACCGTCGGCAGCGCCGTCCAATCGACGCGGATGAGGGCGTCATTCTCGTCGATCGCCAGGGTCAGGTTGGTCAGCGCCGTTTCCAGGGCGTCGGCCACCTTCATCGGTTCCATCGGCGCGCCGCGCCGGTCGATGCGCGAAAACTCCAGCAGCCCCAGCACCAGCCGGTCCATCTTGAGGGCGCCGTCCCGGGCGAAGGCGATGAATTCCTTGCCCGAGTCCTCGAACAGGTGGCCATAGCGGCGTTCCACCAGCGAAAGGTAGGTGCTGATCATGCGCAGGGGCTCGCGCAGGTCGTGGGAGGCGACATAGGCGAACTGTTCCAGATCCGCGTTGGAACGCGCCAGTTCGGCATGGGCCTCGGCGAGGCGGTGATCGCTCGCCATCCGGTCGGGGGATTCGGCGGTGGCATGGAACTCCCGCTCTCGGGCAATGCTTTCGTCGAGCACCGGTGCGGCGCCGCGGCCCACAGCCGAAGCGATGGCCACCTGGTCGCCAAGGTGCTGGGCGACCCAGAATGCCGCCAGCAATCCGATTGCCAGCAGGATGGCGCCGCCGATGGCGATTTCCGCCAATGACCGATACAGCGACTGGTTGACGACGTCGGTAGGCAAGCCGAGGACGATCGACCATTGCCACGCGGCGATGGGTGCCGTAACCGCGGCGACTTCCGTGCCCTCCAGGGTCACCGTCTGGAAGACGCCCTGTCGCCCGTCGCGGATCGCAGCCAGCACCGCCGCGTTGGTTCTGGTGCCGATGAACCGATCGGCCATGCGGTTGCGGGCGACGATCGTTCCGGTCTGGTCGACCACCGCCACGGTCCAATCCGGGGGCATCGCCTGTTGTTCCAACACCCGGCTGAGCGCCGCGGGCAGGATCGCCATCCGCAGGCAGTAGGCAATTTTTCCGTTTATCGTCACGGGAACGTTGACCGCGGCGACGTTGCGCCGGTTGACGACGCCCATGAACATCTCGGACAGCGCCGGTCTGTTCTCGGCGAATACGGTCTTCACCGCCGAGGCGCCGCCTACCGCGGGAAGCGGCGCGCCGAACGGCATCAGGGTGTTGAATATCTGCTCGCCGCCGGGGCCGATCAGCGCCACCGCGGCGGCGTCGTGATTGAGCGCCATCACCCGCTGGGCGTGGAGGTAGAGCGTCCTCAGGTCCTGGTTGAGCGCCGCATCGGAATTCGCCAGCGTCAGCAGCGCGGTCGCCATGACGTCGAGCCGCTGGGCGACGGCGGCCGCCGTCGCATCGGCCCGGTGGGAGAGGTCGCTGGTCAGCGCCATCCGCTGCTGGTTGCCGAGACGATAGACGGTGAAGACGGAGAACAGCGTGGTCGGGACCATCGTCACGATGGTCAACAGCAGCAGCCAAACCTGAATTCCCCAGCGCAATCGGTTGCTCATGGCTTGTCCTGGGCCAGGGTTGCCTGCAGCCGGGCGATGGCGTCGCCGACCAGAAGGCGAAAGCGGGGGACGGCAGCGATCACCGCGGCGCGGTCGCCGCCGGTGGCCGCCTTCTCGATGAGGCGCGCGGCATCCTCCACCGTCTCCAGTCCGAAGAGGCCTGAGGTCGACTTCATGTCGTGGGCGATCACGCGGATTTCCTCAAGCGGTGCCGTGGCGGCGCCCTCGAGCAGGCGGGCGGCGGCAGAGGCGGAATCGGCGATGTAGCGGCGGCACAGATCGGCCACCGTGGCGCGGTCGAGGCCGGCCGAGGCAATGGCTCCGAGTGCGGGCTCGATGTTGGCCGGCCGCCGCAGCGCGAACGCGCGGGGAAGCAGCCGGCCGATGATGTCCTCGAGTCGGTCGCGGGGAACCGGCTTGATCAGATGGGCGTCCACGCCGGTCTCGCGGCACAGCCGCGCGTTGTCGGCCAGCGCGTCGGCGGTCAGCGCCACGATGGGGAGGTGGCCGCCGCCGGCCCGTTCGCCTTCGCGCACGCGCATGGCGAGGGCGAAGCCGTCCATTCGCGGCATGTGTCCGTCGGTCAGCAGCAGCCCGTACCCCCCATCGGCAAGCAATTCCATAGCCTCGATGCCGTCGGCCGCGATGTCGTAGCACATGCCGATGCGGTCGAGCATCTTGGCGATGACGGTCTGGTTGATCCAATTGTCCTCGGCGACGAGGATCAGCGCCTGTTCGGCCCGCGCGGCGTCGCGGTCTGGAGCCGTCCAGGCGGTGCCGCGCCGCGGCGCCGCGCCGGCCAATTCCCGCTCCCGGCGGCACAGGCGGGCGGCGGCGGCGATGAGGGAGGCTCGGCGCGGCGGCTTGGCAGCCACGTCATCGGCGCCGATCGCCGCCGGATCCAGGGTCAGCGCCTGGGTACGGGGCGCCAGCGCCAGCACCTTGGGCGCGCGTTCCGCCAATCGCGCCTTTTCCGCCCGCACCAGGGCGGCGGCGTCACCGCCGATGGCCGCCGCATCCACCACGCACAGGTCGTAGCAGCCCCCCATGGCGGCGGTGAAATCGCCGATTTCCGCGTGGTCGACCGCGGCACCCGCCCCGGCCAGCGGGGCGGCCCAGGACTGGGCGCGGCTTGGTGTCGCCGCGGCCACCAGGATGCGCAACCCCGCAAGGTCCGTCGTCGGGGCGGGCGCCGGCGCTTCGGCCTTGCCCAGCCGGACGACGCAGCGGAAGCGGGAGCCGACACCCGGTTCGCTCTCGACGCTGATCTCGCCATCCATCAGTCCGGCCAGGCGCCGGCAGATCGACAGGCCCAGACCGGTGCCGCCGAAGCGCCGCGCGGTGGAGATGTCGGCCTGGGTGAACGGCTCGAACAGCAGATTCAGCTTGTCCCTGGCGATGCCGATGCCGGTATCGCTGACGGCGAATTCGATCCATACCCCGTCGCCGTCCCGCCGCACCGGGCGTGCCGCCACCTCGACGTGGCCGATCGAAGTGAACTTGACGGCATTGCCGACCAGATTGAACAGCAATTGGCGGATGCGGGTGGGGTCGCCGGCCAGTTGCTCCGGCAGGTCGGCGGCGATGACGGTGACGAGTTCGATGTGCTTTTCGTCGGCGCGAGCCGAAAGCAGGTCGGCGACGTCCTCGACCGCCTCGCCGACCGAGAAATCGACGCTGTCGAGGACGATCTTGCCGGCCTCGATCTTGGAAAAGTCGAGAATGTCGTCGATGATGTGGAGCAGCATGCCGGAGGAATCGGAAACCACCTGGAGCATCTCGCGCTGTTCCTCGGACAACGGGGTGTCGCGCAGCAGCTCGGCCATGGCGACGACGCCATTCATCGGCGTGCGGATCTCGTGGCTCATGGTGGCGAGGAAGTCCGACTTGGCCTGGTTGGCGCGCCTCGCCTCCTCGGTGGCCCGATGCAATTCGCGGGTGCGCTCGATCACCTGCTGTTCCAGCCGGTCCTTCAGCGCGGTCAGGTTGGCATAGAGCAGCGCGTTCTCGATCGACACCGCGATCTGCGTCGACAGCAGCTCCAGCAATTCGACGCGCGAGCGGCCGAAGGCGCCCGCGGTGAGGTCGTTTTCGAGATAGAGAACGCCGGTGAGGTGGTTGCGGTTGGTCAACGGCAGGCACAGCAGCGAGCGCGGGCGCGAAGCGGCCATGTGGGGATCGTGGGCGTAGTCCTCGGCGGCGAAGGGGTCGTCGAGCACTATCGCCTGATGGGTGGCGATCACCTGCTTGACCACGCTGACGGCCAGGATTTCGGCACAGTCGTCGAGTGGAACCGATTGCACCAGCGCGATGTCGTCCTCGTCGGCCTTGGCGATCGCCTCGACGCACCAGAGCCCGTCGCGCTCGACCAGAAGGGTGCCGCGGGTGGCGCCGGCATTGGCGATCACCAGCCGCATCACCGCGGTCGACAGGGTCGACAGGCGGATGTGTTCGCTGAATGCCTGCGAGGCCCGGATCGCGGTGCTGGCGTCGAGGAACTGCGACGTCAGCGCCCATGCCGGCCCGCCGTCGCCGTTCGCCGGCGCCGGGGCTTCGGAGGCGAAGTTGCGGGCGATCCAGGCGGACAGGTCGCGCGCCTTGGCGGTGGCGCCCCAGCGCTCGTAGGCGGCCAGCGCCTGGCGGAACAGCGTCTCGGCCCGTCCGTGGTCGCCGGTTTCGTGGGCCAGGCCGGCCGCCCGCTCGGCAGCCAGCCCCTCGTCATGGGCGAATGCGAGCGAGCGGGCGGCGCGGACGGCGTCATCGTAGCGCCCCCGGGCCTTGTGTTCATGGCCGGCGGCGCGCAGGCGCTCGGCATCCAGCAGCGCCGCCAGGGCGCCGAAGCCGTTGTCGTGGAAGTTGGCCATCTTGGCCAGGCGCCGGCGGACGGCGCGCGCCTCGGCGGCGGCCTCCCGCCGCTGCGGATTGTCGAGATGCCGCCAATAGGCATAGCAGACGATGATGCCGATGATCGCATGGCGCAGGTCGGCGACCTGGCCGAGGCTGGTCACCGCCAGCCTGCGGCGCAGGCGGACTCGGCGGTAGGCCTCGTCGAGGCGGCCGAACAGCAGATTGCGGTGGGTGAGGTGGGCCTGGATCTGCCACACAGCCCTGACGTCGCCGCGCGTCGTCAGGCGTTCCAGGTCGGTGGCTTCGTCGAAGAACGGGCCGGCGAGGTTGGGCGGCGGGCGGACCGCCCCGGTGAGGTCGGCGATCACCTGCTGGAAGATGCGGAAGAACTCGATCGAGGTCTGTTGCCGCAGCGTTTCGGCCTTGGCCCGGTATGCCGCCGCCTCGTCGCGCAGCGCCCCCAGCGGCGCGCCGGCGAACAGCTTCTGCATCACCACCTGGTTCAGGCAGATGGCGGCGAACAGGAAGTCGCCCCGCACCATCGCCAGATGGTGCGCCTCGACCAGCCCCGGCCAGACGTCGCCGATCGGCCGATACCACGGCTCGATGAACGCCTTGACCATGAACGAGGCCTGGGGCGAGCCGCCCGTCCGCTCGGCCACGGCCAGCGCGATGCGGCCGAACCGCGCCGCCTGGACGTAGTCGCCCAGCCGGGCCGCCAGCACCATGCCGAAATAGGCGTAGCTGCTGGGCGCCGACGGCATGTTTCCGAGCGTCAGGCACAGGCGGACCGACCGGCACACCAGCAGGACGAATCCCTCGGGCTGGGCGAAATAGGCCGGCGCGGCGCAGCGGCCGAGGATGCGCCCCGCCGCCAGGTCGGTCGGGTCGGCCGCCTGGGGCAGCGCGGCGATGTCGTCCTCGCCGCGGCCGAGCGCGGCGATCCTGGCGCGGAACAATTCCCAAGTGGCGTGGCGGGCGGCGATGCCCCGGTACAGCGGTCGGCCGAGCAGGTCGAGCGCCTGGGCGCCGAGTTCGAGGGCGTCGTTCGGTTTCTGCTGGGCGATGTAGAGCTGGATCCGGATTTCCAGCGCCTGCACCCGCTCTACCGCGGTTTCGGCGTGGCCGTGCACGGCGGCGACCCGCCGCTCCACCGTGTCGAAATCGCCGGCCCACAACGCCAGCTCGGCGGCTTCCAGATGGAGATCCATCGCCAGCCGGCGCAGCCGGGTCCATGCATCCGTCGGCAGGATCCGCAACCCGGCCTCCAGATAGCCGAGGGCGGGTCCGATGCTGACCGCGGCGCGGGCGGCGCGGGCGGCGCGGAGGTTGAGTTCCGCCAGCTCCACCAGGTCTTCGGCCGAAAGCAGCATTGCGGCGCGGTTGAGCTGGTGGACCACGTCGAACAGGTTGTCGCCGCCTTGGCGCTGCAGCGCGCGGCCGATCGCCAGGTGGCACGGCAAGGCGTGGTCGCGGTCGAGCAGCGCGTAGGCGGCTTGGGCGATGCGGTCGTGGGCGAAACGGTAGGTGACGTGGGCGCCGACTTCCGCGGCGGCGGCATAGCGGTAGTCTCCGCCGACCGGCAGGACCAATCCGGCCTCCAGCACCGGCCACAGCAGTTCCGCGGTTTCCGCCTCGGGGCGTTTCGCCGCGGTCGCCAGCAGGGTCAGGTCGAAGAGGTTGCCGATGCATGCCGCCAGGCGCAGCACATCCACGGTGGCCGGCGGGAACTGGCCGACCCGCTCGGCCAGCAGGTCGGCCTGGGCCACGTTCATCATCCTGCCGGCGATGGCGGCCAGATCCCAGGACCAGCGGCCCAGGGCGTGGGCATAGCTGAGCAGCCCCAGCCGTTCGAGCTTCTCCAGGCTTTGCCCGAGGAGGAAGGGATTGCCCATGGTTCCGGCATGCAGCAGCTTGGCCAGGGGTCGGACGTCGCCGTGGCCGGCGGCCAGGGTGTCGGCGAGCAGGCGGGTGGTCGCCGTCTCGTCCAGCCCGGCCAGCCGCACCTCGACCAGCCTGGCCTGGGCCTGGACCAGCCCCGCGATCATCGCGCGCAAGGGGTGGTCGTCCGGGGTCTCGTTGTCCCGGTAGGCGCCGACGATCAGCAGGTGGGGCAGGGCGGAATCGGCGACCAGGGCCTCGATCAGCCGCAGCGACGACAGGTCGGCCCATTGCAGGTCGTCGAAGAACAGCACCAGGGGCCGCTCGGCCGAGGCGAGCGCGGCGATCATCTTGCCGAAGACGTAGACGAAGCGGTTCTGCGCTTCCATCGGTCCCAGCGCGGGCACCGGCGGCGGCATGCCCACCAGCGGCTCGAGGCCGGGGATCACCGCCGTCACCACCCCGGCCTGATCGCCCAGCGCTTCGGACAGGCGAAGCCGCCATTCGCGGGCGTGGGCGCCGTCGGCGGCAATCTGCCGGAACAGTTCGCCGAATGCCTGGATCATCGGCGCATAGGGGACGTTGCGGCGCTGCACCTCGAACTTGTTGTCGAGGAACAGCCCCTGGCGCTCCGCCACCGGCCGGCGCAATTCGTTGACCAGGCACGACTTGCCGACGCCCGATTCGCCGGTCACCAGCAGCAATTTGTGGCCGCCCTTGGCGACCCTGCGGAAGGAATCCACCAGGACGTCGTACTGGGCCTCGCGGCCGTAGAGCAGCTGCGGGATGCGCAGCACCGCCCGGCGGTCGCGCACGCCGACCGGGAAGGCCGGAATGGCGCCGCCGGAGCGCCATCGGTCCCGGCAATCCTCGAGATCGGCATTCAGGCCGTAGGCGCTCTGGTACCGGCTTTCGGGATCCTTGGCCATCAGGGTGGCGATGATCGCCGACAGCATTTCCGGCACCGCGCCGTTGCGCTGGTGCGCCGGCACGGCGGTGCGCGCGATGTGGCAATGGAGGAGTTCGAGGGGGTCGTCGGTCTCGAACGGCGGCCGCCCGGTCAGCAACTGGTGGAAGGTCGCCCCCAGCGAATAATAGTCGGAGCGGTAGTCGACCAGGCGGTTGATGCGGCCGGTGCGCTCGGGGGCGATGTAGGGCAGGGTGCCCTCGATGTCGCCCGAGACGTCCTCGCGGGTCAATTCGGACGCGATCTGGAAGTCGATCAGGTTGACCGCGCCGGTGTCGCGGTTCCAGACGATGTTGGCGGGACAGACGTCCTTGTGCACCATGCCGGCGCCATGGACCGCAGCCAGCGCGTCGGCGACGCGGACGGCCAGCGCCAGGAAATCCCCGACCGCCATCGGCCGCCGGTCGCAGGCGAGGTCGAGCGAGGCGCCGCCGATGTCGGCCAGGATGATGGACAGGCTGCCGTCGGTCGAGCCGACGACATCGAGCGCTTCCACCACGCCCGGATGGCGCAGCCGCCGCAGCAGGTCGAATTCATGGCGGAATCCGGCCGCCGCGCGCGGGCGGCCGGCCGAGCCGGTCAAGGTTTTCACCACCACCGGGCGGTCGTCGGCGAGCCGCAAGGCGCGCGACACCGTCGCCCGCCCGCCGACGTGCACGGTGTTGACGATCCGATACCCCCGAACGGTGCTCCCCATCGACGACCATCCGGTCCCGTTGCCGGCCGGAGTGTACTATAGCCTTCGTCAGACGTCGACTTTTGCCGGCTTCTTGCCTTTTGCGAGCACCTCGCTTTCCCAGTCGTCCATATACTTGGCAAGTACCGGCCGGCAGGCGTTGTAGGAATCGCTGATGCTGGTGTGCAGGTTGGTGTGGGTCCATTCGTAGTCGGTGTAGGGATCGACCGGCAGCTCCACCAGCTTGATCTGCTTGCCGCCGGACTCCCGCCGCCGCGCGTTCTCTTCCTTGAGGTGGAAGCGGAACAGCTTGACGTCGTCCTGCGAGGTGGTGGCGGCGAACATCATGATGAGGTTGTCCAGCGCCTCGACCAGGTTGCGGTGGGGGCGAATCTGCTTGCGGTCGAGGATGCGGCTGACCCACACCTCGTCGAGATCGGGATGGTTCTTCAGCAGGTGCCAGAAGCCGACGGTGTCGACGGTGGCGCCTTCGACATAGGTGCAGCCGTTGATCACCACCGGCGAGATGATGTAGGGCAGGCCGCTGCAGGCGCACAGGGTCTGGGTCGAGATCTTCTGGTACTGGGGGTCTTTGTTGGAGAAAAGCTCCAGCTGCTGCAGATCGACGTTGTAGGCGTTGTGGTAGAGGATCGGCACGTCGTCGAGATCCAGCAGCCCCATGTCGAAGCTTTTCAGCAGGCTGTACTCAGGGCCGTACCAGAGCTTGTTGAGTCCGGGCGTCTCGCTTTTGTACATCATGCTGATGAGAAAGCGGGCGACGGGATTGGGGGCGAATACCCCGTTCAGCAGCATGTTGTTGAAATCACCGCGGTTCCATTTGCTGGGCGACAGGAAGAAATCGAGGATGTGCTGGTAGCCCGCCGCGATCTCGCTGGGCACCACCAGGTTCTGGTAGGAATTGGGGTCGACCATGTACTTCAGCGACGCGGCGATCAGCTCCGGCACGTCGGGCAGGAATACGGTCGGGGCGGGGAACTTGTCGTAGACGTCGTCGGGACGGAAGAAGCCTTCCATCGTTTGGGTGACGTATTCCAGCTTTTTCGCGCGGTCCGGGCTGGCGTGGTAGATGCACGACAGCCAGGCGCCCACGCAGGATAGGCTCCAGACGTCGAACTTGATCTCGGGGAATTCCTGCAAGGCTTTGAGGAATCCGACGCTGATTCCCACCGCCGGGCCGCCGCCGGCGACCGTGAGCGCGCGTTTCCTGGCAGGCAGCATCCGGGTGTCCTCCAAAGGGGTATACCGTCGCATCCTATGCCGGAACGATGGGCAGCACAACCCCATCGGGTTCTGGGCTGATGTTGCGCTATCTCAGCTAATGGTAGGCCCTATGGGCTATACAAATCAATCCTGGGCATGGTCACCGAAGCGCAGGATGTTTTCGGCATAATGCCTTTTCACCGGTATTGCGCTATTGTTCGCCGGACGCGGCAGGGGATCGGCAGGGGAATGGAGATACAGGCGGTAACGCGGGTGGAAGACGGCTTCGTCCGTCGCTTCCTCGAACTCGCCGGCGGCTATTGGGGCGGTGACGAAAAATGGAAGGTGCGGGCTCTGACCGCCGGCTTGGTGCTGTTCACCATCGGCCAGGTGATCGTGCCGATCATGATCAACCTGTGGAGCCAGCGCCTGTTCGACGCCCTCGAACAGCGGTCGATGGAGCGCTTTCTGTTCATGGTGTCGCTGGTCTTCGGCATCATCGCCTTCAACATCGGCAACACCCTCCTGCACTTGCGGATCAAGCGGCGGCTGCAGCTGGGGTGGCGGGTGTGGCTGACCGCCAAGCTGCTCGACGGCTGGGTGTGGCGCGGACGCCACCACCAGGTGACCTATCTGGCCGGCGATCACGACAATCCCGACGGCCGCATCGCCGAGGACGTCCGCATCACCACTGAATTCGCCATCGACCTCGGGCACTCGCTGTCCTATTGCGTCATGCTGCTGATCAGCTTCACCAGCGTGCTGTGGCTGCTGTCGGGCGCGCCCGAGATGACCATCGGCGGCCTCACCTTCGAGGTGCCGGGATACCTGCTCTACATCGCCCTGGTCTACGCAGCCGCCGGCACCACCATAGCCACCCTGCTGGGCCGGCCGCTGGTGCGCTCGGCCAACCGGCGGCAGGGGTTCGAGGCGGATTTCCGCTTCGGCCTGGCGCGGGTGCGCCAGAACGCCCAGGCGATCGCCCTTCTGCATGCCGAGAACGAGGAGCGCCGCCGCCTGTTCGGCCTGGTCGACGGGGTCAAGACCGGCTGGCACGTGCAGACCTCGGCGCTGTCCAACGTGATGGCGTTCAGCGCCGCCTATTCGGTGCTGTCGGTCGCCTTTCCCATCCTGGTGGCGGCGCCGCGCTACATCTCGGGGGCGATATCGCTGGGGGTGCTGATGCAGACGGCGCAGGCGTTCCAGCAGACGGCGGCGGCGCTGTCCTGGCCGATCGACAATCTGCCGCGCGTTGCCGAATGGAAGGCCTCGGTCGAGCGGGTGATGGGCCTGTTCGAGGCGCTGAAGCGGCTCGACGAGGAGACCGCCGGCGCCGGCATCGAGCGCATCGACGTCGACCGCTCGCCGACCGAACGGTCGCTGTGCTTCCGCAACCTGACGATCACCGATCCCGACGGGCGCCCGGTGGTCGAGGAATTCGACATCGAGATCGAGCCCGGCGACCGCGTGCTGATCGTCGGCGATCCCGGCGCCGCCATCGCGCTGTTCCGGGCGGTGGCGCGGGTGTGGCCGTGGGGCAGGGGACGCATCGTGCTGCCGTTCCATACCCGGGTGTTCGTGATGCCGCAGCGCCCCTATCTGCCGCGCGGCCCCCTGCGTTCCGCGCTGCTCTATCCGACTCCGCCCGAATCGATCGGCGACGCGCAGCTGCATGCGGTGATGGAACGGGTCGGCCTGCACCATCTGATCGCCCGCCTCGACGACAGCGATTCGTGGCGCGAGGCGCTGGCGGTGGCCGAGCAGCAGCGCCTCGGCTTCGCCCGCATGCTGATACGCCGGCCGGACTGGATCTTCGTCGAGGACGCCACCGACGCCCTCGATCCCGAGGGCGAGGAGACCATGCTGCGCCTGCTGGACCAGGAATTCGCCACCGCCACCCTGGTGACCATCGGCAGCCATGCCGGCCTCGAGGCCCACCACCGCCGCAAGCTGGTGCTGGCGCGCACCGACGGCAAGGTGGTGATGCGTGAGGAAGCCTGCCGGGCGCCCGCGTCCGGGTGCCTGCCCGATCCGGTGATGTGAACCGCCGCGCGCCTCAGGCGCCCTTGCCGCCGTGCATGCTGGACCAGCGCACCGGGTCGTGGAGGAACGAGCGGACTTCCTCGATGGTGCGCTTGTCGAAGCGCCCCTCGGCCTCGGCGACTTCCAGCACGTCCCACCAATTGGCCAAATAATGCAGGTCGACGCCGATGTCGTGCATGCTCTTCATCGCGCCGGGGAAGACGCCGTAGAAGAACACGACGAAAGTGTGGGCGATCTCGGCCCCGGCCTCGCGTAGCGCGTTGCAGAAGGTCACCTTCGAGGCGCCGTCGGAGGCTAGGTCCTCGACCAGCACCACCTTGGCGCCCGGCTTGAAATCGCCTTCGATCTGGGCGTTGCGGCCGAAACCCTTGGGCTTCTTGCGCACATACAGCATCGGCAGCATCAGCCGGTCGGAGATCCAGGCGGCGTAGGGAATGCCGGCGGTCTCGCCGCCGGCGACGGCGTCGAGGGATTCGTAGCCGATGTCGCGCAGCAGCGCGTTGGCCGCCAGTTCCGAGATCTTGGCCCGCGCCCGTGGGAATGAGATGACCTTGCGGACATCGACGTAGACCGGGCTGGACCAGCCGGAGGTCAGGGTGTAGGGCTCCTGCGGGCGGAAATTGACCGCGGCGATCTCCAGCAGGATGCGAGCGGTGACGAGCGCCGCCTGTTTCTGTTCGGGAGTGCGGGAAACGGTGCTCATGGCAGTGGCCCCTCTTGGCTGGTTCGCGCGCGCCTTGCCGGCACGGGGCTCTATAGGCACAATCGCCGGCGCTCGCAAGACGGCAAAGAAGGAAAGCGGATGTCGGTGCCGATCGTGACCACCGGCGACGGTTCCGTCGCCACCGTGACCCTCAACCGGCCTGAGCGGATGAATGCGCTCAACCTGGTCATGTGGCGGCAATTGGCGGAAGCCTTCGCGGCCATCGCCGGCGATTCCGGTATCCGCGCCGTGGTGCTGCGCGGCGCCGGCACCCGGGCCTTCGCCCCCGGCGCCGACATCGACGAATTCGAGTCCTCGCGCGCCGCCGCCGGCCTGGCCCGAATCTACGACGCGGCCATGCGCCGGGGGCTGGACGCGGTGCGCGCCTGCCCCAAGCCGGTGGTGGCGCTGATCTTCGGCCCCTGCGTCGGCGCCGGGCTGGAACTGGCCTGCTGCTGCGACCTCAGGATTTCGGCGCGTTCGGGCCGCTTCGGGGTGCCGGTCAACCGCATTTCGGTGGTGATGCCGCTGCCCGAGGTGGCGGTGCTGCGCCGCATCGCCGGCCCGGCGGTGGCGGCCGAGTTGCTGCTGGAAGGCCGCATCCTGGATGCCACCGAGGCGCTGTCCAAGGGCCTGCTGACCCGGGTGGTCGACGACGATGCGGCCGAGGCCGAAGCCTACGCCGCGGCCAGGCGCATCGCCCAGGGGGCGCCGGTGGTCAACGCGACGCACAAGCGCTTCCTCGCGCGCCTGGACGACCCGGCGCCGCTGACGGTGGCCGAGGCGGAGGAATGCTTCGCCATCCTGGATACCGCCGACTACCGCGAAGGGCTGGCGGCGTTCCGCGAGAAGCGGAAACCGGTCTTCAGCGGAGAGTGAGGATCCGCGACGGCGCATCATCATCACCCTCGCATTGAGTGCACTGTCACCGAATTATTTTCGGTGACAGTGCACTCAATGTCCGGCGTCCGCGGCTACCGCCGCGCCAGCAGCCGCAGCCCCAGGCCCTCGGCCTTGTCGGCCGGCAGCCAGGCCAGCATCGCCAGCAGCGGCAGCAGCGCCGCCTTCTTTAGCGGATGGGTCTGGTCGGTCAGTGCCGCTTCCAACAATCCGGCCAGGCTCGGCGGCGGCGCCAGATGGCCAGCGCGGCCCAGCAGCATGTTGCGCAGCTGCTGGCGCCAGTCGCGCCGGGTCCAATGCCCGGTCTGCGCCGGCAGGCTCAGGCGGCGGGCGTGCTCGGCCAGCAGCGCCGACGTGCGCTCGAAATTGCGGGCGTCCTCCGCGACGTCGGTCAGCGCCAGCCGATGGCGCCAGTAGCGGTTGGCTCCGTGGGCGCGGTAATCGGCGAAGGGGGTCCCACTCGCCGCCAGCCGCCCGTAGAGCGGCGCCAGGGCGCACAGATATTCGTCGGCACCCATGCGCCACGGCGCCTCGGGCATCGGCAGCACCTGGGCGAGGTAGCGGCGGCTCCAGAAATTGCCGCTGGTCGGCGCCACCGGATAGGCCCACGGGCCGTAGGCCAGCACCCGCGCCCGCAAATCTCCCGCAGGCAGCGGCACCGTCGGGATCTGTCTGCCCAGCGGCCGGCCATCGCCGTCGATCAGGTCCATCGGCGCGTGCCATTGCACATCGGCCTCGTCGGCCAGGGCGGCGGCGGCGCGGCGGGCGGCGTCCGGCTTCAGGGTGTCGTCGGCGTCGAGGAAGCCGATCACCCGGCCGTGGGCGACGGCATAGCCGGCGTTGACGGCCGAGGCCTGGCCGCGATTGGGCTGCAGCACCGCCCGCACCCGGGGGCAATAGGCGGCGATCACCGCGGGTGAGTCGTCGGTGGAGCCGTCGTCGACCACCACCACCTCGACCCGGGGATGGTCCTGGGCCAGGGCGCTGTCGATCGCGGCGCCGACATAGCGGCGGTAATTGTGGTTGTTGACGACGATGCTGACCAGGGTGTCAGCCATGGGCGGCCTCCTTGACCTGGACCCACCAGCGCGCCAGCGTCCGCCAGGTGGCGGGCAGCAGCAGGACCGCCAGCGGCCCGGCCGAGGCCAGCACGCCGATGCGGTCGGCGAACAGCGGCAGGGCGAAACCCGCCGCCCATGCCGCCGGCAAGCCGATGGCGATCGGTCCCAGCGTGCGCTCGGCCATCCGCCACAGCAGCAGGTACGAGGCGATCGCCGCCGTTTCGGCCAGGCCGTAGCCGACCAGGCCGCGCATCGGCACCATCAATGCGGCGCCGAAGGCCAGCATCAGCACATAGAGCCCGTGGAACGCCCCCACCATGCGGTTGCGCCCCAGCACCGACAGGGCCGATGAATGCAGGCTGAACAGGCAGTTCACCAGCGCGGCCAGGGCCAGCCAGGGAAACACCGTCACCACCGGCGCCCACGCCTTGCCGAAGGCGAAGGGCACCAGCCAGGGCGCCAGGACGGCGAACAGCGCCATCAGCGGCGCCACCGCCAGCACCTGCAGCCGCGTGCCCTCGGCGACCGCGCGGACGAGGCGGCCGCGGTCGGATTGCAGCCGCCCCAGCGCCGGCATCGCCACCCGCATCAGCACCACCCGCATGAACGACAGCGAGTCCACCAGGCGGACGGCCACCGCCACGTTCGCCGCCGCCTCGGGGCCGAGGACGCGGGCGACGATCAAGGGGTTGACCAGGGTGCGCAATTGCCACGCCCAGATCGACGCCGAATAGCCGAGGCCGAAGGACAGCAGCTCGCGGATCAGGGCCGGCCGCCACACCAGCCGCGGACGCAGGCCCGATGCCGCGAACAGCACCGAGGATTGCACCACTTGCTGCGCCCACCAGCCGATCAGCGGCGCCGCCAGCCCCAGCCCGGCCAACGCCGCCGCCACCGCCACCCCGTACAGCGCGATGTGGCCGGCCAGCTCTGCCCCCGCCACCATCCGATAGGCCATGCGCCGCTGCATCACCGCCGAGGGCACCATCGCCGCCAGTTGGACCGGCATTCCCGAGAACAGGGCCGCCACCGCCACCGCCACGCCGGGCGAGCCGATCCAGCGCTGCGCCAGCCATCCCACCGGCCACGCCAGCAGCATGCCGACGACCCCCAGGGCCAGCGACAGGGTCAGCGCCTGGTCGACATGCGCGGGCGTCGGATCGTCGGGGCGGCGCACCAGGAAGATGTCGGTGCCCCACTGAAAGAACAGGACAAGAAACGTATGGAGCGCCAGGGCGCTGACGTATACGCCGTAGGCCTGCGGCCCGATCAGCCGGGCCAGCGCCACCAGCCCGCCGAAGGAAATCGCCATGCCCACCACCTGGCGAACCGTCATGGTGATGCCGCCCCGCCAGGCCAGCGTCCTCAGGCCCGCCATTACGCTTCCCCGTTCGTTGTCACGCGGTGGAGGCTAGCGGTCTCGGCCGGAGATGGGCAATGAAGCGGCAGGAGATAGCGCCGGTCCATTGGAATAGACCAAACGCTACCGGCACGCACATTAGAGAGTGGCGCGATAAAACCGGACGCGCTGTGTTTTTGCTCCTCCGAAAGATTGATTTCTGTTCTCAGACGGGGCATCCTGCCCCCAGACTTTCCGGATGGGGTCGGCACCGGCCGGATGCCATATTTTCTCCGACGGCCAACGCGAGTTCCTGACGCGTCGCGGTGCAACCGCCGCGTTGGGCTGTCGCGAAAACGGGATCAGAAGGAACCAGGGGCAAGTCATGGGTGATACGAGGACTTCTCGCGGCGAAGCCGGGGCGCTGGACGTGGCCTCCGTCCAGGAGGACGACGGCCCCACCCTCAACCTGCCGGTGGCCGCGTTGCGCCCGACGCCCATCCTCGACCAGCCGCCGCCCCGGCGCGGCGACGGCGGCGCCAGGGTGCGCAACTATATCGGCCTGGCGGCGACCGTCGCCTGGTGCGGACTCAGCGGCTATTACATCGAAACCAGCATCGGCTGGACCAACCTGATGATGTTGCAGCCGCAGGAGATCGGGGGCGTCGCCGGCGCGGCGTTCATTCCGGTCGCCTTCCTGTGGCTGCTGGTGGCCTATCTCGATCGCGGCCGCGACATGCGCGCGGTCGCCGACGATCTGGCCGAGCAATTGCGGCGGCTGACCTATCCCGTCGACGGTTCCGAGGCCAAGGTCAAGGCGATCGCCGAGTCGCTGCGCGTGCAGGCGCGCGAATTGTCCGACGCCTCGGGCACCGCGGTGCTGCAGGGCGAGGCCGTGCGCGGCATGCTGGCCGGCCAGATCGAGGCGCTGTCCACCGTCGTCGGCCGCATCAACGGCGACGCCAAGGGGGCGCTGGAGGCGTTGCGCGGCGAGGTCGACCGCCTGATCGGGGCCGCCGACACCGCCACCGACCGCTCCCGCGAGGTCGAGCAGCTGCTGCGGCAGCAGAGCCAGAGCCTCGAGCAGGTGACCGATGCCGCCGCGGCCAAGGTGCGCGAATTCGGCGAAACCATCCAGCACCAGCTGGAATCGGTCGAGACCACCAGCCAGCGCGCCTCGGAGCGGGCCGAATACATCGCCGGGCGCATGCAGCGCAACGCCGAGGCGCTCGATCGCGCCACCGAAGCCGCGGTGGCCCGCGCCGAACAGGTGGCCAACGTGTTCGAACACCAGACCGCCACCCTCACCGAAGCCAGCGGAACGGCAGCCACCCGCAGCGAAGACGTCGCCGCCATGCTGTCGCAACGGGTCGAGTCGCTGGAAACCCTGTTCGCCCGCCAGAACGCCGATCTCGGCCAGGCCGCCGAGCGCCTGGCCGAGCAGACCGGCCGCATCAGCACCTCGCTGGCCCAGCAGGCCACCGGCCTCGACCAGATCACCGAGCGGGTGCTGTCGCGCATCAAGATCGTCGAAGAAGCCCTGTCGGTGCAGTCGCGCGAGCTGTCCTCGTCGTCGGACCAGGCGATGAGCCGCTTCCGCGAGATGGAAGAGTTGCTCGGCCGCCACTCGGACAATCTCAAGACGGTCGCCGAAGAGGCGTCGGTCAAACTGGGCGAGGTGGGCGAAAACTTCGTCCAGCGCCGCAACGACGTCGAGGTCGCGGTCGACCGCACCATGGGCCGCATCCGCGAGGTCGGCGACGCCTTCCAGACCCAGAGCCGGGGGATGGCCGCCGCATCCGACCAGATGCAGGCCCGCACCCGCGAGGTCTCGGAGATGCTGCGCCTGCACATCGAGGATCTCGGCAAGGGCGCCGACAAGGCCTCGGCCCAGGCCGAGGCGATCCGCCAGTCGCTCCGGAAGCAGGCCGACGAACTGGCCGACGCCGCCAACGTGGTGTCGACCCAGTCGCGCCTGTCCGAGGCGTCGCTGAACCAGCAGTCGCGCCACTTGATTTCCACCTCGGACCAGGTGATGGGCAAGGTCAAGACCATCGCCGACACCCTGCGCCAGAGCACCAACGACCTGATCGCCATGTCGAGCCGGGTCGGCGTCGAACTGGAGGCGGTGGGCGAGGGCCTGCGCCAGCGCACCAGCGACGTCGGCATCGCCGCCACCAAGGCGATCGGCGAGACCGGCGGCGTCGCCGACCTGCTGGAGCAGCGGTCGCAGCAGATGGCGACGGTCACCGAGCAGGTGGTCGGCCGCATCCGCACCACCACCGAGATGCTGCGCAAGCAGACCGAGCATTTGGTCGCCTCGGGCGATCAGGCCCAGGCCAGCGTCGGCGGGGTCGGCGAGACGCTGCGCGAACAGAGCCAGGCGCTGGCCCGCGTCGCCGACGATTCCACCGAGGTGATCAAGGCCTTCGGCCAGTCCATGCAGAAGCACGCGGTCGAACTGCACGAGGCGGCCCAGCACGTCTTCGCCCAGAGTCAGACCGCCGGCGACGCGCTGCGTACCATCAGCCGCGATTTCGAGGAGGCGGCCAACAAGACCTCGGCCCAGGTCAACGCCGCCGGCGACATCCTGCGCGCCGGCATCCGCGAACTGGTCGCCTCGACCGAACGCATCACCGCCCAGGTGCGGGTGTCGGGCGAAGGCATGCGCCGCCAGGCCCAGGAGCTGCAGGAAACCACCGAGCGCACCAGCGCCAGGCTGGAAGGCTCGTTCGAGATGCTGCGCCAGAAGGCCAACGACCTGTCGGTCACCGGCGACCGCCTGTCGCAGCAGACCGAAACCATGGCCGCCAGCTTCTCGCGCCAGACCGAGGATTTGGTCAACGCGTCGAAGCTGGCCGAACTCCGCGGCCAGCAGCTCGACGACAAGCGCGCCGCCACCTCGGTCGAGCTGTTCCTCAAGAAGGCTGCCTTCATCGTCGAGAAGCTGCAATCGCTGTCGGTCGACATCGGCCGCATCTTCGCCTCCAACGTCGACGAGAAGGCATGGCGGGAATTCCACGCCGGCGACCAGAGCGTGTTCGTCCGCAAGATTCTCAAGAATCTCGACAAGCACCAGATGGCGGCGATCAAGAACAAGTTCGAGGACGACGGCGAGTTCCGGGACTATGTCCTGCGCTATCTGACCGAGTTCGAGGCGCTGTTGAACCAGGCGCGCAATTCCGACTACACCGACGTGCTCACCGGCACCTTTACTTCGTCCGAGGTGGGCAAGCTCTATCTGGTGCTGGCCCGCTCGCTGGGGCGCATCGAATAGGCGGTCAGGCCAGCGCCTCGCCGATCGCGGCCACCAATTGGTGGATCGACACCGGCTTTGGCATCAGATGCACGCCCTTGCGTTCGGCCGCGGTCAGGGCGTCATGGTCGATCGTCACCATGAACACCGGGATATCCCGTCCCGCCGCCTGGATGCCGCGGAGAAGCGCCCGCCCATCGCCGTTGGGCATGTGCAGGTCGGTGACCACCGCGTCGAAGTGGTGCGCCGCCAGCAAGGCCAGCGCGTCCTGCCCATTCACCGCCTTCGACACCCGATAGCCCTGGATACCGAGTATTTCGGTCAGCAACTTCAGGCTGAGCGGATCGTCGTCGGCCAATAGGAGGTGTTTGCTCAAGGCACATCCCCCTTATTCGCCCTATCCCATGCATCAGTTGGGGATCCATCGCCGGCCGTTCAAGGTATGACGCGTCAGCGCTCGATGGTTTGGGCGACCTGCTGTTCGGGGGACAGGGTGAGGCGGGCCAGCCAGCGGTCGAACCGCGCCGTATCGTCGTGGCCGCCGGCAAAATGTTCGGAGCGATGGGCGGCCGTCCCGTCGAGCAGCCATGCCCCGGCCGACAAGGCAAAGGCCATGGCGGCGACGGCGATTGCGCTGGTATCCCGATGACCCATGGTCGTCTGCCTCCATCGCCGGCCGGATCGATCGACCTTATCCTTTACGGGGCGGCGCCGGGAATTCGGCATCGGACGTAGGAGACTTTCCCCGGATGGGGTACGCCTTCGGCACGGCTTGCGGTCCGCAGCCCGCAAATCCGCTGGCATCCGGGCCAAGGCACCCAATTTCAAAAGGGTGGCTAGGTGAGGGCGGGCCATGGCGGCCGATAGGCGGGCACTGGACTACCGGCAGTTCCTGGAACGACTGGCTCCATCCGAGATCGTCCGGCTGGAGCTGTTGGCTGCCCCCAGCCTCCATTATCACGATCCCTTCGTCGACGTGCGCGGCTTGGCCGCGGTCAAACGGGTCTTCGAAAAGATGTTCGAGGACGTCGACGATCCCCGATTCACCTTCACCCACACGGCGCAGGATGGCGACACTCTGTTCCTGCGCTGGCATTTCACCTGCCGGCCCAAGACCATCAAGCGTGGCCAGCCGTGGGTGTGCGACGGCGTCACCGAAGTCCGCTTCGATCCGCTCGGGCGGGTGAGCGAGCACATCGAGCACTGGGATTCGGGCGAACAGGTCTATGAAAAGATACCTATCCTGAGAATCATTATCCGCTGGGTAAAGCGGCGGGTGTCGGGCTGGCGCGTCTGAGGACAAGAAGAAGCTTCGCCGCCGCCGCGCGCAGAAATCGATCTGTATCCGCCAAAAGTACTATACCGGCTCGGCGGCGGAGCCTTCCCCACGCCTGTCCGGACGACCATTGTGGTTGAAGTAATGTCATGGTTTTTGACGTGAGCCCCCCTTTTCGCAGCAACCACTTTCGGCTATCCTGCCCGCCGGACTTGGTGCTCCAAGCGCAATGGGACCTGGCGGGAAGATGGCGGAGAGCATAAGAGACTACGCCATCCTCATGGTGGGACCCGACGGTACGGTGATGACCTGGAACGAGGGGGCCCGGAATCTGGCCGGCCTCCAGGCGCACGAGGTCATCGGCCGACCAATCGACGTGCTCTATCCGTGCGAAGACGTCGCCGCCGGCCGCTGCCGCCAATTGCTGGCGGACGCCGAACGGGACGGGCGCGCCGATCAGGAAGGCTCGCTGCTGCGCAAGGACGGCGGCAAGTTCCTGGCGGAGGTCGTCATCAGCCGGGTGCTGGACGGCGACGGCCATCTGCTCGGCTTCGTCATGGTCGCCCGTGACATCACCGAGCAGCGGCGCGCCGAGACCCACGCCGAGATGACCGCCGGCGCCTTGAACGCCATCAGCGAGCCCGCCTTCATCATCGGCCGCGACCACACGGTGCTGGCCTGGAACGACGCCTGCACCCAGCTGACCGGGTTTGCGGCGGAATCCATGCTCGGCACCGATCGCCAATGGACTCCCTTCTACCGGCGCCAGCGCCCCTGCCTGGCCGACCTGGTGGTCGACGACGCCACCAGCCAGCTGGCGGCGCTGTACGGCCAGCACGGCAAGTCGCAGTTCGCCTTCGACGCCTACACCGCCGAGGCGTGGTTCGAAAACCTCAACGGCAAGCGGCGCTACCTGGCGTTCGAGGCCCGCCCGCTGATCGTCGGCGGCACGGTCACCGGCGCCCTCGAAATGCTTCACGACATCACCGCCTACAAGGAGGTGAGCGACCAGCTGAAGCTGGCGGCCAGCGTGTTCGAGAATACCGGCGAAGGCATCATGGTGACCGACACCGAATTCCGCGTGGTGTCGATCAACAAGGCCTTTCGCACCATCACCGGTTACGGCGACGAAATCCTCGGCCGCAGCCCAAAGACGCTGGTCTCCGATCGCCATTCCGACGAGTTCTACCGGGAAATCCGAAACAGCCTGCACGAATTCGGCCTGTGGCAGGGGGACTTGTGGCAGCGCCGGGCCGATGGCGACGAATACCTGGTGCGCATGCAAATCAGCGTCGTCCTCAGCGACGGACGGACGGCCAATTACGTCGCCGTGTTCTCGGACATCACCAAGCACAAGGAGGCCGAGGACCGCATCACCTACATGGCCCATCACGACTTCCTCACCGGCCTGCCCAACCGCGTGCTGCTGGAGGACCGCATGTCCCAGCTGGTGGCGCGCGCCAGCCGCGGCGGCGAGGGCTTCGCGGTGGTGTTCCTCGACCTCGACAAGTTCAAGCTGGTCAACGACGCGCTCGGCCACGACATCGGCGACAAGCTGCTGAAGGAGGTGGCGGCGCGCCTGTCGGTCTCGGTGCGCGCCACCGACACCGTCAGCCGGCAGGGCGGCGACGAGTTCGTGCTGCTGCTCACCGGCCTGCAGGACGTGCAGGACCTGTCGCAGGTGGCGACCAAGATCGGCGCCAAGCTGTCCGAGCCCTACGAGCTCGAAGGCCACCAGCTGATGATCACCCCCAGCATCGGCATCAGCGTCTTTCCCGCCGACGGCAATACGCCGGCCGAATTGATCCGGGAAGCCGACGCGGCGATGTATCACGCCAAGAGCACCGGCCGGAACAACTTCCAATTCTTTACCAGCGATCTCAACGCCAAGGTCCACGAGGCGCTGATGATCGAGCACAGCCTCAAGGCCGCCATCCCCGACCAGCTGTTCGTCGAATACCAGCCGCAGCTCGACCTGGCCACCCAGGCGGCGTTCGGGGTCGAGGCGCTGGTGCGCTGGCGCCACCCCACCATGGGCGTCATCAGTCCCGACCGGTTCATCCCGCGGGCCGAAAGCAGCGGCATGATCAAGGAGATCGGCAGCTGGGTGCTGGAGGAATCGTGCCGCCTGATCCGCCGGACCGGCATCAAGACGGCGGTGAACCTGTCGCCGGTCCAGTTGCAGCAGAAGGACATCCTCGCCGTGGTCAAGCAGGCGGTGGAAGGGATCGACTGCCGTCTGCTGACCCTGGAAATCACCGAGGGCGCGTTCATCAACGACTTCGCCAACACCAAGAAGACGCTGGAGAAGTTCCGCGACCTCGGCATCGGCGTGGCGCTCGACGATTTCGGCACCGGGTATTCGTCGCTGTCCTATCTGCGCAAGCTGCCGATCGACTACATCAAGATCGACAAGTCGTTCATCTGGGACGTCAAGGCCCGCTCGATCGTTCAGGCCATCATCAGCCTGGCCGATTCGCTCGGGATGGCGACCATCGCCGAAGGCGTCGAGACCGCCGAGCAGATGGCCTTCCTGGAACGCAACGGATGCAGCGTCGTCCAGGGCTTCTATTTCTCCAAGCCGCTGGGTGAGGACCGCCTGCTGGGATTCTGGCGCGACAATTGCGCCCCCAGGGCCGAGGAGACGGCCAGGCGCAAGCTCGACGAGCCGCTGCTGAGCTGGTCGTTCACCTTCTCCACCGGCATCGCCGCCATCGACGGCCAGCACCGAAACCTGATCGCCATCATCAACCGGCTGAACGCCAGCTCCGCCGACCCGGAGATGGTGCGGATCGCGGTGGCCGAGCTGATGGACTACACCGTCTACCATTTCGGCTTCGAGGCCGACCTGATGGGCAAGTTCGGCGTCGCCTGCGCCTCCGAGCACCTGGCCGAGCACGGGGACTTCGTCGGCCAGGCCAAGTCATTCACCAAGGCGCTCGACCGCGAACCCACCGCCGCCCTGTCGCAGCGGGTCGCGAGTTTCCTCGCCGGATGGCTGACCAATCACATCGTGGTCAGCGACAAGAAGCTGGGCAAGCAATTGCTCGAAGCCGGCTACCAGAACTAGCGCCGTTGGTGGACGCTCTTTATACTGCGATCACGATCGGATCACGGGACTGCCGCACATGCTCACTTGGCGCGAGGAACTGGCCATCGGCCATGCGGAAATCGATGACGACCACAAGCGGCTGATCGCCCTCATCAACGATTTCGAGAGCCTGGTGGCGAAATGGCCCGGCGAGCGCGCTCTCCACGAGGTGCTGATCGGCCTGCACGACTACGCCCGCTCGCACTTTCACCGCGAAGAGGCGGTCCAGCTGGCTTGCGGCTATCCCCACTATGCCGCCCACAAGGCCGAGCACGAGGCCTTGCTGAAGGAGGTGACGGCAATGGCGCGCCGGTACTTCGTCGATCGTACCGCCCCGGTCACCCAGCAATCCCTCGGCGAGGCGTCCAACCTGCTCAAGCACTGGCTGGTCGACCACATCATCAAAAGCGACCTGCGGATTCGGCAGTACCTGCACAAGTGAGTGAACGGTTCTGCCTAATATGTTAGCTTGACGCTCAATGAGGCAGGACCGGTACCGATGGGCATATTCGTCAAGTTGCGCCATACCACCAGCTACCGCTACGATCGTCCCGTCACCCTATCCCCCCAGGTGGTCCGCCTGCGACCGGCGCCGCACAGCCGCACGCCGGTGCTGTCCTATTCGCTCGACATCCGGCCGAAGGGCCATTTCATCAACTGGCAGCAGGATCCCCAGGGCAACTGGCTGGCCCGGCTGGTGTTCCCCGACAAGGTCGAGGAATTCGTCGTCGACGTCGATCTGGTCGCCGATCTCTCGGTGGTCAATCCGTTCGACTTCTTCCTCGAACCCGCGGCCGAGGCGTTTCCCTTCGCCTATGCGCCGGAACTCGACCACGAACTCAAGCCCTTCCTGCTGTGCGACCAGGCCGGGCCGCTGCTGGCCGAATACCTGGCCGGCATTCCCATCGGCGCGCCGACGCAGACCACCGACTTCCTGGTCGCGCTGAACCAGCGCCTGCAGCAGGACATCCGCTACACCATCCGCATGGAGCCGGGGGTGCAGCCGCCCGAACGGACCCTGGCGCTGCGATCGGGGTCGTGCCGCGACACCGCCTGGCTGCTGGTGCAGATTCTGCGCCGGCTGGGCCTGGCCGCCCGCTTCGTCTCCGGCTATTTGATCCAGCTGGTGCCCGACCAGAAGCCGCTGGAGGGTCCGACCGGACCCGAGGCCGATTTCACCGACCTGCATGCCTGGGCCGAGGTCTACCTGCCCGGCGCCGGCTGGATCGGCTTCGACCCGACCTCCGGCCTGCTGGCGGGCGAGGGGCATATTCCGCTGGCGGCATCCCCCGATCCCTCCAGCGCCGCGCCGATCACCGGCGCGGTTGAGGCGGCGGAAGTCGCGTTCCACCACCAGATGGCGGTGACCCGGGTGGCGGAGAGCCCCCGCGTCACCAAGCCCTATTCCGAGGACCAGTGGCAGGCGGTGCTGGCGCTGGGCGACGAGGTCGACCGCATGCTGAAGGACGGCGGCGTCCGCCTCACCCAGGGCGGCGAGCCGACCTTCGTCTCCGCCGTCGACATGGACGGCGAGGAATGGAACGTCTCCGCCGTCGGCCCCACCAAGCGGGCCCATGCCGACGACCTCATCCGCCGGCTGCGCGACCGCTATGCGCCGGGCGGCGTCATCGCCTACGGCCAGGGCAAGTGGTATCCGGGTGAAAGCCTGCCGCGCTGGGCCTTCTCGCTGACCTGGCGCGACGACGGCGATCCGGTGTGGCAAGACGACCGCCTGATCGGCCGCGAGGCCGAGGATTATCACCCCACCGTCGAAACCGCCCGACGCTTCACCGCCCTGCTGGCCGAGCGCCTCGAGGTCGATCCCGCCTATGCCCAGGCCGCCTACGAGGACCCGGCGCATTACCTGCTGAAGGAGCAGGGGCTGCCGATCAACCTCGCCCCCGAGGACAACAAGCTGGACAATCCCGAGGAACGCGCCCGCCTGGCCCGGGTGTTCCGCCAGGGGCTGGGCGCGCCGGTGGGGTTCGTGCTGCCGCTGCAGCCGTGGCAGGCCCGCCACGGCCACCATTGGATCACCGGGCCGTGGCCGACCCGCGACGGCCGCGTGCTGGTGCTGCCCGGCGATTCGCCGCTCGGCCTGCGCCTGCCGCTCGAATCCCTGCCGTGGATCGCCGAGGACGACTATCCCTATCAGGTGGAACGCGACCCCTTCGATCCACGCCCGCCGCTACACCGCGGCCGCCAGGCGATGACCAGCCGGGCGCCGGGGCGGGCGGAACCGGCGGCCGCGCAGGTGCAGCAGCGCGCCGCCGCGCGGCCGTCGCAGCCGCGCAAGACCGAACGCGGCCTGGTCTGGGAGAACGTCCGCACCGCGCTGTGCATCCAGCCCCGCGACGGCTGCGTCCACGTCTTCCTGCCGCCGGTGGAGACGGCCGAGCAATATCTCGACCTGATCGCCTCGGTCGAGGCGGCGGCAACCGAGCTGTCGGTTCCGGTGCGCCTGGAGGGCTATACCGCGCCCGGCGACCACCGCCTGCGCACCATCAAGGTGACCCCGGATCCCGGCGTCATCGAGGTCAACGTGCAGCCGTCCGAAAGCTGGCGGGAACTGGTCGGCGGCACCCTCGACCTCTACGAGGAGGCGCGGCTGGCCCGGCTGGGCACCGAGAAGTTCATGCTCGACGGCCGCCATGCCGGCACCGGCGGCGGCAACCACATGGTGCTGGGCGGGCGCACGCCGGCCGACAGCCCGTTCCTGCGCCGCCCCGACCTGCTGGGCAGCCTGGTGCGGTTCTGGCAGAACCATCCCAGCCTCAGCTATCTGTTCTCGGGCCTGTTCATCGGCCCGACCAGCCAGCATCCGCGCATCGACGAGGCGCGCGACGACACCCTCTACGAGGCCGAGATCGCCCTGGCCCAATTGCCGGCGAAGGGCGCCGAGGCGGCGCCGTGGCTGGTCGACCGGGTGCTGCGCAACATCCTGATCGACGCAACCGGCAATACCCACCGCACCGAAATCTGCATTGACAAGCTGTATTCCCCCGACGGTCCCACCGGGCGGCTGGGGCTGGTCGAGTTCCGCGCCTTCGAGATGCCGCCCCATGCCCGCATGAGTCTGGTGCAGCAATTGCTGCTGCGCGCCCTGGTCGCCCGCTTCTGGGAGCAGCCCTACGTGGCGCCGCTGGCCCGCTTCGGCTCGGCGCTGCGCGACCGCTTCATGCTGCCCCACTGGCTGGAGAAGGATTTCGGCGAGGTGCTGGAATGGCTGGCGGCCGGCGGCATCGCCTTCGACCCGGCATGGTTCGCCCCCCATCTCGAATTCCGCTTCCCCCAGATCGGCGAAGTCTGCTGGCAGGGGACCCGCCTGGAATTGCGGAGCGCGCTGGAGCCGTGGCACGTGCTGGGCGAAGAGCCGGGGGCGGGGGGAACGGTGCGCTACGTCGATTCCTCGGTCGAGCGGCTGCAGGTCAAGCTGTCCAACCTGACCGGAGACCGTTACGTGGTAACCTGCAACGGCCGCCGGCTGCCCCTGGCGGCGACCGGGGTCTCGGGCGAATGGGTGGCCGGGGTGCGGTACCGCGCCTGGCTGCCCGCCAACTGCCTGCACCCGACCATCGACGTGCACGCGCCGCTGATCTTCGACATCGTCGATACCTGGAGCGGCCAGGCGGTGGCCGGATGCACCTACCATGTCGCCCATCCGGGCGGGCGGAGCTACGACACCTTCCCGGTCAATTCCTACGAAGCCGAGGCCCGCCGCCGCGCCCGCTTCTTCGCCTTCGGCCATAGCCACGGGCCGCTGGCGGTGCAGCCGGCGAATATTCATCCGGAATACCCCAACACCCTTGACCTCAGGCTACAATAGGGGTTTGGGTGACGTGCTGACGTGGGAGAAAGTCATCCGGAGGCAGTCCAGACAGAGCCAAGCCTCCCCGCGGGGACGCTTCGAGGACTTCTATACGCCCCAGGCCGGCATCGTCGACGAGGTGCTGGAGCCCGGCGAAGGCGTGCGTCCCCATTGGCGCGATTTCGCCGACGGCATCATGGCCCTGCCGCAGGAGGATCTGGACCGGCGCTGGGAGATGGGGCAGCGGTTGCTGCGGGAAAACGGGGTCACCTACAACGTCTACGGCGACCCCCTCGGGCTCGACCGGCCGTGGCGGCTGGATCCGTTGCCGATGATCCTGCCGCCCGGCGAATGGGCCACCATCGTCCAGGCGATCCAGCAGCGGGCGACCCTGCTCGATGCCGTCATCGGCGATCTCTACGGGCGGCGCAGCCTGATCTCCAAGGGCCTGCTGCCGAGCGCGCTGCTGCACGCCAATCCCCAGTTCCTGCGGCCGTGCCACGGCTGGGTGCCGGCCGGGCGCCACTGGCTGCACGTCTACGCCGCCGACCTCGCCCGCGGCAGCGACGGGTGCTGGCATGTGATGTGCGATCGCACCGAAAATCCATCTGGCGCCGGCTATACCCTGGAGAACCGCTCGATCGTCGGCCGCGTGCTGCCCGAATTCTCGCGCTCGCTCCAGGTCGAGCGGCTGGGGCCCTATTTCGACGCGCTGCGGCGCTCGCTGCAATCGCTGGCGCCGCGGCACATCGACGATCCGCGCATCGTCCTGCTCACCCCCGGCCCCTACAACGAGACCTATTTCGAGCACGCCTTCCTCGCCCGCCATCTCGGCATCACCCTGGTCCAGGGCGAGGACCTGACGGTGCGCGACAACAACGTCTACCTCAAGGCGCTGACCGGTTTGCAGCAGGTCGACGTGATCTTTCGCCGCACCGGCGCCGCCTGGTGCGACCCGTTGGAACTGCGCGGCGATTCGACCCTCGGGGTGGCCGGGCTGGTGCAATCGGCCCAGGCCGGCAACGTCGCGCTGGCCAACGCGCTCGGCACCGGCGTCGCCGACGGCACCGCGCTTCTGGGGTTCCTGCCGGTGATCGCGCGCGACCTGCTGGCGGAAACACTGCTGATGCCATCGGTGATTACCTGGTGGTGCGGCGAACCCGACGCCCGCGCCGAGGTGCTGGCCAACCTCGACCGCTTCATCCTGCGGCCCGCGTTCAGCAACCGCGGGCGGCCGCTGGTCGGCTCGGCCCTGTCCGACCAGCAGCGCCGCGACCTGGCCCAGGCGATCGAGTCGCGGCCATGGGAATGGGTGGCCCAGGAACTGGGCGGGACCTCGACCGTGCCGGTGTGGGCCGACGGCCGCATGGAGCCCCAGCACATGGTGCTGCGGGTGTTCGCCGTCGCCACCGATCGCGGCTGGCAGGTCATGCAGGGGGGCCTGGCGCGGGTGTCGCCCGAACCCGACCTGCTTGCCTCCCACCTGCAAAGCGGCGGCGGCGGCAGTAAAGACGTGTGGATCCCGTCGGCGCTGCGGCGCGATGCGCCGGCGGCCGCGCCGCTGCCGGTGGCGGCGGTGAAGTTGACCCGCGGCAACCGCGACCTGCCCAGCCGGGTGGCCGACAACATGTTCTGGCTGGGCCGCTACCTCGAGCGCTGCGAGGTCACCACCCGCCTGTTGCGCAGCGCCATCCAGCACATCGAGGACGCCCTCGACCAGGCCGACACCGTCCACGCCCTGCGCATGTACCGCACCATGCTCGGCTTCGGCATGCTGAAGCCGCCCGATGCGCTCGCCGACGGGCTGGAGAACCTGCCGACGCGGCTGATCGAGCATCACCTCGACCCGGCGGCGGTGGGGCTGACCAATCTGGTCGACCGCCTGCTCAGGGTGGTGACCCACCTGCGCGACCGCCTGTCGGTCGACACCTGGCGGTCCTTGCAGCGCCTGCGCGAGGAGGTCGGCAAGATGGAGGAGGAGGCGGCCGGCGGCGACGTCATCGGCCGGCTCAATTCGGTGGTCCTGATCATCGAGGCGGTCAGCGGCCTGGCCATGGAAAACATGACCCGCGGGCCGCAATGGCTGTTCATGGACACCGGCCGGCGTGTCGAGCGCGCCATCGCCATCGTCGACATGGTCGCCGGTGCCCTGACCGACGCCGACGGCGAGGGCGGGGTGCCGATGGACGTGCTGCTCGAGATCTGGGACAGCGTCATGACCTACCGCTCGCGCTACCTGGCGGCGCCGCGGCTGGCGGCGGTGCTCGACCTGCTGTTGTGCGACGAAAGCAATCCGCGCTCGCTCGGCTTCCAGCTTGCGGTGCTGTCGCGGCACATGGACAGCCTGGTCGCGGCCGGCGGCGAAACCGGTTTCTACAAGCCGGAACAGCGGCTGATGACGGTGCTGTGCGGCACCATCCGCACCGCCGACCTGGCGATCCTGTCCTCCTACGACCGCGACGCCGGCTATCACGACGCCGAGCGGCTGATGGGCTTTCTCCGCTCGCGCCTGTGGGAACTGTCGGAGGAGATCTCGCGCGCCTACTTCACCCATGCCGAGTGGCGCCTGCCGATGCCGCCGATGGAAATGCTGCCGTGAAGTTCCGTGTCCGCCATCTCACCACCTACACCTATTCGGAATCCGTGCTGCTGTCGCACCATGCCGCCCATCTGCACCCGCGCGAACAGCCCGGCCAGGCGATCGGCGAGGTTTCGCTGGCCATCCGCCCGGAACCGGCGGTGCTGCACGACGGCCGCTTCGACTATTTCGGCAATCCCATCACCTTCTTCACCCTCCAGGATCCCCACACGACGCTGGAGATCGACGCCGGCTTCACCGTCGAAAACGGCCCGCTCCCGGTGCTTCCCCAATCGGGCGTCGCCGCCTGGGACGCGCTGCGGGTCGATTTCGCCAACTACCGCCGGACCTCGCTGGAACAGGCGATGGACTTCGTCTTCGCCTCGCCGCAGGTACCGGTGCTGGCCGAAGCCGGCGCCTATGCCGCCGCCAGCTTCACCCCCGGCCGCCCGCTGACCGAGGCGGTGTTCGACCTCGCCGGCCGCATCCACGCCGACTTCACCTTCGACGCCGCCGCCACCGACGTCGGCACGCCGCTGGCCGCGGTGTTCGAAAAGCGCCGCGGCGTGTGCCAGGACTTCGCCCATGTCGGCATCGCCTGCCTGCGCGCCATGGGCCTGGCGGCGCGCTACGTCAGCGGCTACATCCGCACCATCGCGCCCCCCGGCAAGGAGAAGCTGGTGGGGGCCGACGCCTCGCACGCCTGGCTGTCGGTATTCCTTCCCGGCTGGGGCTGGTTCGACGTCGACCCCACCAACAACATGGCCGCCGGCGCCGACCATATCGTCGTCGCCTGGGGCCGCGACTACGACGACGTCAGCCCGCTCCGCGGCGTGGTGCTGGGCGGCGGCGTCCACGAGGTCGAGGTCGCCGTCGACGTCATCGAGGCGCCGTGACCGAAGGTTGAAACTTTCAGCCATGCGTCTTGTGCATTCGCACATGCAGCAATAGGGGTGGCGGTTCCCGCCGCCGCCCCATACATTGGTCGTGCTCACAGTCGATCGTGGGCATGTCTCCTAGAGGTTCTCCTCCCATCAGACTCAAAGCCGCCCCGCACAGGGCGGCTTTTTCTTTGGTGCGCCGGCCGGTTGGCGCGGCGAACCAGGCATGCTCCTTTTTCGATTGAATACGAAAGCATAGGGTCTACCATACTAAAGGGTAACCCGGATCTTGGGTTGGGGATGGGCGGCGGAGCGTTGCGAGGGCGGCTGCCATGATGCGCTGGGCCTCTTGGAAGAATCGATTGCACGCGGGGATACCGTTCCTGGCGGCTGCGGCTGTAACTCTGGCCGCGGCCGCGGTGCTCCTGGAGGGGGTCAGCCTAGACGGGCAGCGGCGGCGGCAGTGGGAGCGGGACGATGTCCGCACCCACCTCGAAGCGGTGCATGCCAAACTGGAGGCGGCGATCATCGCCCCGCTGCACCGCGCTCAGGGCCTGGTCGCCCAGATCGTCGTCCGGGGCGGCGTTTCCCGGCCCGAGTTCGACAGCTTGGCCAAAGTGCTGCTTGCCGGCCAGCGGCGTGCCCGCAAGTTCGGCCTGTCGCGCGGCACCGTCATCGACATGGTCTACCCCCCGAACGGCACGCTCGGTCCGGTCGGCGTCGATTATCGCAGCCAGCCCGAGCTTTGGGGCGCAATCGAACGCGCCATCACCATGCGGACGACGGTGCTGTCGGGGCCGGTGCGGCTGATCGACGGCAGTGTCGGACTGATCGGCCGGACTCCGGTGTTCGTCGGCGATCCCGCCGGAGGCGGGGACCGCCTCTTCGGCGTGGTCAGCATCGTCGTCGACTTCCCCGGGGTGATCGCCGATTCGAACCTCGACAATCCGAATCTGCCGATCGTCGTGGCCATTCGCGGCCGCGACGGTCTGGGCGCCGCGGGGGGCATGGTATGGGGCGACGAGGCGGTGTTTTCCCGATCGCCGGTCGAGGCGGACGTCAATCTGTCCTATGGCAGCTGGCGCCTGGCGGCGGTGCCCCGGGGAGGGTGGGGCGATTCCGTCGACATGAGCAAGACCTGGGCGCTGTTCGCCGTGATGCTGACCGCCGTGGCCGCCGGCGCGTTCATCACCGCCTGGCAGACCCGCCAACGGCTGCTTGCCGATCGATCCCTGCGCGAACGCGAATGCGATCTCAAGGCCGCGCAGCATGTCGCCCATCTGGGCAGCTGGGTGCTGGACCTCGAGCGTAACCGGCTAACCTGGTCGGACGAGATGTATCGTATCTTCGGGGTGGCGCCCCCGGATTTCGGAGCGACCTACGAGGCGTTCCTGGACGGGTTGCACCCCGACGATCGCGATGCCACCGACCGGGCCTACGGCGCCTCCCTGGCCGAAGGCGGGCGCTACGACATCGAGTATCGCGTCGTCCGTCCCGCGACCGGCGAAATCCGCTGGGCGCAAGCCCGTTGCGAGCATACGCGCGATGCCGCCGGCCGGGCGCTGCGCTCGGTCGGCACCGTCCTCGACATCACCGAGCGCAAGCAGGCCGAACAGGTACTGCGCGACAGCGAGAACCGTCTGCGACGCTCCGAGGCCAAGTTCTCGACCGTCTTCCACGCGTCTCCCGACGTCATCACCATCACCGAGAAGGCCACCGGGCTGTTCCTTGAGGTCAACCACGCCTTCGAGCGGGTGTTCGGCTGGCGCAAGGAGGAGGCCGTCGGCCGCACCTCGCTGGACCTTGAATGCTGGGAGGATGCGACCGACCGCGACCGCATGCTGTCGGAACTGGGCCAGTTGTCCCGCCTGTCGAATTTCGAAACCGTCTTCCGCGTCAGGGACGGCAGCCGCATGGTCGCCCTGGCGTCCGTCGAAGCGGTGGATATCGACGGGTTCGCCTGCCTGATCCTGGTCGCCCGCGACATCACCGAGCGCAAGCGGGCGGAAGTGGAATTTCGCAGGCTCTACCTGGCGGTCGAGCAGGCGCCGGTCAGCGTGGTGGTCACCGATCGCGTCGGCGACATCCAGTACGTCAACCCCGCCTTCACGCGCTTTTCCGGATTTTCCGCCGCCGAGGCGATCGGCAAGACGCCGGCCGTGCTCAAATCGGGCTACCACACCGAAGCCTTCTACCACGAAATGTGGCAGACGATTCTGGGCGGGCACGCCTGGCACGGCGAATTCTGCAATCGGAAGAAGGACGGCTCTCTGTACATCGAGAACGCGATCATCTCGCCGGTTTTCGACGGATCCGGCGAATTGGTCAACTTCGTCGCGGTCAAGGAGGACGTTACCGAGCGGCGGGCCGACGAGGAGGCGATCCGGACCAAGTCCGCCGAACTGGAACGGTCGAACGCCGAGCTGGAGCAATTCGCCTATGTCGCCTCGCATGATTTGCGCGAGCCGCTGCGGATGGTCAGCGCCTATATCGGCCTGCTGGAACGGCGCTACGCCGACCGCCTGGATGGCGACGGCCGCGAATTCCTGGCCTTCGCCAAGGACGGCGCCCAGCGGATGGACCGCCTGATCCTCGACCTGCTGGAATATTCGCGGGTCGGCCGCCACGACGAGCCGCCGCAGCCGGTGGACCTTGCCGATGCGGTCGGCGAGGCGCTGGTCAACCTGCGGCTGGCGATTGCCGATTGCGATGCCGAGGTCTCGGTCGACAGCCGCTTCCCGGTCGTCCAGGGCAATCGCGGCGAACTGGTGCGCCTGTTCCAGAACCTCGTCGGCAACGCCTTGAAGTACCGCGCTCCGTCGCGGCGGCCGGCCATCGCCGTCACCGCTTCGCGGCAGGGCAATGCGTGGGAGGTCTCGGTCAAGGACAACGGCATCGGCATCCAGGCCGAGGATCTCGACCGAATCTTTCGCATCTTCCAGCGCCTGCATGGCCGCGATGAGTACGACGGCACCGGCATCGGCTTGGCGGTATGCCGGAAGATCGCCCAGCATCACGGCGGACGCATCTGGGCTCAGTCGGTGCCGGGCGAGGGCAGCGCGTTCGTGGTGGCGCTGCCGGCAATGCCGGATTGACGGGTCCGGCTCCGGGGTGGACGAACCGCCAAGACGCGGACTAGTATTGACCGACGCCAAAAAATGGGGGAAACGCACGGCGCGCAGGATTGGCTACGATTGGGTGAGTGCGGATGCACCGGTTTCGCGACAAGGCCGCCGATGAGGAATCGGCTCTCATCGGCATCTATGAAATCAGCAAGGTCCTGGGTTCCACGCTCGATATCGAAAAAGCCCTTCACGACGTCGTCAACATCCTGTCGTCCTATCTCGACATGCGCCACGGGGTGGTGGTGCTGAGGGGTGACGACGGCGTCCTGGAACTGGCCGCCGTCACCGGAATGTCGTTGGGGATGGCGCGCGGCGGCGCGCTCAAATATCCCTTGGCAGCGGCCGAGAAGGTGATCGCGTCCGGCATGCCGATGGTGGTGCCCGATGCCCGCGACGACCCGCTGCTGGCCGATTTCGTCTCCGACGAGGGGATCGAGGACGAGGGGCCGTCCTTTCTGTGCGTGCCGGTCAAGACGACCGACCGCGCCTTTGGCGCGCTCTCGGTCGAGCGCGCCTGGAGCGGCGGCGCGCCCCAGATCCTGCGTCACGATCTGCGCCTGCTGACCATGGCCGGGACCCTGATCGGCCAGACCGTCAACCTGCACCGCAAGGTGGCAGCCGACCGCGAACAGCTGATGGCGGACAATGCCCGCCTGCTCAAGCAGATGTCCGACATTCGGCCGCTGCCGCCGATTCGCGGCCTGGACGACGTGATCGGCACCTCGCAGGCGATGGCGCAGGTGGCCGCCCAGGTCCGGCAGGCGGCGCCGACCAAGGCGACGGTGCTGCTGCGCGGCGAAAGCGGCACCGGCAAGGAACTGGTGGCGCGCGCCATCCACACCCTGTCGCCGCGCGCGGCCAAGGCCTTCGTCAAGGTCAACTGCGCCGCGCTGTCGGAAAGCGTGCTCGAATCCGAGCTGTTCGGGCACGAGAAGGGCGCCTTCACCGGCGCCATCAGCGACCGCAAGGGCCGCTTCGAATTGGCCAGCGGCGGCAGCCTGTTCCTCGACGAGATCGGCGAAATCTCGCAGAACTTCCAGGCCAAGCTGCTGCGCGTGCTGCAGGAGGGCGAGTTCGAGCGGGTGGGCGGAGCCAAGACCCTGAAGGTCGACGTCCGCCTGGTCGCCGCCACCAATCGCAACCTGGAGGCCGCGGTCAACAAGGGCGAGTTCCGCGCCGACCTGTATTACCGGCTCAACGTGGTGCCGATCTTCCTGCCGCCGCTGCGCGAACGGGCCGAGGACATCCCGCTGCTGGCCCGCCATTTCCTCGAGCGCTTCAATGCCGAGAACGGGCGGGCGCTGACCCTGGCCCCCAATGCCCTGCTGGCGCTCAAGCGCTGCAATTTCCCCGGCAATGTGCGCGAACTGGAGAATTGCGTCTACCGCTCTGCGACCATGACCCGGGGCGACGTGGTCGACGACCTCGACCTGTCGTGCCGCCGCGAAATTTGCCTGTCGTCGACGCTGTGGAAGGGCAATGACGATGCCGCGCCGGCGCCGGTCTTCATTCCCGTCGCCGCCATCGCCCCGGCGCCGCCGCCGCCGCCGCCGCCGGCGGTTCCCCTGTCCGAGGCCGAGGGCGACCTGTCGGAGCGCGACCGCCTGGTCCAGGCGATGGAGCGCTGCGGCTGGGTTCAGGCCAAGGCGGCGAGGCTGCTCGGCCTGACGCCGCGCCAGATCGGCTATGCGCTGAAGAAGCACAATATCGAGGTCAAGGAGCTGTGAGCGGGTTCATCCCGCCATGAAGCTCTTGACGACCAGGGCCAGCACGCCGAAGCCGACGCCGCCGACCATCCGTTTGACCATCGCGAGTTCGGCCTTGACGACGGCGATATCGGAGCGAACGTCGGCAATGTCGGTTTTCGTCGCCGCACCGTCGCTGATGATGCGGGATTGCTCTTCGGCCAGGATTTCCGCCTGAGGCTCGGGCATGCCGGCGGCGATCAGGCGCTTGATGAAGGTGTGGGTGTCGAAGATCGCGGTGGCCATAGCCTCAAGGTGACCTGTCCGTGCTCGTGAGTCAACCCGGCGCCCCTTGAACGATCCCAAGGGGCTATGTCGCGTCCCCGACGCTGTGTCGATTCTGCGACAGCCGCGAAAACGGCGGATTTCCTCGATTTCCAACTGGCATCGCGGTTGCAATGCAGCAGGCTGTCCCGTTCCCCAGCGTGGAGGCAGCCCGTGGCCAGCAACATCGTTCCCCTGCACGGCATCAAGACGTCGGGCGGCTGCGCCTCCAAGTCCTGCGGCTCTCCGGCCGGCCGCGGCGACCTGCCCGACCATGTGTGGGACAAGGTCAAGGACCATCCCTGCTACAGCGAGGAGGCTCACCACTTCTTCGCCCGCATGCACGTCGCCGTGGCGCCCGCCTGCAACATCCAGTGCAACTACTGCAACCGCAAGTACGACTGCGCCAACGAAAGCCGTCCCGGCGTCACCAGCGAGCGCCTGACGCCCGAGCAGGCGGCGCGCAAGGTCGCGGCGGTGGCGGCGCGGGTGCCGCAGCTGTCGGTGCTGGGCATTGCCGGCCCCGGCGATTCGATGTTCGACGCCGAAAAGACTTTCGAGACCTTCCGGCTGGTCGCCCGGCAACTGCCCGACATCAAGTTTTGCGTCTCCACCAACGGGCTGGCACTGCCCGACCATGTCGACCGCCTGGCCGAGCACAACATCGACCACGTCACCGTCACCATCAACATGGTCGATCCCGAGATCGGCGCCCGCATCCACCCGTGGATCTATTTCCGCGGACGCCGCTATCTCGGCATCGAGGCAGCCCGCATCCTGCACGAGCGCCAGATGGAAAGTCTGGATCTGCTGGCAGCCAAGGGCGTGCTGGTCAAGGTCAACTCGGTGCTGATCCCCGGCATCAACGACGACCACCTGGCCGAGGTCAATGCCGCCGTCAAAGCCCGGGGCGCCTTCCTGCACAACGTCATGCCATTGATCTCCAGCGCCTCTCACGGCACCCTGTTCGGGCTGACCGGGCAGCGCGGTCCCACGCCCGCCGAATTGCAGGCGGTGCAGGACCGCCTCGAGGGCGGGGCCAGCCTGATGCGCCACTGCCGCCAATGCCGCGCCGACGCCATCGGCATGCTGGGCGAGGATTTGTCGCAGGATTTCACCATGGACAAGATCGACGAGGCCCCAATCTGCGATCCCGAACCGCGCCGCCTCTACCGCGAGGTGGTCGAGCGCGAGCGTGCCGATCGTGCCGCCGCCGCCGCCGCCGCGTCCGCCGAACTGGCCGAGGCGGCGCCGGCCGCCGCGCCCAGGCTGGTGGCGGTGTGTTCCAAGGGCGGTGGGCGCATCAACCAGCATTTCGGCCACGTCCAGGAATTCCAGGTCTACGCGGTCGATGCCGGCGGCGTCCGCTTCGTCGGCCACCGCAAGGTCGAGAACTACTGCCAGGGCGGCTACGGCGACGACGACCGCCTTGATGGCATCCTGGCCGCGCTGGACGGCATCGAGGCGGTGTTCGTCGCCAAGATCGGCCGCTGCCCCAAGCGGGACCTGGCCGCTGCCGGCATCGCCGCCATCGAATCCAACGCCTTCGACTACATCGAAACCGCGGTCGCGGCCTGGTACGCCGGGCTGCCGGCCACGGCGCGCAACCGCATCGCCTGAAGGAGAAAACCATGGCCCTGCAAATTCAAGCCTCCGAATGCACCGCCTGCGGCGCCTGTGAATTCGAATGTCCCAACGCCGCCATCGCGATGAAGGGCGACGTCTACGCCATCAGCGCCAAGAAGTGCACCGAATGCGACGGCGAACCGGCCAAGTGCCGGGAGATCTGCCCGACCGACGGCTGCATCATCCAGGCGTGACGGCGATGGAGCGGATCTGCGAACTCGATGAAGCACCGCTGTTCGAGCCGGGAACCAAGATCCGCTCGACCCGCTCGGTGCGCAACGACGGCACCTATCCGGGACTGGCGCGCGGCGCCTTCCTGGTCAATAACGGCGAGGTCGGCTACGTCAAGTCGGTCGGGACCTATCTCAACCGTTATTACATCTATTCCGTCGACTTCATCCATCTGGGCATGCTGGTCGGCATGCGCGGCAACGAATTGGAATGCCTGGAGGCTCCGCCATGAAGGTGATGCTGCGCAAGCTCGGCGAGCAATACGAGATCTACGTCGCCAAGAAGGACCTGGAAGAGAAGGTGGTCGAGGCGGAAAAGCCCGGCATTTGGGGCGGCTGGGTCCGCCTGGGCAACAACTGGCGCTTCCAGATGCCCGACATGCCGGCCGATACGCCGCTGCCGATCACCATCGACGCCCGAAAAATCGGCGGCGAGGAGGATTAGGCGGATGGAAGCGGTCGACGCCAGAGCCATTCTCGCCCGCCTGGGCAAAGAGGTGGCGTCTGGACGGCTGATCCCATATCTCGGCCCCGACGTGCTGGCGCTGTCGCCCGAGCCCTCGCCGGTGCCCGTCGGGGCACGGGCGCTGTCCCATATGCTGGCGGCCAAGGTGGCGGTGCCGGGCCGCATCCGCGACAATCTGTGGCACAGCGCCCAGTACATCGAGACCTTCCGCCACCGGGTCACCCTCGACCGGCTGATGGCCGACATCTTCCGCCCGATCCCGAATCCGGGGCCGCTGCACACCTGGCTGGCCGGCCTGCCCGGCGTGCCGGTGATCGTCGACACCTGGTACGACGGCGCCATGGCGAAGGCGCTGGCGGGGCGTCACGACTGGGGGTTGGTGCAGGGGGCGTCGAAGGCGCGCCGCGTCGATGCGGCACCTTGGTTCCGCGCGTATGACTCGGCCGGCCGCGACAGCGCGGCGATGGATTGGCGCACCGTGCTCTACAAGCCGCACGGCGCCGCCGCTCCGGCCGGCGATGTGCTGGTGTCGGATGCCGACTACGTCGAGGTGCTGAGCGAGATCGACATCCAGAACCCCATCCCGCCGGTGGTGCAGGACCGGCGGACCGGCCGCGGTTTCCTGTTCCTCGGCTGCCGCTTCTACGACCAGATCCTGCGCACCTTCGCCCGCTCGATTCTGCGCCGCTCGGGCGGTCCCCATTACGCCGTGATGCCGCCCGGCGAATTGACACCCAACGAAAGAAAATTCCTCGCCGCCGAATCCATCCTGCCGCTGGAACTGCCGCTCGCCGAGGCGGCGGTGCTCCTGCCGGGGGTGGAGGCGAGGGCCTGAGACTGCCAACAGAGAGGATCACCATGGCCAACGTCACCTTCAGCGGCCCGCCGCTCGCCAAGGACATCACCGTCTACGCCGTCGCCGGCGACACTCACACCCTGCTGGCGGTGGCCAAGGCCAACGGCATCCCGATTCCCTGCCAGTGCCAGGACGGCGAGTGCGGGTCGTGCCTGATCAAGGTGACCCATCTCGGCCCCAACGCCCCCAAGGCGGTCAACCTGACCGAGAAGGAGAAGCTGACCCTGTCGGTGAACGGCAAGCTGAGCAAGGATCTGCTGGCGAAGATCGAGGTCGACGACATGCCGCCGCCCTACCGGCTGGCCTGCCAGTACATCGTCCGCGACGAGGACGTGCTGATCGAGTTCTCCGGCGAGCCGGGCGTCGAAATCGATTTGCGCCGCTGATCCGATGGCCCATGTCGTCTTCTATGAGAAGCCCGGCTGCATCAACAACACCCGCCAGAAGCGGGCGCTGGAGGAATCGGGCCATGTCGTCGATGCCCGCGACATCCGGGCCGAGGCGTGGACGCCCGAACGGCTCAAGGCGTTCTTCGAGCGCAAGCCGGTGGCGGAATGGTTCAACCCCTCGGCCCCGCGGGTGAAGTCGGGGGAAATCCGCCCTGCCGCGATGGCCCCGGATCTCGCCTTGGCGGAGATGTGCGCCGATCCGCTGCTCATCCGGCGGCCGCTGATGACTGCCCTCGGCCGTTGCGTCGCGGGCTTCGACGAGGTGTTCATCGCCACCTGGATCGGCCTCGACATCGACCATCTGGTCGGCGATGCCTGCCCGCGCCAGGACGGCGAAAGCTGCGAGGAACCCGAGCGGCGGTAGGGAGGGGCGGCGGGTCAGCCGATGGAGCCGAGTTCTAGTTCGAGGACCGCGCGCAGCGGAGGCAATGCGACATGCACGGTGTCCCAGATATAATGCGCGGCGACATCTTCGTATTCGTGCCGATAGATGTTGCCCGCCGCAGCCATCTGCGTCCAAGCGATGGCCGGATGCCTCGCCTTCATGTCGTCGGGCAATCGGCGCGACGCCTCGGAAATGATTTCAAGGCACCGGGTGACGGCGTAGACGGTTCGGATGTCCGAGCAGAACGTGGCGTAGTCGATGCCGACCGTGAATCCGGTCGCGAGGCCGATATGATGCAGCATGTCGCGCAACGCGGCGTCGCACGGCCTAGAAGGCATAGCGGGCGTCGGCCGTCGCGGCCGGTCGGAGATGGGGTTTGAGGCAGTCGCGGCTGACGACGTCAACCGGCCCGTCGAACAGGCCGGTGATGTATTCCTTCAGTCCGGCATAGTCGAACACGGTGATGTGTGCGTCCGGATCGACGTCGATCATGATGTCGGTATCGCTGTCGGGCCGATCGTCGCCGCGCGCGCGTGAACCGAACAGGGCCGCGTGGGTCACGCCGCGCGCCCGCAAGTCCGCCTCGTTTTCCCTCAGCCGCGCGAGAATCTGGTTGCTGTCCATGGCAGCCATCGTAGCACGATCAGGGGCGGATTCCACCGGCCGACCGTCACCGCCCGATCGCCAGCAGCCGCGGCACCTGGATCCGGATCTCGTCCGCCACCTTGCGGTCCAGCTTCTTCAGCCAGGCCGGGGGGATGTCGTCGACTCCGTAGGTGGCGCCGGCCAGCATGCCGGCCAGGGCGCCGGTGGTGTCGGCGTCGCCGCCCTGGTTCACGGTCTGGATCAGGCAGTCGCTGAAGCAATCGGTGAGGAAGTAGTAGTGCATCACCGTCTGCATGGTGTCGACGATGTAGGCCGAGGACAGCCCGTGGTAATGGTCGAAGCGGAAGGTGCGGTGCTTCTCCACCAGCGCCTTGGCCTCGACCCGCGCCTGCTTCATCCCCTGGCCGGCGAGCAGGCCGTGGACCATCCGCGCCAGCGCCAGGGCGGCGTCGTCGGAGAGCGGATGGTGGTGGGTGATGCGGCACTGGGCAAGGGTCCAGGCCTCCATCTGCTGCGGCCGGCCCAGCGACGCCAGCGCCACCGGCAGGTTGCGCATGGCGGCGCCGTTGCCGGCGTCGCCGTCGCAGAATACCCCCTCGACGGTGCCGTGGATGACGTAGCGGCGGATGCCGCGGCGGCAGGTGTTGCCGACGTCGACCGGACCGGTCTTCAGCCAGGCGGCGAACTCGTCGCAGACGTCCTTGGCGTCGAAGCCGCGCCGGCGCACCAGCGAGCGGCCGAGCGCCATCGCCATCTCGGAATCGTCGGTGACCTGGCCGGGGGCAAGGTGCAGCCAACCGCCCCCGATCATCTTGCGATGCATGCCGTACTTGGTTTCGATCTCGCCCTTGGTCATGAATTCGACGGTGCCGCCCAGGGCGTCGCCCACCGCCAGTCCGAGATAGGCGCCCAGGGCGCGTTCTTCCAAAGTCGGTTCCGTCATCGGCAATCCTAAAAATAGCTGGCGGTGACGCGGTATTGCCCGCCGATCACCAGGTATTCGCCCTCGCCCTTGAGCGGGTGGATGGGCAACAGGGTATTGAAGAAGGCGATCTTGCACACCGGCACCTCGGCGGTGACGATGGTGTCGCCGAAGCAGCCGGCGACGTCGCGGTCCGACGAGAACGAAGCTAGGTTGTTGATCCGCATGGTCACCCGGCGCTTGTCGATGCGCTCGATGATCTGGTGCTCGTCGAAGGAATTGGTGCCGCGGTACAGGGTGAGGTGGGTGCGGCCGGGCGCCGCGTAGCGCTCCAGTGCCCACTGGCAGAACTCGAACAGCATGTCCAGCTGGGTGTAGATGGCGTTGTTGTGGAAGCGGCTGGACATCTTCTCTTCGACGTAATCGGCCCAGGCCGGGGCGGCGACACGGTTGATCCGGCTCTTGTGGAAGGTGGGGAACAGGCCGAACCGGCTTTCCACCCAGCCCTTGAGCACCGCGCCCTCGGGGCCGTTGGAATCGTAGCCCCAGCCCTTCAGCAGCCGCAGGAACGACGAGCGGTAGCGGCGCACCCGGATGCCGGTCGACTGTTCCTTCTCGCGCTCCTTCTCGCGCTGTTCGGGGTCGATGCCGAACATCGCCATCATGTAGCAATAGAACGCGTTGCCCGAATCGGCCAGATCCTCGGACTGGGACAGCATCTCCAGCAGGTTCTTGTTCATCTCGCGCACGCCCGAGATGTGCAGCGGCAGGGGGTGGTCGTTGAAGGCGGCGCTGGCGACCAGATCGGTGGGCAGGCCCACCAGGTTGGTCGAATGTCCGATGTCGTTGCCGGGCAGCATGCTGGCGTTCGCCTTCCTTCTTGCCGCGCCGTCGACGCAAGAATCATGCCTTTCGTCATGGCGACCGCGGGCCGACCGTAGCCGCGCACTGTGGGGCTTGCAACACGAAGTCGGGAATCCGACAGCAGGCCAAAAAATAGGCAAATGCGCCGTCTGCATTGAAACGCATGTAAAATCAATATGATACGGTTTTTGTTGCGGCGCACACCGGATTGGCACGGGCGTTGCGTTACCCAGGCTGACCGTTTCGAAGGCTAAAGAACCCGAAAGGAAACACACCATGCCTCGTCAAATCGCGTTCTACGGCAAGGGCGGCATCGGCAAGTCGACCACCTCGCAGAACACCCTCGCGGCCCTGGTCGAGATGGGCCAGAAGATCCTCATCGTCGGCTGCGATCCCAAGGCCGATTCGACCCGCCTGATCCTGAACTGCAAGCTGCAGGACACCGTGCTCCACCTGGCCGCCAAGGCCGGCTCGGTCGAGGATCTCGAACTCGAAGACGTGATGAAGATCGGCTACAAGGGCATCAAGTGCACCGAGGCCGGCGGCCCCGAGCCGGGCGTCGGCTGCGCCGGCCGCGGCGTCATCACCGCCATCAATTTCCTCGAAGAGAACGGCGCCTATGACGGTGTCGACTATGTCTCCTACGACGTGCTGGGCGACGTGGTGTGCGGCGGTTTCGCCATGCCGATCCGCGAGAACAAGGCGCAGGAAATTTATATCGTCATGTCCGGCGAGATGATGGCGCTGTATGCCGCCAACAACATCTCCAAGGGCATCCTGAAATATGCCGGTTCCGGCGGCGTCCGCCTCGGCGGCCTGATCTGCAACGAGCGCCAGACCGATCTCGAACTGGAACTGTCCGAGGCCCTGGCGAAGAAGCTCAACACCCAGTTGATCCACTTCGTGCCGCGCGACAACATCGTCCAGCATGCCGAACTGCGCCGCCAGACGGTGCTGGAATATGCCCCGGATTCCAAGCAGGCCGACGAATACCGCCAGCTCGCCCAGAAGATCCACGTCAACGGCGGCAAGGGCACCATCCCGACGCCGATCACCATGGAGGAACTCGAGGAGATGCTGCTCGAGTTCGGCATCATCAAGTCCGATGAGCAGGCACTGGCCGAACTGGAAGCCAAGGAAAAGGCGAAGAACCTGTGCAGCGCCGGCTGATCCAGACCGACAGATAGGAGAATGGCCATGAGCCCCGATTACACCAACGACGGCGCCTTCAACGAGGGCTTGATCAAGGAGGCCCTCGAGCCCCATCCCGAGAAGGCGGCGAAGAAGCGCGCCCGCCATCTCGGCGTGGTCAAGGAAGGCGCAGACGGCAACCCCACCTGCGGGGTGAAGTCCAACATCAAGTCGGTCCCCGGCGTCATGACCCAGCGCGGCTGCGCTTATGCCGGGGCCAAGGGCGTGGTGTGGGGCCCCATCAAGGACATGGTCCACATCAGCCACGGGCCGGTCGGCTGCGGCCATTACTCGTGGTCCCAGCGCCGCAACTACTTCAACGGCACGGTCGGCATCGACAGCTTCGTCACCATGCAGATCACCTCGGACTTCCAGGAACGCGACATCGTCTTCGGCGGCGACAAGAACCTGGAGAAGATGATCGACGAACTGGAAGTGATGTTCCCCCTGTCCAAGGGTCTGTCGATCCTGTCGGAATGCCCGATCGGCCTGATCGGCGACGACATCGAGGCGGTGGCCAAGAAGAAGGCCAAGGACATCGGCAAGCTGGTGGTGCCCTGCCGCTGCGAGGGCTTCCGCGGCATCTCGCAGAGCCTGGGCCATCACATCGCCAACGACTGCATCCGCGACTGGATCCTGGGCAAGCGCGAGGTCGAGTGGGAGGCCGGTCCGTACGACGTCAATCTGATCGCCGACTACAACATCGGCGGCGACGCCTGGCCCAGCCGCAAGATCCTGGAGGAGATGGGCCTTCGCGTGATCGCCTCGTGGACCGGCGATTCCACCCTGGCCGAGATCGAGCGGGCGCCCAAGGGCCGCATCAACCTCATCCACTGCTACCGGTCGATGAACTACATCTGCCGGCACATGGAGGAGACCTGGGGCATTCCGTGGCTGGAATACAATTTCTTCGGCCCCACCCAGATCGCCGCCAGCTTGCGCAAGATCGCGGCGCAGTTCGACGAGACCATCCAGGCCAACGCCGAGAAGGTGATCGCCAAATACCAGCCGCTGGCCGACGCGGTGATCGCCAAGTTCAAGCCCCGGCTCGACGGCAAGCGGGTGATGCTGTTCGTCGGCGGCCTCCGCCCCCGCCACACCGCCACCGCCTACGAGGATCTCGGCATGCAGGTGGTCGGCAGCGGCTACGAGTTCGCCCATAACGACGACTACCAGCGCACCGCCCATTACCTCAAGGAAGGGACGCTGATCTACGACGACGCCTCGGAGTTCGAACTGGAATTGTTCATCGAGAAGATCCGCCCCGATCTGGTCGGATCCGGCATCAAGGAGAAGTACGGCACCCAGAAGATGGGCGTTCCCTTCCGCCAGATGCATTCCTGGGATTATTCCGGTCCCTATCACGGTTACGACGGCTTCGCGGTGTTCGCCCGCGACATGGACCTGGCGATCAATGCCCCGGTGTGGGGCAAGATCAAGGCCCCGTGGAAAGTCGCCTGACCCCCGTCTCGTAAAGGAGTTTTTGTCATGCCCCAGAGCGCAGACAAGATCAAGGACCACATTTCCCTGTTCGCCGAGCCGGAATACAAGGAACTGTTCGCAGCCAAGAAGGCCGCCTACGAATGCGGCCATTCGGACGAGGTGGTGGCGGCGCAGCTCGAGTACACCAAGACCTGGGAATACCGGGAAAAGAACTTCGCCCGCCAGCACACGGTGATCAATCCGCCGCGCGCCTGCCAGCCGCTGGGGGCGGTGTTCGCCGCCGCCGGGTTCGAGGGCTCGATGCCCTACGTGCACGGATCCCAGGGATGCGCCGCCTATTTCCGCTCGCACCTGTCGCGCCACTTCAAGGACGCCTCGGTCTGCGTGTCGGACTCGATGACCGAGGACGCGGCGGTGTTCGGCGGCATGGCCAATCTGGTCGACGGCCTGCAGAACTGCAACGCCCTCTACAAGCCGAAGATGATCACCATCTCGACCACCTGCATGGCCGAAGTCATCGGCGACGACCTGTCGGCCTTCATCGCCACCGCCAAGGAAAAGGAGGCGATCCCCGCCGACCTGCCGACTCCGTTCGCCCACACCCCGTCGTTCGTCGGCAGCCACCTGACCGGCTACGACAACATGATCAAGGGCGTGCTGAACTACTTCTGGGACCGCGAGGCCCAGCTGACGCGCAAGGACGGCGGCACCAGGATCAACATCATTCCCGGCTTCGACGGCTATGCCCCGGCCAACAACCGTGAACTCAAGCGCGTCCTCGACGTGATGGGGGTCGACTACACGGTGATTTCGGACGTGGCCGACACCTTCGACAGCCCCACCGACGGCCATTACAAGATCTACTACGGCGGCACCACCATCGCCGACACGCGGGCCGCCATCGACGCCAAGGCCACGGTGTCCCTGCAGCAATTCGCCACCGAGAAGACGCTGGAATACGTCGCCTCGAAGGGCCAGCAGGTGGCTTCGTTCAACGAGGCGATCGGCCTGTCGGGCACCGACGCCTTCCTGATGGGCATCTCGGAACTGAGCGGCAAGGCGATCCCCGAATCCCTGGAGATCGAACGCGGCCGCCTGGTCGACGCCATCGCCGACAGCAATCACTGGCTGCACGGCAAGCGCATCTCGCTGTTCGGCGATCCCGACTTCGTCTACGGCCTCACCGCGTTCCTGCTCGACCTGGGAATCGAGCCGGTGCACGTGCTGGCCTCCAACGGCTCGGCCGATTGGGAGAAGAAGATGCGGGCGCTGCTCGACTCGTCGCCCTACGGCAAGGGCGGGCAGGTGTTCCGCAACAAGGATTTGTGGCACATGCGCTCGCTGCTGTTCACCGAGCCGGTGGATTTCCTGATCGGCTCGTCCTACGGCAAGTACCTGGAGAAGGATACCGGCACGCCGTTGATCCGGCTGGGCTTCCCGATCTTCGACCGCCACCACCACCACCGCTTCCCCACCTTCGGCTACCAGGGGGCGCTGCGCATCCTGGTGGAGATCTTGGACCGGATCTTCGAGGTGGCGGACGCGTCGAGCGACATCTCCTACGACCTCACCCGCTGATCCCACGCCGGCGGATGGTCACAACCCCCGGGGCGGCGACGCCCCGGGGGATTTTCATACCGGCCGACCTTCGATCCGACTCGTCGGCCGGTATTCAGCCGCCATTGCGGCGGCGGCCAAGCGGCCGGACGGCCGCGCCCGGCGAGGGGCAATACGGGCGGTCATGTCAATGGCCGACCGGTATCATGCGCCCTACGGCATGTGGGCGGCGACGAACTTGACCAGGGCCAGGGTCGCCGGCTCGAAGCGCAGGCCGACCAGGTTTTCCTCTTCGTGGACGACGATGCCGGTGGCCCGGATGCCGGCATTGAGATCCAGCCGTCCGCCGCTGCAGGGGTAGAGCGTGAAGGTGATGGGGGTGGTGCCGACAGTGAAACGCTTCGCCACCGTGATCCCGGTGGCCGAGACTTCCAGCACGTCGACCAGTTGGCCGGCGATCAAGGCGATCAATCCCTTCGCCGGCAGGCGCGGATAGCGGCGCCGTTCGGCCGGCGAGGGTGGGGATTTCTTCGTGCGCTTGGGCGCGCGCGGACTCATGCGGCCGCGGCTTCCGCATCTCCGGCGCAGGCCATGCGCTCGACGATGCGCTGCATGTTGCCGGCCAGCTCCGGCCACAGATCCCGCAGCGCCGCCGCCAGGCGTCCGGCTTCCTGCCGGTCGATCGGGTCGCCGTTGGCCTCCGCCTCGAGAATGGCTGCCAGCCGCATCATTTCCTGTTCGCCTTCCCCCCATTGCGTCGGCATGCCGGCACTCCCTCTGGTGATCCACGGGCGATGGTACGAAGTTCGGCCGGTGCGGCACAATCGGGCGCCAACCTTAACTCTTTCGGATAGCGGCACCGCCCTCATTGTGCTTGCGCCCGATTTGTGCAAGTTTCTGGCAGTCTATTCTGAGAGGAGGGGGGCATGTTCCCGCCATTCGATACCAAGTCGCTTCAGAAATTTTCGGTCGATCCCACCGGCATCCTGATGAAGATCGCCGATTTCCAGCGCGCCAATTTCGAAGCCATCCGCCAGATCGCCAACAACAACGCCCAGGCGTTTCAGCAATTGGCGGCGGCAATGACCGACCCGCAGAAGTTCCTCACCGCCCAGCCAGCCATCCTGCAGGAGGCCATCCAGGCGAATATCGAGGTGATCACCAGCCTGTGGAAGTCGCTCGGCGCCGATCTCACCATTCCCGCGGTCAAGCCGCCGGTGAAGAAGAAGTAGCGCCACTGCCGGTCGCCCGGCCCAGGTGGCCGGGCGACCGACGAAAATCCGGTGACGACCCGATGGATAAGTCGAGGGCTGCGTGCGACCATGCGGTCTGTTTCATTGTGGGCGAGGCAGATGATGGCCGAAGGCGATGCTGCGGCGGAAACCGTCGACAAGAAGATGACCAAGGATGAGTACCTGGCTCAATCCAAGGCCGATTTCGATCTTGCGCTGAGGGTGCGCATGCATGGCGTCTTCCGTTGCGAGGATGCGGTCAACAAGCGGTTCGGCCAGGCACCCGGCTCGTTCGGCGTCGATCGCCTCAAGCAGATCGAGAATGCCTGCAACAAGGCGGACACCTCGCACGGGGTGTCCTATATGGAAAAGGGCCTGCTCTACGGCTTCGCCATGCGCCAGACCGAACTGGGCTTCCGCGCCGGCTACGTCTTTCTCTGCAACTTGGCCAAGGAAATGCGCGAAGACAAGTTGGTCGGCTAAGCTTTCATTTGCTTGACGCCCGGGTCTTTGTTACCTTGCTGGCACTGCAATGATCGCGAGGATTCCACCATGCCGGTAAAGACAGCGGTAGCGGCCAAGGCAGCCAAGCCCCGTGCTTCCTCCGGAGCGGCGGCCAAGCGTCCGCCGACGGGGCCTGCCGGCGTCGCCGATCTTGCGGCGCTGTCGTCGGCCTCGGGCATGGCGGCGGAGCTGACCAAGGCCGCGGACGCCCTCACTTGCGCCGTGGAGACCGGGTTGGTGTGCGAGGCGCTGGACGCCAACATGCAGCTGTGGGTCGCGATCAAGAACACCGTCGGCGGCACCGACGGCGGGGCGGGCGACGTCAAGGACAATCTGGTTCGGCTGGCCGACCACGTGGTGGCGTCGACCCTGGGTCTGGCGCGCGGCTTCTCTCCCGAGGCGGTCCTGCCCCTGATCGGCATCGATCTCGAGGTCGCCAAGGGCCTGATGGACGGCATTCTCGAACACCTGATCCGCGAGCGCGCCTATTACCTGTGGAAGGAAACCGGCCATTGCTCGGACTATGACAATTGGATCAGGGCCGAGCGCGAAATCCGTGGATTGTTCGAAATCGCCTGATCGGGCCGATCTTTTCATGAGGCCTCGCGGTCCAGCCGACCGCCTGCGCCGTCGATGGCGGCGGTGACAGCGGCCGTATTCCACGCTAAACTTTCACGGGCGCAGCAATAGGGGGGTGTGCGGGCGCGGGTGCCGTCGGGCTCTCGCGGACGCCAGGTTTGGAGGGCCGCAATGACGGTGCCCGAGGCGCGGGCGATCGGCAGGATGCCGCTGGTGGCGCTGGCGCTGGGCGGCACGGCGGCGGCGGTCGGGCTTGCCACCGGCCGGTTCGATTCGTGGGACGCCGCTTTCGCCGGCATTTGCGCCTTCGTCACCCTGGCCGTCCACCGCGCCTGGCGGCGGCGCCTTGCCGCCGCCGAGGCCGAAACCCGCCGCCAGTCCGAACATGCCGAGCGGCTGCGCCGGAGCGAGGAGCGGTTCCGCACCCTGGTCGAAGGCACCACCGACTGGGTGTGGGAAACCGACGAGAACCATTTCTTCCGCTGGTTCTCGGCCTCGTTCGAAAAGGTCATGGGGGTGCCGGCGGAATCCGTCTTCGGCCGGCGGCGATGGGAGGTGGCGTCGCAGCCGCATCCCCTGCATGCCCCGCTGTGGCGGGCGCATGTGGCGGATCTGGACGCGCGCCGGAGCTTCCGCGATTTCCGCTATTGGAGCCGCTCCGGCGACGGGGCGTCCCGGTGGATCAGCATCAGCGGTTCGCCGCGCTACGACGACGATGGCCGCTTCCTCGGCTACCGCGGCAGCGGATCCGACATCACCGCCGAGGCGGATTCGGCGCTTCGCCTCAAGATGCTGTCGACGGTGGTCGAGCAGTCGCCGCTGTCGGTGCTGATCACGGATCCCACCGGAGCCATCGAATACGTCAACGCCCATTTCTCCACGGTCACCGGCTACCAGCCGGACGAGGTGAAGGGCCGCAAAGCCGGCATGCTCGGTTCCGGCGACACCGCCCCCGAGGTGTATCACGCGCTGTGGCGGACCATCGCCTCGGGCAAACGGTGGTCGGGCGAACTGAAGAACCGCTGCAAGGACGGCCGCTTCCACTGGGAAATGGTGGCCATTTCGCCGGTCGTCGACCACGAGGGCCGCATCGTCCATTACGTCGCCGTCAAGGAGGACGTCACCGAACGGCGCGCCCTTGAAGAGCAGTTGCGGATCAACAACGCCGAACTCGAAGCCTTCGCCTATGTGGCGTCGCACGACCTGCGCCAGCCGCTGCGCATGGTCGGCAACTATCTCGGTCTGATCGAGCGGGCGCTGGGCCACGACCTGCCGGACGACATCCGGACCTTCTTCGGATTCGCCATGGGCGGAGTCAGGCGGATGGATCGGCTGATCCTCGACCTGCTGGAATATTCCTGCACCGGCAAGACTCCCGAGCCCTGTCCGGTGGCGCTGGACGAGGCGGTCGCCGATGCCGTGCTCAACCTCGACGTCGCCATCCGCGAGGCCGACGCCGTCGTCACCGTCGCCGACGCGCTGCCGGTGATCCTGGGCGATCGCGGTGAACTGACCCGGCTGTTCCAGAACCTGATCGGCAACGCCCTCAAGTATTGCCCGGCCGAACGGCGGCCGACGGTCGAAGTCGGCCGGCGCGAGGATCCGGGCGCCTGGGTGGTGTGGGTCGCCGACAATGGCGTCGGCATCGCCGCCGAAGACCGCGAGCGGGCGTTCAGCGTGTTCCAGCGGCTCGGCCCCAGGGACGCCTGCGAAGGCAGCGGCATCGGTCTGGCGGTCTGCCGCAGGATCGTCGAGAACCACGGCGGCACGGTGTGGATCGAGTCGGAAGTCGGGCAGGGGAGCCGGTTCCTGGTGTCCTTTCCCAAGCGCGGCGCGCCCGAGGACGGCGGCTGATGCGGACAGCCGTGCGCGACAAGCTGGTCGGCTATCTGCTGGCGATGATCGGCACCGTGGTCCTGACGTTCGCGCTGGTCTTCATCGACCGGATCGAGGGCGAGCGGCGCCTGCTGGTGGCGCGGGGCGAGACCTTGGAGCGGCTGAACGTGGTGCGCGGCAAGCTGGAGGGGGCCATCACCGGCCCGCTCCTGCGCACCCGCGGCATGGCGGCCCAGATCATCGCTCACGACGGGGTGGCCGATGACGAATTCGAGCGGGTCGCCGAGGTCTTGCTGGCGGGCCATCGCAATGTGCGCAACATGGCGGTCAGCCGCGGCACCGTCATAACCCTGGTCTATCCGCGCGGCCGCGACCAGGGCATCATCGGCGTCGACTACCGCAACCTGCCCCACCAGTGGCCAGTGATCCGCCGCGCGATCGAGACCCGCCAGCCGCTGCTGCAAGGGCCGGTGAAATTGATCCAGGGCGGCGAGGCGCTGATCCTCCGCGCCCCGATATTCCTTCGCTCCGGGGTGTTCTGGGGGATAGTCAGCATCGTCCTCGACAAGGCCGGCATCCTTGCCGATGCCGGCCTCGACCAGCCCGATCCGCCGATCCGATTGGCCATCCGCGGCCAGGACGGTCTGGGGGCGGCCGGCGACATGGTCTTCGGCGACCAATCGGTGTTCTCGCAGCAGCCGGTGACGGTCGACGCCAGTCTGCCGCAAGGCACGTGGCAATTGGCGGCGGTGCCCTCGGGCGGATGGAAGACGGCGGATCCCGAATTAGTCCGCATCCGCGTCCTCGGCGGGCTGCTGGTGGCGCTGCTGGCCGGCGCCATGTTCGCCGCCGCCCACCTGCTGAGCGTGCGCGACCGGGCCAACCAGTTGCTGCGCGAGCGGACGGCCGCCCTCGAGCGCACCACCGGCGAACTCGAACGTTTCACCGAAATCCTCGCCCATCACCTGCAGGAACCGGTGCGGCTGCAACACAGCTACACCGACCGGCTCGAGCGGCTGCTGCCCGAGCCCCTGTCGCTCGAAGCGCGCGAGGCGATGGACTTCGTGCGAAAGGGGGCGCTACGGCTGAGGGCCTTGCTGCGGGACGTGCAGCTTTACCTTGCGGTCGATCGCATGCCGCCGCCGCGCAGCTGCCTCGCCAATGCCGCCTTCGACGCCGCCGCCGGGCGCATGGCCGGCAAGATCGCCGCGGTCGGAGGCTCGGTCGAGCGGACCGACCTGCCGGCGGTGTGGATGGACGAGGGCCGGCTGGCCGACGTGCTGGCCGCGCTGCTCGATAACGCCGTCCGCTTCCGGAGGCAGGATGTGCCGCTCAAAATCCGCGTCAGCGGCGAACTGCATGGCGGTTGCGTCGAACTCTTTGTCAGCGACAACGGCATCGGCATTCCCGCCGAATTCCGCGAACGGGTCTTTGGCGTGTTCGAAAAACTGGGGGACCGCGACGACGATTCCGGCACCGGCATCGGGCTGGCGATGGTCAGGAAGATCGTCGAGGCGGCGGGCGGACGCGCCTGCATCGAGGCAGCCGCCGACGGTGGCGGCATCTGCTTCCGCCTGACCCTGCCGGCCGGCGGCGCGCGGCGCTAAAGCCGCTACTTCGCCACCAGGACGCCCTGGGCGGTGTCGGCGTGGTATTCGCCGGAGAATTTGTATTCGCCGGCCGCCAGCGGGCCGACCTGCACGCGGACTTGCCGGTTGCCCTTGACGACCTTCTCGCGCTTGAGGTCGCCGCTTTCGAATTCCTCGGGCTGGGCGTCCTGGTTCTTCACCACCAGCACGATCTTGCGCCCGGCCGGCACCTCGATCCGATCGGGCGAGAAGCGGTGGTCTTGGATCGTCAGGTCGTAGGTATCGGCCTCGACCGCCCATGCCGCGGCCATCGGCCAGGCCGCGATCGACGCCAGGGCAACGGTGACGATCTTGCGCATCGGTCCTTCCATTGCGCTGAAAACGCCTCGCATTATTAATTGGAATCCGCGCTCGATGCAAGGCGTTTCCCACAACAAGCGTCCCGCTGAACCCTAGGCCCGCCTTGCGCCGGTGTTCGCCGACCGCTCGACCTTCGTGCCGACCGAGCGGTCCCGCCGGCGCTGCAAGACGAAATCCATAGAAATTTGTGTCGGATAATGGTATCAGGGTGGAATCCAGAAAGGATGACGTGGGCCATGTTTCGCCGGTCGAAATTGTTTGGTGCCTTCATGGCTGCGTTATTGGCGGGCTGTTCCGGTCCCGCCGATCTGGCCGATGTGCACGACGAACTCGCCGTGCATGGTCAATCCCTCCCTGCCGACATATTGTCCCGGCCGCTGACGGTCGAGGATGCCGTCGCCCTGGCGGTGCACTACAACCTCGATTCGCGGGTCAAGACGCTGGAAGCGGTGCTCGCCGCCGGCAAGGCCGACCTGTCGATCTTCGCGCTGCTGCCGCAGATGGCGGCGAGCGGCGGCGTCACCCGGCGCAATCCGGGCAACATCACCACATCGCAGGATCTCGTCACCGGCGCCATCAGCTCCAACCCCAGCCAGGGCGAGGACGCGTTCCGCCGCACCGGCGACCTTACCGCGTCGTGGAACCTGGTGGACTTCGGCATCGCCCTGCTGCGTTCGGAGCAGGAGGGCGACCGCGCCACCCTGGCGATCGAGAAACGCCGCCGCGCGGTCCATCTGATGGTCCAGGAGGTCCAGGCCGCCTATTGGAAGGCGGTGATCAATGAATATGCCGAGAAGAAATACGGCACGCTCGAACTGAAGCTGATGCGCTCGGTGCAGAACGCCGAGACCGCCGAGCGCACCAAGGTCGGCGACCCCATGCAGATGCTGACGCACCAGCGCGCCATCGTCGACACCATGCGCCAGATCGCCGAGTTGCAGCGGCAGACCGCCTCGGCACGGGCCGAGCTGGCGGGGCTGATGGGCATGCCGTCGGCGACCGCCTTCCGTCTGGTGGAACTGGACGACGGGTCGGAGCTCAGCGCCACCGATCCCACCCAGACCCTGGAGACGATGGAGGAATTCGCGCTGGCCAACCGCCCGGAACTGAGGAGCGAGGCGGCGCAGTTCCACATCGACGTCGACGACGTCCATACCGAGATGCTGAAATCGCTGCCGGGGATCGGCCCCTATATCGGCGGGCACTTCGATTCCAACTCGTTCATGATCTACAACACCTGGGCCGATGCCGGCGTCAAGGTGGCGTGGAATCTGGTCGACCTGCTGTCGGCGCCGAAGCGCATCGACCATGCCAAGGCGGTGGCCGAGACCACGCGGGTGCGGCGCCTGGCGGTGGCGATGGCGGTGCTGACCCAGGTGCATGTGGCCGACATCCAGTATCGCCACTCCCTCAAGGAATACCGCCTGACCGAGAAGATGGCGGCGATCGACCACCGCATCAGCGGCCTGGCCGGCAAGTCGCAGGCGGCGGGAAGCGGCACCCCGATGGAGGAGATCAAGGCCGAGGCTGCGGCGATGCTGTCGACGCTGCGCCGCTTCATCCTTTATTCCGACCTCCAGGGGGCCAAGGCCCGCCTGAACGCCGCCATGGGCCTGGACCCCGGCCCGCCCGACCGCCAGGAAGACCATGTCGATGAAAACGAAGGCACCGGCTGACGGCGGCCGCCAGAATCTCGAGGCGGTGGCGATCGCCGCCTGCCTGCGGTCGCTCGGCCAGGCGGTGTCTGCCACGGCGCTGAGCGAATCGGCGCTGATGGCGCTGTCCGAGGGCAGCCTCTCGGTGTGGCCCGACGCGCTGTCGCGCTACGGCTTCGCCGCTCGCGTCGAGGACAACGTCACCGCCGGCCGGCTGTCGCCGGATCTGTTTCCCTGCGTGCGCCTGGGGCCCGGCGATCCGGTGGCGCTGCAACGGCCGACGCGCGATGCCGGCCCGGCGACGCTGCTGTTCATCCGGCCGCGGCTGGACCGTGTCGCCGCGACCCTGCCGACCTCGTGGCCGGCGCTGCTCGCCTCGTGGCGGCCGATGGTGCTGCGGGCCGGACTGGCCGGCATGCTGGCCAACGTGCTGGCCCTGGCGGCGCCGGTGTTTTCGGCCCAGGTCTACGACCGGGTGCTGCCGCACGGGGTGCTCGATTCGCTGCTGGTGATGGCGGCGATGTTCCTCGGCGCCGCGCTGTTCGAACAGGTGTTCCGCCGCCTGCGCGCGCTGTTCGTCGAGGACGCCCTGCACGAGGGCAACGTCCGCCTGGCGGTCGACATGCACCGGCGCGTGGTGGAGACCCGCTTCGAGGGCGCCGTCGCTCCCTCGGGCCATCTCATGCGCCTGCTGCAGGACTACGATTCGGTCCGCGACGGCTTCGGCGCCGCGGCGGTGTCGGTGTTCGCCGACCTGCCGTTCATGGCGCTGTTCCTGTTCGGCCTGGTGCTGTGCGACCCGGTCACCGCGGCGGCGGTGGTGGCGTTCAACGGCGCGGTGGCGGTGGCCACCCTGCTCGCCATCCGCAGGCAGCGGCTGCTGCACCGGGAATTGTCGCGCGCCGCCACCATGCGGGCGCAAGCGGCGCAGGAATCCTTCCTCGACCCCGAGGCGGTGCGCCGGGTCGGCGCCGCCGCCTATCTCCAGGCCAAGTTCCGCCAGGGCACCGTGCTGCACGCCGCCGCCACCCGGGCGATCCGCAGCCTGGCGGCGATCCGCGGCAATTTGTCGATGCTGGCGCAGAACCTGGCGATCCTGATGGCGGTGGGGATCGGCGCCTGGCACGCGGTCGACGGCGGCTCGACCGCCGGGGTGGTGCTGGCGGCGACCATGCTGGCGACCCGCTTCACCGGCGCCACCATGCAGCTGGTCGCGGTGGTGCCGCAGGCGTTGTCGGCGCTGGCCTCGCTGGAGGCGCTGCGCAGCGTCACCAACCGCCCCAGCGAGCGCCCCGACGGCGCCGCCTTCGTGCATCGGCCGCTGGCCAAGGGCGAAATGGTGGTCGATTGCGTCAGCGCCCGCTATCCGGGGATGGCCCAGCCGGTGATCGCCGAGGTCAACCTGAGGGTCGCCGCCGGCGAGCGCCTGGCCATCGTCGGTCCCTCGGGGTCGGGCAAGACCACCATCGAGAAGGTGTTGACCGGAATCATCCGGCCCGAGAAGGGGCGGGTGATGCTGGACGGGGTCGACGTCGCCGCCATCGAGCCGGCCGACCTGCGCCGCCACATCGCCGTCTGCCCGCAGAATCCGCCGCTCTATTCCGGGACGCTGCGGGCTAACCTGTGCTTCGACGGCACCATCGGCGACGATTCGATGGTGCAGATGCTGCAGGCGCTGGGCGCCCACGAGATCCTGCCGGTGGGCATGGGCCTCGACTTCGACCTCGCCGAGGGCGGGCGCAACCTGTCGGGCGGCCAGCGCCAGATCGTCGCGCTGACCCGCACCCTGCTGCGCTGGGCCCCGGTGACCGTCCTCGACGAGCCGACCTCGGGGCTCGACGAGGCGACCGAGAAGCGCGTCATCGCCTGCATCAACAAGGTCTGCGACCGCCGCACCCTGGTGGTCATCTCGCACCGCTCGGCGGTGCTGGCGCTGGCGCCCCGGATCGCGGTGATCAACGGCGGCCGGGTGGTGCGCGTCGGCACCCGCGGCGACCCGGCCCATATCGAGCGGGTGCGCTGACATGGCCCGCCGCGCCGCCCCCGCCATCGACGCCTTCCGCAGTCCCATCCACGGGGTGGCGCCGTCGCTGGCGCCGCACTCGGCGACGGCGCTGCTGGTGTGGTCGGCGATCGCCTTCGCCACGCTGTTCGGGGCGGCCGCGGTGCTGGAACTGGACGAGGTGATCACCGCCCCGGCGCGAATCGAGCCGTCCAGCCAGGTCCGCCACGTCCAGCACTACGAGGGCGGCACCATCCGCGAGGTGCTGGTGCACGAAGGCGACCTGGTCGGCGAGGGCGACGTGCTGGTGCGCCTGGTCAACTCCCAGGGCGCCCAGGATCTGGCCGACCGCCAGTCCCGCTGGGTGTCGACGCTGGCGCGGGTGGCGCGGCTGAAGGCCGATCTGGCGGGGGCGAGGGACATCGCCTGGCCCGCCGGCAACGTCATCGATGCCGACACCAGGCGGCGCGAAACCAACAGCCACGCCGAGCGCGTGTCCTATCGCGGCCAGCAGGTGACCACCATCCAGCGCGAGATCGAGCGCCGGCAGAAGGAGGTGGTCGAGGCCGAGACCAAGGCGGCCGGCCTCGCCCGCACCCAGGTCAAGGCCGGCGAGGAAATGAAGATCAAGAAGAAGGCCTATGATGTCGGCGTGGTCGGCGACCAGGAGGTGGTGCACCTGGAGCGCGAGCAGTCGATGCTCGACACCGAGGCCTCGACCGCGCGGGACTCCATTGTCCGCCTGAAGGCGCAATTGCGCGAGGCCGAGGCCAAGCTGGCGGAATTCGAGAAGGGCTGGCGCTCCCAGGTTCAGGACGACATCGGCAAGGCCGAGGCCGAACTGGCGGCGCTGAAGGCCACCGTCGGCGTCGCCAACGACCGCGAATCGCGTAGCGAGGTGCGCTCGCCGGTCAAGGGCGTGGTCAAGATGGCGGCGATCACCAGCGTCGGCCAGGTGGCCAAGTCCGGCGAAACCCTGATGGACGTCGTCCCGTCCGACGACGCCCTGGTGGTCGAAGCCAAGGTCGCCCCCCAGGACATCGGCCAGGTGCGCGAGGGACTGAAATCGTCGGTGCGCCTCACCGCCTACGACCAGTTCCGCTACGGCCATCTCGACGGGCGGGTCACCATGGTCGGCGCCGACGCCGTCGACGAGGCCAGGGGCAACGCCGTCTCGACCTATTACCGGGTGCTGATCGCGGTCGATCGCGCCGCCCTGAACGACGCCAGGGGCAACGAGCACGCCATCCGGTCCGGCATGATCGGCTCGGCCTCGATCGTGGTCGGGCGCAAGTCGATCCTGCGGATGGTCTTCGATCCGCTGCTGCGCAATGACATGATGTTTTCGTTGGACTCGTTCCGGCTGAAATGGGGAGGCCCGCGATGATCGCGGCGAGGAGGTAAGCCATGCATGTCGCCCGCCCACCGTTGCAACCCGCCCCCATCGTTCGGGTCGCCGATGTCCAGCCGGCGGCGATCGGCAAGGTGCTGCAGGCCGACGGCAGCGCCTGGATCGTCCATGACGGCCAGCGGCACGCGGCGCAGGCCAACGCGCCGGTGTTCCAGGGCGACACCGTCGAGACCGCCGAGGGCGCCCAGGTGTCGCTGGTGTTCGCCGACCGCTCGACCTTCGTGCTCAAGGACAAGGGGGCGCTGGCGCTCGACGAGTTCACCTACGACGCGGCGTCGAAGCAGGGCAAGGAGACCTTCCTGGTGGCGCGCGGCGCCTTCAACTTCGTCAGCGGCGACATCGCCAAGACGGCGCCCGACCACGCGGTGCTGGCGACGCCGTCGGTCACCATCGGCATCCGCGGCACCACGGTGGCCGGGCAGATCGGTTCGGACGGGGCGACCTCGCTGGCGCTGCTGGCCGATCCCGGCAGCAATTTCGTCGGCGAGATCAGCGTCGGCAAGCTGGGCGGCGGCGAGAGCGTGGTGATCAACACCGCCGGTTCCGGCATCATCGGCGCCACCGGCGGCGCGCCCTTCGCGGTGAGCGCCAATGCGGGGGCCGCCATCGCCGCCTTCGTGCCGCCGCCGGCACCGCCGCCGGCCACCCCGCCGTCGCTGCCGGCCCCAACTCCGGCGCCGGGCGGGGATCACGGACCGGCCGGCGATCACGGGCAGGGACAAGGGCAGCACGGCGACGCTGCGCCGCACACCGAGGCGCAGCATGCGGCGGCCGAACCGCCGCCGCCGGTGCCGCCGCCGCCGCCGCCGGTTCAGGCCGCACCGCCGGCGCCCGAGCCGGTCCAGCCGCCGCCGGACCCGCATCCGCAACAACCGCAGCCGGACCCGCATCCGCAACAGCAGCCGCCGCCACAGCCGGAGAAGCCGTTGCCGGTGACGACATCAGAGTCTGGGGGCAGCGGTTACGAGGGCCATGGCGTGACCGGCGCCGTCATCGGCACCGATTCCCACGGCGACGCCATGACCTACCAGATCGTCGGCAGCGCCACCGGGGCACATGGTACCCTTAGTCTCAACCCCGCCACCGGCACGTTTACCTACACGGCGTCGGACAACGCCACCGGCACCGACACGTTCACCGTCAGGGCCGACAACGGCCATGGGGGCACCGCCGACCAGACGGTGACGATCCATCTGAATGCCGATCCGATCGGCTTCAGCACCAGCGGCGGCACCGGGGTCGTCGGCTTTCCGGTGACCGGGACGGTGACCGCCACCGATCCGGCGGGCGACTCGATGACGTATGCCCTGGTCGGGGCCAACGGCGGGGCCGCCAGTGGGACGCTGTCGCTCAACACCAGCAACGGCCATTATACCTACACGCCGAACAACGGTTCGGTCACCACCGACACCTTCCAAGTTTCCGTCACCGACGGCCATGGCGACACCGCCACCACCACCGTCACCATCACCGAGGGTTCCGCGCTCAATCAGACCAGCCCCACCACCGCCCACGTGACGGTGGCGGCCAATCTGGTCGATACGGATTTCGGCGCGTTGTCGGGCGGCACCACCGACCTGATCTTCGACGATCCAGCCTCGGGGCAGAGCGCGGTTCTCGGCGCGCAGGCCAATTCCATCGGGATCGTCAACATCAATGCCTCGGCGACCGGCGGCTTCACCCTGGACGCCGCGGCCAGCACATTGAATCTGAGCGTTCTCGGCGGCACCGGCAACGACACCCTTACCGGCGGCACCGGCGACGACACTATTAACGGCGGCGGCGGCAACGACACCATCACCGGCGGACTCGGCGCCGATGTCTTGACCGGCGGCGGCGGCAGCAACCTGTTCGTCTTCACCAGTCCGACCCAGTCCCTCGATTCCTTGGCGGTCCGCGACACGATCACCGACTTCGTTACGGGCACCGACCATATCCGGATATCGCTGAGTGGCGCACACGTCGACGTGTCCGGTTTCGAGTCGGTGGTAAGCTACAACGCCGGGCAGGCATCGCTGACCGGCGGCGTGCCACGCACGGGCGGGGTCATCGGCGACGGCTTCTATTCCACCGGCGATCAGGCGCTCTACGTCTATGTGGGGGACGCGAGTTCCGCCATCGCGACGGATGGCGGCTACGTCATCGGCAGCGCCAATGCCATTGGGGCGGGCGACCTGCAGTTCGACATCACCGGGACCGGCGGCAATGACACCCTCGTCGGCGGTGTGGGCGACGACACGATCGCGGGCGGTGCCGGCGACGACACCATGATTGGCGGTGGTGGCAATGACACCATCATCGGCGGCGGCGGCTCCGACACGGTTTCCTATGAGTTGTCCGGCGTCGGTATCACCGCCGACATGGTCGCGGGGACGGTCGGCCACGGCGCGTATACCGACAGCATTTCCGGCATCACCACGGTGATCGGTTCGACCTACAACGACGTCTTCATCACCGACGGCTCGGCGGCGACGACGATCGTGGGCCACGGCGGCAACGACACCTACGTGCTTGCGGCGATGCCGACCGCCAACCTGGTCATCGACGATAGCCTCGGCACCTCGGGCACGCTGGAAGAGACGACCGCGCACAGCGGCGACTACATGGTTCGGGACGAGGCCTGGAGCGGCTCCAACCTGGTGTTCACTATGGAAACCGGCGCCACCGTCACCCTGATGCCCGGCGCGGCGGACTACACCATGGGGCAGGACGGCCACACCGAACATCTGACCGCGGCCGGCGGGCAGACCGCCGGAGACGACCTCGTCATCGGCAACGCGGGCGACCTCACGTTGGCCGGCGGCGGCGGCAACGACCGGATGGTGTGGGTGTCCGGGGTTACCGAGATCGACGATACCGTCGCCCCCGCCGAGCGGCATGTCGCCGACTTCCACAAGGCGACGGGGGATGTCACGGCCGACTTGTCCGCGCAGACAGTATCGATCTTCGGCGAGTCCGGCGTCACCCTCACCGGCATCGACGGCGTGATCGGCGGCAGCGGAAACGATACGCTGACCGGCGGCGTTGGCGACGAGTATTTCCGGGGCGGGGACGGCAACAACGTGATCACCGGCGGCGGCGGCTTCGATACCGTGTCCTATGCGGATTCACTGACCGGGGTGACCGTCGACCTCGGCGCGGGGACGGCGACGCACGGGGCCTGGACCGACACGCTCAGCGCGATCAGCGGGGTGGAGGGTTCGGATTTCAACGACACCCTGATCGGCAGCACCGGCAGCGACCGGCTCGACGGTGGGCTGGGGACCAACACGCTGACCGGCGGCGTCGGCGCCGACACCTTCGTCGCCGCCCAAGGCGGCCTCGCGGTCATCACCGATTTCGAGCAGAACATCGACAACATCGAACTGGACAATTCACAGTTCCATTTCGGCACGGCGGGCACTCTGGCGTCCGGCAACTTCGCCAGCGGCGACTCGAGCCATCAGATGGGGGCGGGCGCCACCGATTACAGCGGCGGCGGTTCAGCCGCGGGCATCGTCGCCATCGACGACGGCTCGGGCGGCGCCACCGTGTGGTACACCGCCGACATGCATGCGGCGACCACCGCCAATTCGCATGAGATCGCCCACGTCACCAACCTCGACACCACTGCGTTGGACCATACCCAGTTCCATCTGCACGTGTGAGAGGGATTACTCCGCCCCCACCGCCTGCTTGGCGACGGCGAAATGGCGTTCGATGTAGGCGACCAGGTCGCCGACGCAGTCGTCGACGCTGCGTCCTGCGGTGTCCAGCACCAAAGCCGGCGCCACCGGCGGCTCGTAGGGGGCGGAGACGCCGGTGAAGTCGGCGATCTGGCCGGCGCGGGCCTGGGCGTACAGGCCCTTGGGATCGCGCCGTTCGCATTCGTCGATGCCGGCGGCGACATGGATCTCGTGGAAGGCCTTGGGATTGACCGCCCGCACCCGGTCGCGGTCGGCGCGATAGGGCGAGATGAAGGCGGTCAGCACCAGCATCCCGGCGCCGGCCATCAGATGCGCCGCGGCGCCGACCCGGCGGATGTTCTCGGCGCGGTCGGCAGGCGAGAACCCCAGATCGGCGCACAGGCCCTGGCGGACGTTGTCGCCGTCCAGCACGGTCACCTGCCAGCCCTTGAGGAACAGGCGGCGTTCGACCTCCATGGCGACGGTCGACTTGCCCGAGCCGGACAGGCCGGTCATCCACACAACCCCGCCGGCGTGGCCGTTGGCGTGGGCGCGGTGGACCGGCAGGATCTTGTGGTCGACGGCGAACAGGTTGTCCGACTTGACCGCCTTGAATTCCGGCTGGTCGGCCAGCACCCCGCCGCCGACGATGTCCCAGCCGCCGACCAGCACGAAGCGGCCCAGGCGGGGATTGACGGTGAAGGATTCATGGGCGATCGGCACCCGCGACCGCAGCACCACCTCGGCGACGGCGTTGCGCGGCACCTCGGTGCCCTGGTAATGGGCGAGGTCGGTGACGTCGAGCACCCGCTCGATCTCGATCACCTCGACCACCGTCTCGGCGGTGGCCAGCTTCAGCTTGAGCCGGTGGCCCGCCTCCAGCGGGGTCTTGCCCAGCCAGAACACGCGGGCGCGCAATTCATGGCCGGCCTGCGGCGGATGCTCGGGCAGATGGGCGATCTGGCCGCGCTCGACGAAGATCTGGTCGTCCAGGGTGATGCCGACCGACTGGCCGGCGGAGGCCGAGGTCTCGGTGAAATCCTCGCCCGCCCAGGCCTCGATGGTGGCCACCTTGGCGGTCTTGCCCGAGGGCGAGAACACCAGGGTGTCGCCGACCTTGACGCGGCCGCTCTCGATGCGGCCGGCGACGATGCGGCGCTGGTCGAACTTGTAGACGTCCTGCACCGGCAGCCGCAGCGGCATGTCGGGGGGCACCAATGACGGGCGGAAGCCGTCGAGCGCTTCCAGCACCGTCGGCCCGCTGTACCAGGGGGCCACCGCGGACAGGGTGGCGACGTTGTCGCCGGTGCGGGCCGAAATCGGCACCACGTGGGTCGGGCGCACGCCGATGCCGGCAAGGTAGGCGGTGATTTCCGACTCGACCTCGTGGAAGCGGCTTTCGTCCCAGCCGACCAGGTCCATCTTGTTGATCGCCACCGCGATCTGCTCGAGGCCCAGCAGGTGCAGCAGGTAGCCGTGCCGGCGCGACTGCTCCTGGACGCCCTCGAGGGCGTCGATGACCAGCACCGCGGCCTCGGCCGAGGCCGCCCCGGTGATCATGTTCTTGAGGAATTCCTTATGCCCCGGCGCGTCGATGATGACGTAGGGCCGCGACTCGGTGCGGAAGCGCAGCTGGCAGGTGTCGATGGTGATGCCCTGGTCGCGCTCGGCCTGGAGGGCGTCCATCACGAACGCCCATTCGAACGGCATGCCGCGCTTTTCGCAGACCTCCTTGATGTACGCGACCTTGCCCTCGTCGAGCGCGCCGGTGGCGCCGAGGATGCGGCCGACCAGGGTCGACTTGCCGTGGTCGACGTGGCCGACGACGACGATGCGGAAGGGCGCGCGAACCGCGTCCAGGGCCGAGGCGGGGTGCTGATGGCTCATGGTCGTCATCGTCCTCACATGTATCCGCCGGCGCGAAGGCGCTCGAAGGCGTCTTCGGATTCCTTGTCCTGGGCACGGCCCGAGCGTTCGGCCACCTTGGTGTTCTCCAGTTCCTCGATGATCTCGTCGACGTTCGAGGCGGTGCTGGCCACCGAGCCGGTGCACGGCGCGCAGCCGAGCGAGCGGTAGCGCCGGCCGTTCTTGGCGAAATAGAGTTCGACCACCGGGATGCCCTCGCGGCGGATGTAGCGCCACACGTCCAGCTCGGTCCACGCCAGCAGCGGGTGGATGCGCAACGAGGTGCCGGGGGCGAAGTCGGTCTTGAACTGGTCCCAGAATTCCGGCGGCTGGTCCTTGACGTCCCATTCCGCCTGCTCGTTCCTGGGGCTGAACACCCGTTCCTTGGCGCGGGTGCCCTCCTCGTCGCGGCGGATGCCGGCGAATACCCCGGTATAGCCGTGGCTCTCCAGCAACTGCTTCAGCCCCTCGGTCTTCAGCGCGGTGCAGCAGGTAACCCGGCCCTGGTTGGGGTTCATCCCCGCGGCCAGCGCCGCCTCGTTCTTGCCGACCACCAAAGGAAGGTTCCAGTCCCGCGCGATGTTGTCGCGGAATTCGATCATCTCGGGGATCTTGAAGGTGGTGTCCACATGGACGATGGGGAACGGCACGTGGCCGAAGAAGGCCTTGCGCGCCAGCCACAGCATGACGTTGGAATCCTTGCCGATCGACCACAGCATGGCGATCTTGTCGAGCCGGTTGAACGCCTCGCGGAAGATGTAGATGCTTTGGCTTTCGAGGACGTCGAGGTCATTCATCCGCGTTCTTCCTAATGTGCAAGCCGCATTCGGTCTTGGAACTGCCCGCCCAGCGCCCGGCGCGGGCCGGTTCGCCCGGCTGGATCGGCCGCGTACACGGCCAGCATCCGATTGAACGATAGCCTTGCGTCACCAGGGGGTGGGCGGGAAGGCCGCGTTCCGCCATGGCCCGGGCGATATCGTCGCCGCTCCACGACCACAGCGGGCTGATCTTGACCCAGGCGCCGTCGGTCTGGAAAGGGGCCAGTTGCGCCCGCTCGAAGCCGTGGGCGCGCTTGCGGCCGTCGATGAGGGCGGCGAAGCCGGCGGCGGCGCGCCCGAACGGCAGCACCTTGCGCAGTTCGCAGCAGCGGTCGGGATCGGTCCGCCACAATTCCCGGGCGGCGCGCAGTTCCTGGGGCGACGGGCGGACCGGGCGGACGTCGGCGAGGCCCAGCCTTCGTTCCAGTTCGTCGCGGTAGGCCCGGGTCTCGTCGAACAGCTCGCCGGTGTCGAGGAAGATCACCGGCACCCGGGAATCGACCTGGGCTACCAGGTCCAGCAGCACCGCCGATTCAGCCCCGAACGACGAAGCGACGGCGATGCGGCCGGGAAACACCGTGCCGACCATCGCCGCGATCAGGTCCCGGGCCTCCAAGCCGCCATAGGCCCGGGTGAGGACGTCGATCGCGGTCGCTTCGGCGCCGGTGGCGCTCATCCCGCCGCTCCCATGATGGCGGCGAAGTCGCCCGTCGCCGCCGCGGCCGGCGGCGCCTCGACGGCGGCGCGGGCGGTGTCGAGCAGGGTGGCGACCGCCTCGCGGAAGGGCTCGATGGCGCCCGCCGCCTGTTCCGCCTCGACGCGGTCGAGGGCGGCGGCGACCGGAGTGCCGGCGAAGCTGCCGCGGAGCGAGGCGAACACCACCGCCGCCGGGGTGTCGTCGGTGGTCGGCTGCCCGCCCACCGCCAGCAGGCGGCGCGCGGCGAACAGCGCGGCGTCGGCGCCGGCTGCCAAAGCCTCGGCCGGGCGGCCGGCGTCGGCCAGGCGGTCGAGGGTGATCAGGGCGTCGTCGGCGAGGTCGTTGAGCAATTCGTCGCTGGCGAAGGGGGCTGCGCACTCGCCCTTTGCGGTCGGCGCGCCGGCGAAGGCCTCGGCCTCGCCCCAGTCGACGAACAGGCCGTCGGCGTCGGCGCCGTCGAGCGGCGCCAGCAGCGCGGCGAGGCCGTCCTTGCCCAGGCGTCCCGCCCAGGCGCGCACCGTCTCGGCGTCCCGGCGCCCGGCGACGTAGCCCGATTGCAGCAGTTCCACCGCGCGGTCGGCCAGCCGCGCCGGAACGATCGGTCCGGCCAGGCCGATCTCGCCGATGCGGACGTCGCCGCCCAGGTGGATCTGGTAATGCGGCGCCGAGCGGCCGTCGATCTTCTTGGCCATGCCGTGCAGGCCGATGTCGGCGACATGGTGCAGGCCGCAGGAATTCTGGCAGCCGGAGACGTGCACCGAGACCGCGCGGGTGGCGGCATTGCCGGCCCCCGAGGCCTCGATATGGCGGGCGAAGGTCTGGCTGTTGGTGATGCCGATGCGGCAGGTGGTGGTGCCGGGGCACGAGATCACGTCGGGCACCGCGTCCGGCGACTCGGGCACGCCCAGGCCGATCTTGGCCAGGTCCGCCTTCAGCCCCGCCAGCCGCCCGGCGGTGACGCCGAGGAAGGCGATGTTCTGGTCGCGGGTGGTGCGCAACTGGCTCACCCCGGCGGCGATCGCGGCGGCGTGGAGCCCGTCCAGCTGGTCCGACGACAGCAGTCCGAGCGGCACGTAGGCCACCACCGCCAGGCTGCCGTCATGGGCGTGGACGACGCCCACCGGGGTGCGCGCCACCGGCGCCTCGGTGGGGGCGCGCCACGCCAGGTTCTCCCACGGACGCTGGGCCAGTCCGCCGAGGCGGTCGAATTCGGCGCGGAACAGGGCGACGAACTTGGCTTCGCCGAAGCGCTTGACCAGGAACTTCATCCGCGCGGCATTGCGGTTGACCCGGTCGGAATAGCGCTGGTGCAGCCGCACCATCGCCTCGACCACGCGCGGCAACTGGTCCTCGGCGACGAAGTCGAGGATCTCGACGGCGGCGCGCGGCGCCGAGCCCAGGCCGCCGCCAGCGAAGACGCGAAAGCCCCTGGCGCCGTCCCGCTCGACCGCGACGATGCCGATGTCGTGGATCGACGAGCCGCCGCAATCGGTGGCGCAGCCGGAAACCCCGATCTTGACCTTGCGCGGCATGTGCTGGACCAGCGGCCGGCGGATCCACGAGCGCGCCAGCTGCGCCGCCACCGCCCCGGCGTCGACCAGTTCGCGCGGGCAGGCGCCGGCCAGGGCGCAGGCGTTCATGTTGCGCAGCGTGTTGCCGCAGGCCTCGCGGGTGGTGACTCCGTTCGAATAGAGATCGTGCAGCATGTCGGCGCTGCGCTCCAGCGGCACATGGTAAAGCTGGAAGTCCTGGCGGGTGGTGATGTGGGCGTCGCCCTGGCAGTACGCGCGGTTGACCGCGGCGATCGTCTTCAGCCATGGTGTCGGCAGGATGCCGCCGGGGACCTTCACCCGCACCATCTGCACGCCCGGCTGGCGCTGGCCGTAGACGCCGAAGCGCACCCGCCAGGCGGTCCAGCGCTCGTCATCCCACTCGCCCGCGAGGTGGCGCTCCAGACCCCGGCGATATTCGCCCAGGTCGTCGAGGCGAACCAGCGGTTCGGCTTCTTGGGTGGTTTCGGCCGGGTCTCTCATGTCGGAGCCTTTCGCGGATGTCACACGACCAACGTGGGGCGCTGCGTCATGTGAACGAGATACTCGGTCTTATTCGTTCGCGTCAATTGCTTTTTCGTGTACAATCCCCATGTAGAACACAACGCAGCATGTAATTTCAGGGAGGCCAGCCATGACAGACACCGTTTCCGCCACCTATGCCGGCGACATCGATCCGCGCCAGGCCTGGGACCGCCTCGCCGCGTCCGCCAACGCCAAATTGGTCGACGTCCGCACCCAGGCGGAATGGACCTTTGTCGGCCTGCCGGATCTGGGCCGGCTGGACAAGCAGCCGTTGCTGGTGTCGTGGCAGGTGTTCCCGGCCATGGCGCGCAACGTCGCCTTCGCCCAGCAACTCGAGGCGGCCGGGGTGAAGAAGGGCGACGAGCTGTTTTTCCTGTGCCGCTCGGGCGCGCGCTCGCGGGCGGCGGCGGAATTCATGACGGGGCTCGGCTACGGCCCGTGCTTCAACATCGCCGAGGGCTTCGAAGGGCCGGCGGACGACGGCCGCCACCGCGGCGCCACGGCGGGATGGAAGGCCGACGGCCTGGCCTGGGTGCAGGGCTGACCGGTCCCGGTGTTGCGCCAGAGCAACACCCGGGCGCCATGTCGTGGCGGCAGGGGCGGGGCCATTGACACTGTTCGTCATAGGTTCTATACCCGAATAGACGCTTCTTTTGGGGCGTCCGGCGATGGTGGTGGGTTCGCGCTGTGGGAAATCTGGGGCACGCCTAATCGAGCGTGCACCGGCGGTGCCGCGGCGCGGTATATGATCGAACGAGCGATCGCCAACGCCGTGGAACCCTGAGGCCAGACCCTTGTCATCGACCCGTTCAATTTTGGCATCCCTTGCCGTGGTGGCCCTGCTGGCGACCGCGGCCCCTGCGCTGTGTGCAGAGCCGGCCGAGGATCTGCAGCGGCTGGTCGAACAGCCGGAGGACGTCGCCCGGCTGGGCGCGCGCAGCGTCGACATGACCGGGCTGAAGGAATTCTATCGCCTACGCGCCTATCGCCCGGTCTGGGGCGAGGCCGATCGGGTGGCGGCGGACCTCCAGGCCGCAGCCGCCGCCGAGGGGCTGCCCGCCGAGGCCTACGCCGTCCCGGCCGCCGCCTCCGTGGCGGCGGAACGCGACCTGCTGCTCAGCGACGCCGTGATCCGCCTGGGGCGCGACGTCGCCGTCGGCCGGCTGCCGCCGTCGCGCGCCTATGGCGGCGTCGGGGTGGACAGCCGGCCGGCATTCGACGGCATCGCCTTCCTCACCGCCGCCGCCGCCGGCACGCCACTGGCGGAACTGGTGGCCGGAATCGCCCCGTCCGCCGCCGGCTATCGCCAGCTCATGGCAGCCGCTTCGCGCTATCGCGCCATCGTGCAGGCCCACGGCTGGCCGGTCATCCCCGACGGGCCGTCGCTCAGGCCGGGCGCCGACGATCCCCGCGTCAAGGTGCTGCGCCGGCGCCTGATCGCCAGCGGCGACCTCGACGCCCAGCACGACAAGGGTGGCGTTCTCGACAAGCCGCTGATGGCGGCGCTCGAGCGGTTCCAGCGTCGGCACGGGCTGGACGCCGACGGCTCGGTCGGCAAGCAGACGCTGGCGGCGCTCAACGTGACGGCCGAGGAACGGCTGCAGCAGATCCTGGTCAACCTCGAACGCTGGCACTGGACGCCGCGGAACCCCGAACCCACCCGCATTGAAATCAACGTCGCCGCCCAGACCCTGCAATTGTTCGAGCAGGGCGAGCCGGCTTTGGCGATGCGCGTCATAGTCGGCGACGTCAAGCATCCGACGCCGGGCATGGCGACGCCGATGACCGCCATCGTCCTGCACCCGTCCTGGACGGTGCCGCCGTCGATCGCCGGCAAGGAAATCCTGCCCAAGCTGCAACGCGATCCCCACTATCTCGCAGCCAACAACATGCGGATCATCGGCGGCCCCGGCGACGATTCGGCGGGGGAGGACGTCGACTGGCACCAATACCACGCCGGCAGTTTCCCCTACCGCCTGCGCCAGCAGCCCGGCCCCGACAACGCGCTGGGGGTGATGAAGTTCTACCTGCAGGATTCCGACGCCATCTACCTGCACGACACGCCGCAACGGGCGTTCTTCAAGCGCAGCTACCGGGCGCTGAGCCACGGCTGCATCCGCCTGGAGAAGCCGGATACGCTGGCCAAGATGCTGCTCGGCCCGACCTGGGACGGCAAGCTGGCCGAGGCGCTGGCCGACAAGTCCACCCGCACGCTCCACCTCGAGCATTCGGTGCCGGTCTCCCTGTTGTATTGGACGGCCTGGGCGGATGCGGACGGCAGCGTCCACTTCCGCGACGACATCTACGGGCACGACAGCCGGCTTGCCGCGGCCCTGAAGCACCCGCGGGCGCCGCAGGCCGCCAAGGGGCAGGTGGCCGAGGGCGGCCTCAAGCGGCTGTGACAATATGCCCGGAGGGGAATCATAGGGTTGACACAAGCGCCTACCTCCATAGTATGGACCTACTATAAAGGATAGGTCAGGGGGTATGGGCCGTGGCAGAGGGGGAAGGCGACCGCGTTGCGGTCTATGGCCGGCGCGCGTTTTTGGCTCTGGGATTGGGTGCCGCGGCTGCCGCCGCCCTGATCGCCGAGCCGCTTCAAGCCGCGATTCGCGTGCTGCCCGACCGCAAGCTGGCCCTCTACAACATCCACACCGGCGAGACCTTGAAAACCACCTATTGGTCGGGCGGGCATTACGTGCCGTCGTCCCTGGCCTCGGTCAACCGCCTGCTGCGTGACCACCGCAGCGGCCACACCCACGCGATGGACCCGCGCCTCCTCGACCTGATGGCGGCGGTGCATCACAAGTTCGGCGGCAAGGGCGCGCTCCACATCGTATCCGGCTATCGCTCGCCCGAGACCAACGCCTGGCTGGCGGCCAATTCCGACGGCGTCGCCGGCAACAGCCTGCACATGCAGGGCAAGGCGGTGGACATCCGCATCCCCGGCCATTCGGTGCGGATCATCGGACGCGCCGCCAAGTCGCTCCGGGTGGGCGGCGTCGGCACCTATCCCTCCTCGGATTTCGTCCACGTCGATACCGGCAGGGTCCGCTACTGGTGAGCCCTCAGGCAGCTCGACGATAGTCGACGATTGCGGCAAGCGCCGCTCAGTGCCGGCCTTCCAGCATCGGGGCGAGGCTGCCGACCGCCTGCACCAGCCGGTCGGGCGGGACCGATTTCAGGTCGATGCCGAAATACCCGGGCGGAACCGCCAGCCGGCTTTCGTCGACCCGCCCGACCACCAGGTCGGAAAGCTGGGTTTCGACCCTGCCGGCGCCCTGAAGGGTGCCGACCGCCTTGACCATGATGCCGTCCTTGGTGAACCAGGCGTCGCCCTCGAAGCGGCCGCCGGCGGCGCTGACCTTGTAGCGGGTGGCGCGCAATCCGCCGACGGTCTCGTCCTTCAGCGCCTTGCGCTCGACCACCATCGCGTCGAGGCCGCCGGCCAGGGCGGCGGCGGCGTGCAGGCCGACGCCGACATACCAGCGCCCCGACGGCTTGATCAAATAGGCGGCGTCGTCGCCGCGCAGCAGCAGCAGCGCCTGGCCGCCGCCGATCGTGTCGAAATCGCGCCGCTCGCGCCCGGGCGCGTGCCAGACGCTGCCCTGGTAGACGCCCTGGTCGCTGGCGACGCTGAAATGGGCGGTGTAGGCCACCGGCGCGTCCAACAGGTCGAGCGCCGGCTCGCCCGCCGCCGCCGGCATCACCCAAAGAGCCAGAACCACAATGCCGATCAGCCTGCCGATGACCATAGTCTCACCCCCATCCGTCCAGCCGACCATAGCGCGGCGATAGTGGCGGGGAAAGGGCGAGGTTATCTTGTGACGGACGATCTTCGAACGGCTATCATGGCGCACCCCAGGGACCGGAGAGGGCCGGGATGATCGCCTATAGCGTTGCGGAGCAATTACGTCTTGTCGAACGGGCGGTCACCGCTTTCACCCGCTCGACCGAGGCGTTGCTGCGGGCCACCGACGAAATCGCGCTGCTGGGCGACATTTGCCACATCGCGGTCGAGGTCGCCGGCTACAGCCTGGCGTGGATCGGCTATCCGCGCCAAGACGGCGAAAAGTCGGTCGAGCCGATCGCCCAAGCCGGCTTCCGCGCCGGCTACCTGCGCGACATCCGGGTCGGCTGGGGCGACGACGACCTGGGACGCGGGCCGACCGGCACCGCCATCCGCACCGGCGCCACCCAGGTGCTGCGCGACACCGGCACCGATCCGAGCTTCTCGCCCTGGCGCGACACCGCCCGCAAGTACGGCTTCCGCTCGTCGATCGCGCTGCCGCTGGGCCGCGGCGACGATTGCCTGGGGGCGCTGACCATCTATGCCGAGGAGCCCGACGCCTTCGACGCCGACGTCATCCGGCTGCTGGAGGACCTGGCCAGCAACCTCACCTACGGCATCGGCGCGCTGCGCCTGAGGGCCGAGCGCGACATCGCCGTGCGCGAACTGGCGGAGAGCGAGGAACGCTACCGCTCGCTGGTCGAACTGGCGCCCGACGCCGTCATCGTCCACAGCGCCGGCACCGTCGTCTTCGCCAACCGGGCCTCGGCCCGCGTCTTCGGCGCGCCGGCCGCGTCCGACCTGATCGGCCGCACCATGCTCGAACTGGTCGACAGCGCCGAGCGGGACGAATTGGCGGCCCGCATCGCCAGCCCTCCGGCCGATCGGGTGGTCGACGAGCGGCGCATGCTGAAACTGGACGGCACGCCCTTCGACGCCGAGGTGGTCGCCACCACCATCGCCTTCCATGGCGTGCAGGCGCGCCTGCTGGTGATGCGCGACATCACCGATCGCAAGCAGGTCCAGGAACAGCTGCTGCAGACCGCCAAGCTGGCCACCCTGGGCGAGATGGCGGCCGGCCTGGTGCACGAATTGTCGCAGCCGTTGAACATCATCCGTCTGACCGCCGAGGGCGCCCTGCTGTTCATCGAGCGGGGCAAGGCCACCGAACAGTGGCAGGCCGAACAATTCGTCCTGATCGCCGACCAGACCGAGCGCGCCGCCGAAATCATGGACGACATCCGCATCTTCAGCCGCCGCGACAACAGCCCCGAGCAGGTGTTCGACGCCATCGCCACGGTGCGTTCGGCCATCGGCGTGCTGGGCGGTCACATGCGCCCCGACGACATCGTCCTGGTGACCGACCTGCCGGACGCGCCGGTGCCGGTGCTGGGCCGCCGCGTGCAGCTGGAGCAGGTGGTGATGAACCTGCTGGCCAACGCCCACCATGCGCTCGAAGACATGCCCGCCGCCGGCAGGGAGCCGGGGTGGAGCGGCATGGTCAAGGTCAGCGCCGCAATCTTCGGCCGCGACCTGCACGTGTTCGTCTCCGACAACGGCCCAGGGATTCCGTCGGCGGTGCGCGCCCGCATCTTCGAACCGTTCTTCACCACCAAGGAGGCCGGCCGCGGCACCGGCCTCGGCCTGTCCGTCAGCTTCGGCATCGTCAGCGCCATGGGCGGGCGGCTGGAAGCGCTCGAGCAGGCGAACGGCGCCCGCTTCCGCATCACCCTGCCGATCAACGGCGAGGGGCGGCCGGCCGAGCGCGAGAACCGAGCCCCGCCGCCGCCGTCGCCGCCACCGTTGCCCGCCGATGCCCACATCATGGTGGTCGACGACGAGACCACCGCCAACGACGCGCTCGCCAGCTATCTCGGCGAACTGGGCTATCGCGTCACCATTTCCACCAGCGGCTCGGAGGCCTGGCAACGCTTCCGCGTCGATCCGGCGGACGTGGTTATCACCGATCTGCGCATGCCGTCGGGCGGCGGCGAGCAACTGGTCGAGCAATTGCGGGACTTTGATCCGCTGCTGCCGATCGTCGTGGTCACCGGCCATCTCGGGGCCACCGAGCGGCTGGCCGACAATCTGCAAGACGACCGTTGCGCCGTCTTGAAGAAGCCGGTTGCGCTCGGCCGTCTCGGAGAATTGATCGCCGGTTTTCTCAAGCCGCCGGAATGAGGCTTTTTCGTTTCGTTGGTCCGTTTCGATTGTTGCCTGCATTCCGCGGGCATATACTTGAACGAAAGCGAGGGCCTGCGGCTCTCGGAGAGGGAGAATTCTATGCAGATCCTGGTCGCCGACGACCATAAGCTGGTGAGAGACGGCCTCAAGCCTTTTCTCGCCGAGCTCGACGCCGGAGCCGATATCCTCGACGCCTCGACCCTCGACGAGGCGCTCGCCGCAGCCGACGGCGCGGACAGGCTGGGTCTTGTGCTGCTCGACCTGATGATGCCGGGGATGGACGGGCTGAAGGGGCTGGAGCGCCTGCGGGCCAAGTGTCCGAACGTGCCGATCGTCATCGTCTCGGGCTATTCGACCCGCGATCACGTGGTGGCGGCGGTGCAGGCCGGGGCCGCCGGCTTCATCCCCAAGACGGTGTCCGGCCCGGCGATGGTCAATGCGTTGCGGCTGGTGCTGTCGGGCGAGAAATACCTGCCGTCATCGACCTTCTTCGAGGACGTCCCGCCGCCCTTGCCTTCGAGCGGCAACCGGCCGCCGGGGATGCCGGTGCCGCTCGACAAGCTGTCCCGGCGCGAGGCCGAGATCCTGCTGCTGCTGGTCGAGGGGCGCACCAACAAGGAAATCGCGCTGGCGCTCGAGTTGCAGGAGATCACCATCAAGGTCCATCTCCGCAACGTCTACCGCAAGATCGGCGCCGCCAACCGCGCCCAGGCGGTGCGTATCGCCATGGCCTCCGGCTGGGCGGCGGCGAACCCGTCGCCGCCGCTGCATCAGTGACGGCGCGGCCGGAACGCGCCCTTGCCTCCGGCCGCGATCTGAGGGATGTTGCGCCCTTCCAATTGCGGGCGTAACCATGGCGATCGTCTATCTCGGCCTCGGCAGCAATATCGGCGACCGGATGGCCAATCTTGGAGCGGCGGTCGCGGCGCTGGCCGGCACCGCCGCGGTCGAGGCGTGCTCGCGCGTCTACGAGACCGAGCCGGTGCACGTGATCGACCAGCCGGCCTTCCTCAACATGGCGATCCAGGTGCGCACCCTGCTGGCGCCGCAGCCGCTGCTGGGCGCGGTCAAGGCGATCGAGCGCGATCTTGGGCGCACCCAATCGGTGCGCTGGGGGCCGCGGCTGATCGACATCGATATCCTGCTCTACGACGGCCTGGTGGTCGACGAGGACGGGCTGACCATTCCCCATCCCCGCCTGGCCGAACGCCGCTTCGCTCTGGCGCCGCTGGCCGACATCGCCCCCGCCGCCGCGCACCCCCTGCAACGGCGCACGGTGGCGGAACTTCTGGCGGCGCTGCCGGCGGTCGAGGCCGTTACCGTCGTCGCCGAACGGATCTGAACCGCCATGCAAGACCTCATCGGCCGTAAGCTCTACCGCATCCTGGTTCGCGACCTGCTGGTCAAATGCTCGATCGGCATCCACCCGCACGAGCAGCTTGCGCCGCAGCGGGTGCGCATCAACGTCGACATGGCGGTGCACGAGCGCGCCGGCCCGCTCAACGACGACATCGCCGAGGTGGTGTCCTACGAGGACGTCATCAACGGGATCAAATCGCTGGTGGCCGACGGCCACATCAACCTGGTCGAGACCCTGGCCGAAACCATCGCCACCCTGTGCCTGGCCGACGAGCGGGTCGAGGTGGTCCGCATCCGCGTCGAAAAGCTCGACGTCTACGCCGAGGCCGCTTCCGTCGGCATCGAGATTGAACGGCGGCAGTGATCACTCGCCCGGCGGCTGGTGGTGCTCCATGTGCCCTTCGCCGTGATGCATCATCATCATCGCCGGGCCCATGGCGCCGGCCTTTTCGACGGTGGCGGTCACCGCCAGTTCACCGGCCTTTTCGAACACCAGGGTGATCGGCACGCTGCCGCCCTCGAACAGCGGGGCGGTGAGGCCGACCAGCATGATGTGAAAGCCGCCCGGCTTCAGCGCCGCCTCGCCGTGGGCGGGGACGTCGATCGCATCGACCATGCGCATCTTCATCACCTCGCCGTCCTTGTACGAGGTGTGGATCATGGTTTCCCTGGCGATCGCGCTCTTCACCGCCAGCAGGCGGTCGGGGGCGTCGCCGGAATTGCGGATGGTCATGAACGCCCCGGCATTGGCCGAGGGCGTGGCGCGCGCCCACGGGGCGTCGACGGTGATGGTGCCGGCCTTGAATTCGGCGGCGCCGGCGGTTACTGCGGCGAAGCCCAGCACGGCGGCGGCGGACAGCAGTGAAACCAATCGCATCGTCGAATCCTCCCGGTCACGCCATCCCGATGGCGGCCTTGTACAGGTCGAGCAACTGTTCGATCTCCTCACGCTCCTGCTGCTCGATTTTGCGCAGGCGGACGATCTGGCGGATGATCTTGGGGTCGAAGCCCTGGGCCTTGGCCTGGGAGTAGATGTCCTTGATGTCGCCCTGCAGGGCCTTCTTTTCTTCTTCGAGGCGTTCGATGCGCTCGATCAGCTGGCGCAACGCCTCGGCGGCGATGCCGCCCACCTGGCTCGGGTTCGACTGTTCGTTCATGGGGGTTCCTTCGTGCTCGACCAGCCCCGACCATAGCCATGAGGGCAGGGGGAGTTCAAGGGGCGCGCGGTGATGCCACGAAACGGGCCGCACGCGCCAGCTATTTCGCTTGAACAATGTAGACGTCACAGCCCCTGAACGCTGCGCTCGATCAGGCGGTCGACCACCGCCCGCGCCGCCTCGGCTTCGATGGCGCCGGCGGCCAGGGCGGTGTGCCACACCGCGAGCTGTTCGTGCGCCGAGGTGCCGCGCCGCACGATGTCGCGGGCGGCGGCGATTTCGCCCTGGCAGCCGAAGAAGCGGGCGTCCTCGTCGACCAGGGCCAGCAGCTCTTCGAGCAATTGATTGTAGGCGACGATGCGGCCCTTGCCGAAATCCACCAGGCCCTCGTCGACGCCGTAGCGCTGCGCCCGCCACCGGTTCTCGGCCAGCAGCATGCGGGGATAGTTGCGCCAGCGCAAGTTGGCGCCCTTGAGGCGCCACAGCATGCGCAGCAGGCAGCGCCACAGGGCGGCGATGGCGACGGCGTCGTCCAGGCGGGTGCAGATGTCGGTGAGCCGCATCTCCAGGGTCGGAAAGCGTCCCGAGGGGCGCACGTCCCACCACAGTTTGGTGGCGTCCTCGATCAGTCCGGCGGCCACCAGCAGGTCGACGCGCCGGCGGTATTCGGCCCACGATTCGATGATCTCGGGCAGGCCGGTGCGGGGAATTTCGTTGAACACGCTGACCCGGTAGGACTTGAGGCCGGTGTCCGATCCGCGCCAGAACGGCGAACTGGTCGACAGCGCCAGCAAATGGGGCAGGAAATAGGCGGCCTGGTTCATCAGGTCGATGCGCGTCTCGTCGTCCTCGATGGCGACGTGGACATGCATGCCGCAGATCATCAGCCGCCGCCCCGGGGTCTGTAGGTCGCGGGCGATGATGGTGTAGCGTTCCTTCGGCGTCGGGACCTGGGCGTCCCAGCGGGCGAAGGGATGGGTCGAGGCGGCGATGATCGCCAGGCCGTGGGGGGCTGCGATTTCGGCGACCGCGCCCCGCAGCCGCGCCAGTTCCGCCCGCACCTCGGGCAGCGTGGTGCAGACCCGGGTCTGCACCTCGATCTGCGAGCGCAGCAATTCCGGGCTGACCTGCCCGCCCAAGCGGGCCTGGCATTCGGCCATCAGCGCCGGCGGCGGGTCTGCCACCAGGTCGCGGCTGGCGCGGCCGACCAGGAAATACTCCTCCTCGACGCCGAGGCGAAACGACGGCTCGATCATGGCCGGGCCTCCCTGTGGCAGCTCCTCGCTGTCAGATGGGGAGGACCCGGCCGCGGTTCATCACTGGTGGTGCATGCCGTGATGGTCGACCAGACCATCGGCGATCTTCTTCTGGTCGGGCGACAGGGCCGCATAGAACTGCTCGATGGCCGGCACCGCCGACTTGAGGGCGGCGGCGTGGGCCTCGCTTATCTTCGCCATCCGCTCGAGATGGGCGGGCAGCGTCGTCGCTTCCGGCTGGGCCGCCAACTCGGCGCAGGTCTTGCGTACCGGCTCGCTGGACGCCTTGAGGGAATCGGCCAGCTTCTTCCAGGCCGGGCGCTGGGCCTCGGTGATGCCCAGCTTGACCTCGTAGAAGGCCAGGCGGGACGCCAGGTTGGCATCCATGTCGCCGCACATGTGGGACATGTGATGCTCCATCATCTGGTGGTTGCCGGTCTCTTCGGCCAAGGCGCCGCCGGCGATCAGGGCGAGGGCGGAGGCGGCGATAATCAGGGTGCGCTTCAACATGGTTTCCTCACTGGCAATTCGATCCGTGGCGCAGGATAGCGGCGGCGTGTATCGCGGTGATGTCGATCTTGGTCTCCATTGGTAACAACCGTCAATCGACCGAGTGCAGGCCGGGATCGGCCAGCACCGGGGCGAGAACCTCGGCCAGAATCTCCGCCCAGCATTCGGCGCCGGCGCGGTCGGCCACCAGATCCTGGCGCAGTTCGAATGAAACATGGGGCAGGCCGGCGGCGCCGGCATGGGTGTCGAGCGAATAATTGATCTCGCGCCCGGAATAGGGCTGGTTGTCGCCGACCACGAGGCCCGGACGCGCAGTCAGCCCGGCCAGCACCGGAGCGGCCATGCGGCCGTCGCGGTTCCACAGCACGCCGACATGCCAAGGCCGCCGGCGGCCGTGCAGGGCGGGGGTGAAGCTGTGCACCGAGATCATCGCCGGTGGCCGGCCGTGCCGCCACAGATGGCCGAGCATGGTGCCGATCTGGTGGTGATAGGGCCAGAACCAGGCTTCAGCGCGGGCATCGGCCTCGGCGTCGTCGACTGCCGTGTTGCCGGGGACTTGGACGCCGCACGAACTGGCCGGGATCGACTGGGGGTCGCCCGGCTGGCGGTTGCAGTCGATCACCAGGCGCGACACCCCCGACAGCACCGCCGGGCAGGCCAGCCGCGCCGCCAGTCCGCGGGCCACCGCTGCGGCGCCGATGTCCCAGGCGACGTGGGCCAGGCGGTCCTTCGGCGCCAGGCCGAGGTCGCCGAGATGGGCGGGGATGGCCGGCGACGCATGGTCGCAGATGATCAGTGCCGGGGCCGTCTCGGCGCCTTCGACGGTGTCGAAGGAGGGGAGGGCGGGGGCGGCGGCGAGGTGCTGCGGCATGGCTCCTCAATATAGCGCAGCCGTGCCCGGCGCCCAGGGGGAGATCCAGCGGTTGACAGCGTCCCCGGGGTTCCGTATTTTCCCGGCCTCCGTCGCGCACACCCCCGAGGATGCCATGAAGATCCGCAATTCGTTGAAGTCGGCCAAGCTGCGCGACAAGAACTGCCGCATCGTGCGCCGCAAGGGCCGCACCTACGTCATCAACAAGACCAATCCCCGCTTCAAGGCCCGTCAGGGCTGAGTCCGCAGTCCCGCGCCCAAAGGGCGTGGGAGGACGAGGAAGCCGGGGGTCCGCGGCTGCGGTTTCACGACGAATTGGATGTGTTTGGCGCGCGCCGGGCGACTGAGCCGGTGGCTCCGTCATTCTCCCGGCCCGCGGCTGGGCTCCTCCCTCTCCCGCGAGGCGGGCGAGGGGATCTCAATACCCGCCCGACAATACGCTGATGATCTTGTCCTTGAGCGCCGGCGGTAGCACCGGCTTGGCCAGGAAGGCGCGCAGGTGCAGGTCCTTGGCCCGGGTGATGGTCGCCGGGTCGGTGTGCGCGGTCAGCAGGATGACCGGCAGTTTTTCCATTCCCGGCGTGCCGCGGAGCGTGCGAACGAAACCGAAGCCGTCGACGGGGCGCATCTGGATGTCGCAGATCACCAGGTCGGGCTTTTCGCGCACGGCGGTCGCCACCCCGGAATGACCGTCCTCGGCCTCGCAGACTTTGCCGATGCCGATCTGGATCAGCATCTTCTTGACGATGGTGCGGACGAATTCCTGGTCGTCGATGACCAGGATGTTGAGCTTTGCGAAGTCGATGGCTTCGGTCATGCCGTTGTCTCCCCAGACGACAAGCAGTTTAGCAAATTCAGGCTTCAGCCGCCATCATCGTGCGCGCCCGCTTGCCGCTTGCGGCCGCGTCGCGGCCGGCGGCGAAGGCGCGCTGGTTGACCGCCACCATCGCCGGCTTGTGCTCGCGGAACCGGCCGACGATCTGGTCCTCCAGCTCCTCGGCGGGGAAGGGCAGGCGGTCGGCGATGGCACCCAGCATGACGGTGTTGATCAGGCGAAGGTCGCCCAGGCCGCGGGCGATGGCGCCGGCGTCGAAATCGACCACCGCGACGCCTGCCGCCCGCATCTGCGCCACCGGGTCGTCCGGGTAGCGGAACTGCCCGGTCGAGACGATCGGCGGCACCAAGCGGATGGTGTTGACCATGGCGATGCCGCCGGGACGCAGATAGTCGATGGCGCGCAGGCCCTCGGCCACCTCGAACGCCACCAGCACGTCGGCGGTCCCCGGCGTGATCACCGGCGAGTGGACCTTGCGGCCGAAGCGCACGTGGCTGGTGACCACCCCGCCGCGCTGGGCCATGCCGGCGACCTCGGATTTCTTGACGTCCCAGCCCTTGGCGACGGCGGTCTGCGCCAGGATCTCGGCGGCGGTCATCACGCCTTGGCCGCCGGTGCCGCAGATCAGGATGTTGGTGATGACGTCGACGGTGTTCATCGGCCGGCTCCCTCGCAAGCGACGATCGCCTTGGGTCCGCAGGATTCGACGCACATGGCGCAGCCGGTGCACATGGCGGCGTCGATGTCGACGAACTTGAGGTCAACGTCGGCGGCGCCGTCGCGCTTTTTCACCGCGGTGCGGGTCACCGTGATCGCCGGGCAGCCGACATTGATGCAGTTGCCGCAGCCGGTGCAGGCATCCGCGGCCACCCGGAAGGACGGCTGCTTGGCATAGAACTCCGACAGCACGCAGGGCTGGTCGGTGATGATGACGCTGGGCTCGGGCTGTTCGATCTCGTCGCGAAGGGCCTTGAACAGCACCGGCAGCTGATAGGGGTTGACGGTGCGGATGCGCTCCGGCCGCACACCCAGCGCCTCGACCAGCTTGGCGAAGTTGATCCGGGGGGCGTCGCCGCCGCGCACGTCCCGGCCGGTGCCGGCATGGTGCTGGCCCCCGGTCATGCCGGTGGTGCGGTTGTCCAGGATCAGCGCGGTGACGTTGCCGCGGTTGTAGACGATGTCCAGCAGGCCCTGCATGCCCATGTGCAGGAAGGTCGAATCGCCGATGACGGCGACGATCGCCTTGTCCTTGGTCTCGGCCGAGCGCGCCTTGTCCATGCCGAGCGCCACCCCCATCGAGGCGCCCATCGAGATGGTGGTGTCGAGCGCGTTCCACGGCGAGCCGGCGCCCAAGGTATAGCAGCCGATGTCGCCGGCGATCTGCACCCGCCGGCGCAGGCGGTGCAGGGTATAGTAGATGCCCATGTGCGGGCAGGCCGGGCACATGGTCGGCGGTCGCGGGAACGGCTCGACGTGGGGGTAGGTGGTGGGATCGGGGGCCGGCTCGCCGAGAAGTCCGCGGATCGCCGGGATCAGCACGTTGGGGGTCAGCTCGCCCAGCCGGGGCAGGATGTCCTTGCCGTGGATCCCCTGCATTCCCGCCGCCTTGAGCGCGTTCTCGACCAGCGGCTCGGTCTCCTCGACCACCACCAGGCGATCGACCGTCGCGGCGAATTCGCGGATGCGCCCGACCGGCAGCGGATAGCTGAAGCCCAGCCGGAAGATCGGCGCCTCGGGGAAGCTTTCCCGCAGATGCATCGCCGCCGGGCCCGACGAGACGAAGCCGATCCGGCGGTCCCGGCCGTCGTCGACCCGGTTCCACGGCGAGGCCTCGGATTCCTCGGCCAGGCGTTCCTCGCGCTCGATCTGCCTGGGCAGGCGGACGCGGGCGTTGGCCGGGGTCATCACCCAGCGCCGCGCATCCGGCGTGAATCCGGCGATGGGGACGTCGTGGCGCTCGCCGACGGTGACCACCGCCTTGACGTGGCAGACCCGGGTGGTCAGGCGCAGCAGCACCGGGGTGTCGAAGCGCTCGGAGACGTCGAAGGCCAGCTTGACCATCTCGTAGGCTTCCTGGCTGTCGCCCGGCTCGAACACCGGCACATGGGCGAAGCGGCCCCAGAAGCGCGAATCCTGTTCGTTCTGCGACGACGACAGGCCGACGTCGTCGGCCACCGCCACCACCAGGCCGCCGACCACCCCGGCCAGGGTCTGGGTCATGAACGCGTCCGAGGCGACGTTGAGGCCGACATGCTTCATGGCGCAGAAGGCCCGGGCGCCGGACATCGAGGCGCCGATGGCGACCTCCATCGCCACCTTCTCGTTGACCGACCACTCGGCATAGAGGTCGGGGAACTGGGCCAGGGTCTCCAGGATCTCGGTCGACGGCGTGCCCGGATAGGCGGCGCACACTCGGGCACCGGCCTCCCATACGCCGCGGGCGACGGCGTCGTTTCCGGAAAGCAGCAGACGGCTGTTGGCTTGGGCCTGGACCGCGACGGACATGGATGCTCCTGTGGTGCGCCTTCGGCGGGGCCGGCAGCCTAGCATCGTTGACCGGCTCAGTGCAAAGGGGGTAAACCCCCCAACCAACGCACAGCAGGGCAAGGGGACGGCATATGACGGTGCCGACGGCGAACGACGGCTTCATGGTCGATCCCGAGATCGAGCGGATGGACCGGCCGGCCCTGGCCCGCCTGCAATTGGAGCGCCTGAAGCACACGGTGGCCCGCGCCTGGGCCAATGTCCCCCACAGCCGCGCCGCCTTCGCCGCCGCCGGGGTGGCTCCCGACGACCTGCGCCATATCGAGGACCTGTCCCGCTTCCCCTTCACCACCAAGGCCGACATGCGGGACGCCTATCCGCTCGGGCTGCTGGCGGTGCCGCGCGACAAGGTGGTGCGCCTGCATGCCAGTTCGGGCACCACCGGCAAGCCCACCCTGGTCGGCTACACCGCCGGCGACATCGGCACCTGGGCCGGCCTGATCGCCCGCTCGCTGGCCTGCGCCGGGACGCGGCCGGGCGACGTGGTGCACAACGCCCTGGGCTACGGCCTGTTCACCGGCGGGCTGGGCTTCCACTACGGCGCCGAGCGCCTGGGCTGCACGGTGACGCCGATGTCGGGCGGCCAGAGCGAACGCCAGATCGCCCTGATGCTGGACGTCGGCGCCGACGTGCTGGTGGCGACGCCGTCCTACGCCCTCAACCTGGCCGAGGTGGCCGAGCGCATGGGCGCCGATCTCGCCGGATCGCGCCTGCGCCTGGGGGTGCTGGGGGCCGAGCCGTGGGCCGAGACCATGCGGGCCGAACTGGATCGCCGCCTGGGCATCGCCGCAATCGATTCCTACGGCCTGTCCGAGATCATCGGGCCGGGAGTGGCGATGGAATGCGGCCTGCGCCAAGGCCTGCACGCCTGGGAGGATCATTTCCTGTTCGAAGTGATCGATCCCCACACCCAGGAGCCGCTGCCGGTGGGCGCCGAGGGCGAATTGGTGATCACGACGCTGACCAAGGAGGCGCAGCCGCTGATCCGCTACCGCACCCGCGACATCACCCGCCTGGATCCCGAGCCCTGCGCCTGCGGCCGCACCCATCTGCGCCTGCTGCGGGTGGCCGGGCGCAACGACGACATGCTGATCATCAAGGGCGTCAACCTCTACCCGTCGCAGATCGAGGCGGTGCTGGTCGGCTTCCCCGGCATCGCGCCGCATTACCAATTGGTGGTCAGCCGCCAGGGCGCCCGCGACCACCTGTCGATCGAGGTCGAGACCGAAGGCGCCGTCGCCGAAGAGGACCGCGGCGCCATCGCCGGGCGAATCCGCCATCACCTGAAATCGACGCTGGGCCTGTTCTGCGAGGTGCTGGTGCGCCTACCCGGCGAATTGCCGCGCTTCCAGGGCAAGGCCGTGCGGGTGCGCGACCTGCGGCGGGAATAGTGGTCAGGGGGTCGCCGTCGCCACCTTGCCGATCATCTCAGCCACCTTGTCCGCCCGGACCGGCTTCAGCACGTACCCTTTCGCACCGGCCTTGAGGGCGGTGCGCACCATGGCCTCCTGGCCCATCGAGGTGACGACGATGATGCGGGCATCGGCGAACTCGGCGACGATGGCCCTCGTCGCCTCGATCCCGTCCATTTCCGGCATGGTGATGTCCATGGTGACGAGGTCCGGTTTGCACTGGCGGTAGGCTTCGAGCGCCGCCGCACCGGATGTCGCCGTCTTCACCACCTCATGGCCCAGTTCGGTCAGCAGCGATTCCAGCTTGCGAATGGCCAGAAGGGAATCATCGACGACCATTACTCTTAGCTTGCTCACAGCCACCCCTCCTCAGAACCGCCGAATCTTCCAATCGTCGCAGAACGGGATTTCAAATTTGACCGAAGTGCCCTGACCCGGCCGCGAAATCACCTGCATGTCACCGCCCAATTTCACCGCGGCGGCCCGGACCGATGCCATGCCGACGCCACGACCGGACAGGTCGGTCACCTCGTTGCGGCAAGACAGGCCGTCGACGCAGACCAGTTCGGTCAAGCCGGCGCCACCTGCCACGCCCAACGCGGCGGCCCGGCGGCGCAGGGCGCCTTCATCGATGCCGCCACCGTCATCGGCGATTTCCAGCCGCAACGTCTTGGATGAGCGGGAGATCCGACAGGTGATGGTTCCCGCCTCGTTCTTTCCCGCCGCGAACCGCGTCTCGGGATCCTCGATGCCGTGATCCACGGCATTGCGGAAGACATGGCCGAGGCTCCTCAGCAACGGCCCGAAGGTGTCGGGATTGACGCGAACGTCCTCGCCTTCCAGCACCAGCGGGCCGACATCCTTGTCCAGGGCGGCGGCGATCCGGTGGATGAAACGATCATAATAGCCCAATTCCTTGCGTAGCGAGACGGCCCGAATGATCGAGAGTTCGGCCAATGGATCGCGATCCTGCTCGCCGACATGATTGGACCGCAACAATCGCGCCGCCAGCCGTTCATAGCGTTGCGCCTGCTCGGGCGACAGGGTGACGACGCCGCGCCGGGCGAGGAAATCCGCTCCCAGTGCATCGACGACGGTGCGCAGATCCCAGTCGAGCAGGTCGGTCCAGTTCTTCGCGAACACGGTGGCGGCGAGGAGTTCGCCGCCGGCCTCGTCCGACTGCGCCTGCAGCGCCGTCTCGACGGCGTGCAGTTCCTCCGGCAGATGGTAGAAGCCGAGCTGGTTGAAGGTTCCCTTGAAGGTGTGGATGGCCCGGTAGACGCTGGCCGGCGTGCGGCTCTGGAGCGCCGCGGCACCACCCTTGATGAAGTCCCGGAATTCGTCGATGGCGGAAAAGAAGTCGCCGCCATCCGTGACCGCGGCCACGATCATCTCCAGGCGCCGGCTTTCCCGCGCCACCTGCTGGGCCAGCGCCCGTTCGTCCGTGACATCGGAGAGGACCACCATGATGCCGGTCTCGATCGGAATGTAGTCGATGTGGAGTGTCCGGCCGCCGACACGGGTCTCCGACGGTACCAGCGACAGGAACATCGACTTGTCGCCGGGATTGCTCTCGCCGATGGCATCGGCAACGCAATCCCGCATCAGCCGGCGTGCGCGGGGGTCGCTCGGGAACAACAAGTCATCGGCGGCGCGCCCGGCCGGCGAGCGGCCCAGCATCAACTCGCAGGCCCGGCTGTAGGCGGGTTCGACGACCAGATCGCCGCCGAACGACAGAAAGCCCTGGCCGGAATTGTCCAGCAGGCTGGCCACCTGCTCGCTCTTCACGCGGATGGCGTCGGTCGCCCGTTCCGCCGCTTCCTTTGCCGATCGCAATTGTTCCTGCGCGTGCCGCAGTTCCGTCACGTCCGAGAAAAGCCAGATCGCGCCTTTCTCGGGATCCTTGGTATCGACCAGGGATCCGACGAGTTCGCAAATAAGATCGCTGCCGTCCTTCCGGTGCGCGGTGGTATCCACCTTGTAGCAGCTTGCCCCCGCAGCCAGCGCCGCCTGGGCTTCGCGGCCGGCGGCTTCATACGCCGCGTCCGATTCATAGATGAATCGGGTGGTCCGCCCGATCAATTCCGCGGAGCTGTAGCCGAACATCGCTTCGAATGTCTTGTTGACCCGGACCACATTGCGGTCGAGCACATACAGAATTCCGACGCTGGCATACTGGAATATGATTTCGACTTCGGCCAGGGCCTGGGACAGCCGCCTTTCGGCAGCCTTGCGCTCGGTGATGTCGTTGACCAGCCAGATCGTGCCCCTGCTCGGGTCGGAGGGGTCGATCAAGGAACCGACGGCTTGCGCCAGGAAGGGCGTGCCGTCCTTGCGGCAGAACACCGCCTCGCGGGTCAGATAGCGTTCGCCGGCCGCGAGGTGCGGGTATGCATTGCGTCCGAATTCGTCGAATTCTTCTTCGGACCGGTAGAATATCCGCGATCTTTTCCCAATCATTTCACCGCGTTTCCACCCGTATATGACCTCCTCACAATGGCGGTTGGCGCGTCTTATGATGCGGTCGGGGGTGATTATGAATACGCCGATCCACGCATTCTCAAGAAGAGTTTCCAATTCTTTCGAACTCTGTTCCGCCGCCTCTTTGGTCTTGTGGAGCTGGTCCAAAGCGCGCGCCGCCTGCGTGCGTGCCACGCGACTTTCCCCGGCGGTGCGCTCGGCGTCCGCCCTGGCCTTGCGCAACGCCAGGTGGGTGCACACCCGGGCCAGGACGATCGGCGGGCTGAACGGCTCATGGATGTAGTCGGCCGCGCCGACGTCGAAGCCCCGGGCTTCCTCATCCACATCGGCCCCCGCGGCGACAAAGATCACCGGGATCCCGGCGGTGGCCTCGTTGGCCTTCAAGCGCCGGCACACGTCATGGCCGCTCATGCCGGGCATCGCGACGGCGAGGAGGATCAGGTCAGGCTTATCCGCGTCGCCTGCCAGCGCCAGCGCCCGGCTGCCGTCGCCTGCAACCTTGAGGTTGAAGTAGCCCTTGAGCACCGCACTGAGCACCTCGATGTTCCGCGGGCTGCCATCGACGATCAGTACGGTTTCGGACGTCGTCATCTGAAACCTTCAAGGCTCCGTGCGGACAATTCGGTCACGCGGTCCTGTCGACCCGGGAGCAACATCTTCATCGCCAACCGCAATGGGATCGTCGGAATTGCCTTCCGGCCGTGCCCCTGTACGCCGCCCGGACAGGCACGTTGCAACCCTCCATGTCTGGTTAAAGCACCCGCGGAGTAGTGTCAACGCCCGATGACGCCTTGTCCGCCGCCCTCGATCACCCCGTCATCCGCCCGGCCCGTCGAGACGGTGGCGCGCGTTGCAGGTCCATCTTGGCCTGGGCGGCCGTTCAACGCATAATGTCGTGGGGGCGTGCGATGCAGGGAGGGTCATGCCATGGACGAAGAATGGGTCGGACGGATACGCGACCGGGCTTATTTCCTTTGGGAATCCGAGGGATGCGGCGAATGCTGCGATCTCGAGTACTGGCTCCGCGCCGAGGCGGCCGAGATCGCCGAACGCGAGGCGGCGGAGGCGGAAAAGAAATAGGCGGCACCGCCGCTTCGGGGTGGGCGAGGATAAGCAGTCCGGCGGCCACGCTTGACCGCCGCCGGCCGGCTGGCTAGGGTGCGGGCCTCTATTTCACTGGCGGTTCATCCCATGGTCAAAGGCAGCGGCAAGCCCAGCTTCCAGAAGCTGATCCTCACCCTCCAGGATTTCTGGGCGGAACAGGGCTGCATCATCCTCCAGCCTTACGACATGGAGGTCGGTGCCGGCACCTTCCATCCGGCCACCACGCTGCGCGCGCTGGGGCCGGATCATTGGAAATGCGCCTACGTCCAGCCGTCGCGCCGGCCCAAGGACGGCCGCTACGGCGAGAATCCCAACCGCCTGCAGCATTACTACCAGTACCAGGTGCTGCTGAAGCCGAGCCCGCAGGACTCGCAGGAACTCTACCTGGCCAGCCTGCGCCGGCTCGGCATCGACCCGATGGCGCACGACATCCGCTTCGTCGAGGACGACTGGGAAAGCCCGACGCTGGGCGCCTGGGGCCTCGGCTGGGAGGTGTGGTGCGACGGCATGGAGGTCACCCAGTTCACCTATTTCCAGCAGGTCGGCGGCATCGAGTGCGACCCGGTGGCGGTCGAGCTGACCTACGGGCTGGAGCGCCTGGCCATGTACATCCAGGGGGTCGAGAACGTCTACGACCTCGACTTCAACGGCGACGGGGTCAGCTACGGCGACGTCTTCCTCCAGGCCGAGCGCGAGTACTCGGCCCACAATTTCGAGTACGCCGACACCGACATGCTGCTGCGCCACTTCCACGACGCCGAAAAGGAATGCGAGAACCTGCTGTCCAGGAAGCTTTCGCTGCCGGCCTATGACCAGTGCATCAAGGCCAGCCACCGCTTCAACCTGCTGGACGCGCGGGGCGTCATCTCGGTGACCGAGCGGCAGGCCTATATCGGCCGCGTCCGCGCCTTGGCCAAGGCCTGCTGCGAAGGCTGGCTGGCGTCGCGCTCCGGCGGGGAGGCCGCATGATGGCCGAATTGCTGCTGGAAATCCTGTCCGAGGAAATCCCCGCCCGCATGCAGGCGCGCGCCGCCGATGACCTGCGCCGGCTGGTGACCGAGGGTCTCGCCGCCAACGGCCTGGCCTTCGAGGCCGCCCGCGCCTATGTCAGTCCGCGCCGCCTGTCGCTGGTGGTCGAGGGCCTGGCGACCGCCACCCCCGACGTCTCCGAGGAACGCCGCGGTCCCCGCCTGGGTGCCGCCCCGCAGGCGATGGAGGGCTTCCTCAAGTCCACCGGCCTGACGCCGGGCCAGCTGGAGAAGCGCGACACCGGCAAGGGCGAGTTCTGGTTCGCCGTCCTCGCCCGCAAGGGCCGTCCGACCGCGGAGGTCGCCCGCGAGGTGATCGAGGCGGCGATGGCCGAATTTCCCTGGCCGAAGTCGATGCGCTGGGGCGCCAACACGGTCCGCTGGGTGCGGCCGATCCAGTCGATCCTCTGCCTGTTCGACGGCGCCGTGGTGCCGGTCGCCTTCGGGCCGATCACCGCCGGCAACACCACCGCCGGCCACCGCTTCCTGGCGCCGGCCCGCTTCGCCGTGGCCGATTTCGCCGAATATTTCGCCGGCCTGGAAAACGCCAAGGTGATGCTCGACCCGACCGAGCGCCGCCATGCCATCCTGCGCCAGGCCGAGGCCGCCGCCGCCGCCGAGGGCTATGCCTTGCGCGCCGACGAGGGATTGCTGGCCGAGGTCACCGGCCTGGTGGAATGGCCGGTGGTGCTGGCCGGCTCGATCGACGAGCGCTTCATGGCGGTGCCCCAAGAGGTGCTGATCACCTCGATGCGGTCGCACCAGAAATACTTCTCGCTGCTGAAATCCGACGGGTCGCTGGCGCCGCGCTTCCTGGTGGTCGCCAACATGGCCTCGGCCGACGGCGGCTCCGAGGTGATCGCGGGAAACCAGCGGGTGCTGCGGGCGCGGTTGTCGGACGCCGCTTTCTTCTGGGACACCGACCGCAAGCACACCCTGCAGAGCCGCCTGCCGAAGCTGGCCGAGCGGCTGTTCTACGCCAAGCTGGGCAGCATGGCCGACAAGGTGGTGCGCATTCAGAATCTGGTCGCCGAGCTGCCGTTCCTGTCCCTCGAGCAGAAGGCGGCGGCCCTGGTCGCCGCCTCGCTGTGCAAGGCCGACCTGGCCTCCGAGATGGTCGGCGAGTTCCCCGAGCTGCAGGGCACCATGGGCCGCTATTACGCCTTGAACGACGGCCTGTCGCACGACGTCGCCAACGCCGTCGCCGCCCATTACGCCCCCCAGGGCCCTGGGGATTCCTGCCCCACCGCGCCGGTCAGCGTCGCCGTGTCGCTGGCCGACAAGGTCGACAGCCTGGTGGGCTTCTTCGGCATCGACGAGAAGCCGACCGGATCGAAGGACCCATTCGCCCTGCGCCGCGCCGCCCTGGGGGTCATCCGCCTGGTGGTCGAGAACGGCCTGCGGCTGCCCCTGGTGCCGCTGTTCGACAACGCCCACGCGCAGTTCGACGGCGCCCTGGCGCGCCCCGCCTGGGAGACCTCGCGCGAGCTGCTCGACTTCTTCGCCGACCGCCTCAAGGTCCACCTCAAGGAGAAGGGCGTCCGCCACGACCTGATCAACGCGGTGTTCGCCCTCGGAAACGAGGACGACCTGGTGCGCCTGCTGGCCCGGGTGGGGGCGCTGGGCGCGTTCCTGGGCAGCGACGACGGCGCCAACCTGCTGGTCGCCTACCGCCGCGCCGCCAACATCGTCCGCATCGAGGAAAAGAAGGACGGCCACGCCCAGACCGGCGCGGTCGATCCGGCGTTGCTGGGCCAGGCCGAGGAAAAGGAGCTGGCGGCGACGCTGGCTTCGGTCGCCGCCGACGCGAAAGGCGCGCTCGAAGGTGAGCGATTCGGCGAGGCGATGTCCGCCCTGGCGCGTCTGCGCCGGCCGGTCGATGCATTTTTCCAGTCGGTCACCGTCAATGCGGAAGAGCCCGCATTGAGGGCGAACCGACTGAAATTATTGGGTGGAATCGGTGCCGCCATGGGGGCGGTGGCTGATTTTTCTCAAATCGAGGGCTGAATCGATTCACTTGCCAGGGTGAGCGAAGCCTTCCAAACTGCCGGTGGCCGCCGTAAAGTGCGGCCCATCGGTGCTGGACAAACTATCCGGGAGAGGGAACTGTCATGAGCAAATGGGTGTACAGCTTCGGCGGAGGGCGGGCCGAAGGCCGCGCTGATATGAAGAACCTGCTGGGCGGCAAGGGCGCCAACCTGGCGGAGATGGCCAATCTCGCCATTCCGGTGCCGCCTGGTTTCACCATCACCACCGAGGTGTGCACGCACTACTACGCCAACGGACAGACCTATCCGGGCGATCTGAACGAGCAGGTGCTGGCCGGCCTGAAGAAGGTCGAGGAGATCATGGGCAAGAAGTTCGGCGACGACGCCGACCCGTTGCTGGTCTCCGTGCGCTCCGGCGGCCGCGCCTCGATGCCCGGCATGATGGACACCATTCTCAATCTCGGCCTCAACGACAAGTCGGTCGAGGGCCTGGCGCATAAGTCGAACGACGCGCGCTTCGCCTATGACAGCTATCGCCGCTTCATCCAGATGTATTCGAACGTGGTGCTCAACTTCGGCCACCACAACTTCGAAGAAATCCTCGACGAGATGAAGGAATCCAAGGGCTATAAGCTCGACACCGACCTGACCGCCGCCGACTGGAAGGTCGTCGTCGGCCGCTACAAGGACAAGGTCAAGGCCAAGCTCGGCAAGCCGTTCCCGCAGGACGTCAAGGAGCAGCTGTGGGGCGCCATCGGCGCCGTGTTCGACAGCTGGATGAACCAGCGCGCCATCACCTATCGCCGCCTGAACGACATCCCCGAGGAGTGGGGCACAGCCGTCACCGTCCAGTCCATGGTGTTCGGCAACATGGGCAACGATTGCGCCACCGGCGTGTGCTTCAGCCGCAACCCGTCGACCGGTGAGAACCTGTTCTACGGCGAGTTCCTGGTCAACGCCCAGGGCGAGGACGTGGTCGCCGGCATCCGCACGCCGCAGCAGCTGACCATCGAGGGCCGCGAGGCCCAGCATTCCGAGCTTCCCGCCATGGAAGAGGTGATGCCGGAGGTGTTCAAGCAGCTGAACTCGATCCGCCACAAGCTCGAGGGTCACTACAAAGACATGCAGGACATGGAATTCACGGTGCAGCAGCAGCGCCTGTGGATGCTCCAGACCCGCAACGGCAAGCGCACCACCAAGGCGGCCCTGCGTATCGCCGTCGAAATGGCCCGCGAAGGCATCATCGACCGCAAGGAAGCGATCAAGCGCATCGACCCGCAGGGGCTCGACCAGCTGCTGCATCCGACCCTCGATCCCAAGGCCCCGCGCAAGCTCATCGCCAAGGCCCTGCCGGCTTCGCCCGGCGCCGCCTCCGGCAAGGTCGTGTTCTCGGCCGAGGACGCCGAGGTGTGGGTGAAGGACCGGAAGGAGAAGGTCATCCTGGTGCGGGTCGAGACCAGCCCCGAGGACATCACCGGCATGCACGTCTCCGAGGGCATCCTCACCACCCGCGGCGGCATGACCAGCCACGCCGCCGTGGTGGCGCGCGGCATGGGCACCCCCTGCGTCGCCGGTGCGGGCTCGATCCGCGTCGACTATGCCGGCAAGACCTTCAAGATCGACAACACCGTGGTCAAGGAGGGTGACGTCATCACCCTCGACGGCTCGACCGGCGAGGTTTTCCTCGGTGCCGTGCCGACCGTCCAGCCGGAACTGACCGGCGACTTCGCCACGCTGATGGAGTGGGTCGACACCATCCGCACCCTCAAGGTCCGGACCAATGCCGAAACCCCCCTGGATGCCAGCACCGCCCGCAAGTTCGGTGCCGAAGGCATCGGCCTGTGCCGTACCGAGCACATGTTCTTCGACCCGCAGCGCATCATCGCCATCCGTGAGATGATCCTGGCCGAGACCGAGGACGGCCGTCGTTCCGCGCTGGCCAAGCTGCTGCCGTTCCAGCGCAAGGACTTCATCGATCTGTTCCAGATCATGGCCGGGCTGCCGGTGACCATCCGTCTGCTCGATCCGCCGCTGCACGAATTCCTCCCCCATACCGAGGAGGAAATCGCCGAGGTGGCCGCGGCTGCCGGGGTCAGCGTCGCCACCGTCAAGTCGCGCAACGCCTCCCTGCATGAATCCAACCCGATGCTCGGCCATCGCGGTTGCCGTCTCGGCATCACCTATCCCGAGATCTACGAGATGCAGGCTCAGGCCATCTTCGAGGCGGCGGTCCACGTCAGCATCGAAAGCGGCCGGACCGTGGTTCCCGAGATCATGATCCCGCTGGTCGGCGCCAAGAAGGAGCTCGACCTGCTGAAGGCCTCGATCGACAAGATCGCGGCCGAGGTGTTCGCCGCCAAGAGCCATCAGCTCGAGTACAAGGTGGGCACCATGATCGAGCTGCCGCGTGCCGCCCTGGTCGCGGATGAGATCGCCAAGACCGCCGAGTTCTTCTCGTTCGGCACCAACGACCTCACCCAGACCACGTTCGGCATGAGCCGCGACGATTCCGGTCCGTTCCTCGAAGTCTACCGGGCCAAGGGCATCTACGAGGCCGATCCGTTCGCCTCGCTCGACCAGGAAGGCGTCGGCCAGCTGATCAAGATCGCGGTGGAGCGTGGTCGCGCCACCCGCAGCAACATCAAGCTGGGCATCTGCGGCGAGCATGGCGGCGATCCGGCCTCGGTCGGCTTCTGCCACCGCGCCGGTCTCGACTATGTCTCGTGCTCGCCCTACCGCGTGCCGATCGCCCGTCTGGCGGCCGCGCAGGCGGCCCTGGGCGGCGGCGGCAGCGGCACTAAGTAGACCGTCGCCTCGTCACTGAAGTAGAAAGGGGACGTCGGTGCGCCGGCGTCCTCTTTTTCTTTTTGTAATCCGGTTCCCATGGTTTCGGTGAAGCAGCACTTCTGGGAAGACACCTCGGGCGCGGCGGTGCTGCTGGCGCTGCTGCTGCACCTATTGGTGGCGCTGCTGATCTTGGGCGATTACCTGCCCCACCCCCAGGTCGCCGCCGATCCGCCCGCCATTACCGTCGACCTGGTGCAGCTGCCGCCGCCCAAGCCGCCGGAGCCGCCCAAGGCGCCCGAAGCAGCCCCGCCACCCGAGCCCCCGCCCGAAGCGGTGAAGCCGCCACCGCCGCCCCCACCCCCCCCGCCGCCGACGCCGCCGGCCCGGCGTCCGGCGACACCGGTGACGCCGCCGCTCAAGCCGCAGCTGCAAGCAGGCAAGCTCGACAAGAAATCCCATGCCGGCGGCAACGAGGCCGCGGACCCGCCGCGCCAGACCATTGCCCCGGTGACCGCGGCCGGCGCCATCAGCCTGACCACCGGGCCGTCGCCGGCCAGGCATGAGGGCGGCGGCCAGGCGACCCAGAGCGAACGCGATTTCATCCTCTCCCAGGTGCTGGCGGCGCGGGGGCGGCCGTTCGCCGAATGGGGATTTGACGGGATCGTCCATCTGGGCGTCGAGGTGCTGGCGGACGGGACGCTGGGGCCCCCGTTCAGCAAGAACATGCCGTACCAGCCGCAGACGGCGATCGAGCACTACCTCGACTACGCCCAGTCGGACCCGCGCCGCGGCTTGCTGGAAAGCCTGTATCTGGCGCTGCGGATGGCGCAGCCGCTGCGGTTGCCGCCGGAACTGAAGGCCAAGGCGCCGTTCCACACCACGCTCGATTTCCAACTGCACGACGTTCCCTGATGAAGGGATAGGGCCGTGCAACCAAAGGGGTATGGCCTTAACCGTTTACGCCGTGGCGGATTTCCGCGGTCTCGTCCAGCATCTTCATGGCAAAAGGGGATGTCGCGATGGATGATCGCAATGCCGCATGTGGATGGCAGGTCGTCACCGGCGACGGGGACGAAGCCACCTATATCCACCGCATCTTGAAATGCGCCTCGGCGCGCGGCTGCCCCGGCGCCTGCGAATGCAGCGAACTGGCGCTCGAAGCCCTGTTCGAGTTGCTGCACGATTTGCCGCCGGACCGTCTCGGCCGGGTGGCGTCGGGCCGTGTCATTTTCCGGACGGACGCTGACCACCGTTGAAGTCCCCGTGACCAAAAGGGGTATGGTCATTGTATCTTCAGAGGAGGATACAATGTCGCGCGGCGGGGGTCTGGGTCCACTTGTGGTAGGTGTGGCGCTGCTGGCGGGGGCCTGCTCCAACAGCTGCCAGATCGCGGCGCTGCCGCCGCTGCCGGACCCATACCTCGACCAGCCGGCGCCGCCGCACGCCAGGGCTCGCGGGGTGTACAAGGTGGGCGATCCGTACCGCATCGCCGGAGTGGTCTACACGCCGCAGGTGGATTACCGCTACGATCGCACCGGGGTGGCGTCGTGGTACGGCCATCCGTTCCACGGCCGCCTGACCGCCAACGGCGAGCGCTACGACCAGGATGAATTGACGGCGGCCCACCAGACCCTGCCGCTGCCTTCGGTGGTGCGGGTGACCAACCTGGAGAACGGCCGCAGCCTGGTGCTGCGGATCAACGACCGCGGCCCGTTCGTCGACGGCCGCATCGTCGACGTCTCGCGCAAGGCGGCCAAGCTGCTGCGGTTCCACAAGAAGGGCACCACCCGGGTGCGCGTCGAGGTGCTGGAAAAGGAAAGCCGCGAGGCGGCGGCGGCGGTGGGGGGGACGGGGTGAACCGGCCCCAGGCGCTCGCCCGTCACCCGTCCAGCGGGATCCTTATCGCGTCCGCCTCGTAATCCGGCCAGCAGCGCCGCGCCACGTAGCACAGTTCGCCGCGGTGGGGCGCCAGCACCCGGGCGGCGGCCAGGGTGTGGGTGGGGGCGAACAGGGCGTCGAAATCCCGGCGGTCGTCCTCGGCGTGGAATTCCAGGTACACCGCCTTGGCAGCCAGGGCCGCCGCGCCCAGCGAGGCCAGGATGTGGCGCTCGCAGCCCTCGGTGTCGATCTTGAGGATGTCGATGGGCTCAAGCCCCGCCAGCGCCTCGGCGGCGTCGCGCAATTCGATCGCCTCGGCGGCGGCTTGCGTCTGGCTGCCGGCGGCGATCGAGGCGGTTACCGTGTCGTGCAGCCCCATCAGCAGCGAGGCGCCGCGGCTGCGGTTGAACAGACCGAACGGGAAGGGGCGGATGCGGCTGCCCTCGGCGTTGCGGCAGAGCAGGCGGTAGGCGTCGGCGCCGGGCTCGAAGGCCCAGATGTCGGCCTCCGGATAGTACAGCGAGAAATACACCGCGGCGGCGCCGACATTGGCGCCGATGTCGGCGATGGTCCGCACCCGGCCGAGGCGGTCGAAGATCGGGTAGGACTTGCCCGAGATGACGTCGCCCGAGGTGTTGATCGAGGACGGATTGTTGAAGCAATGGAACTTGCGGCTGCCGCCGGCATGGCCGATGTCGATGCAGGCGACCGAATCCGCCACGGCTCAGACGGCCTTGGAATGGCGCTGCTCGCCCTGCTTCAGATAGCGGTCGAAGGCGGCGCAGACGGCGCGGACCAGGGTGCGGCCATCCTCGCTGACGGCGATGCGCCGGCCGGCGACGGTGCACAGGCCATCGGCCTCGAGCGGCGCCAGCGAGGCCAGTTCGGCGGCGAACCGGCCGCCGTCGGCGCCGAAGCCGGCGGCGACGGCGTCGAGGTCGACCTCCAGGTCGCACATCAGCCGCTCGATGATCGCCCGGCGCAGGCGGTCGTCGACGTCGATCGCGACGCCGCGGGCGGTGGCCAGGCGGCCCGCGGCGATCGCCTCGCGGTAGGCGTGGATCTCGCCGACATTGGCGACGTAGCCCTGCGGCAGCGAACCGATGCCCGAGGCGCCGAAGCCCAGCAGCACCGCGGCGGAATCGGTGGTGTAGCCCTGGAAGTTGCGGTGCAGCTGCTTCGCAGCCAGGGCGATCGCCATGGCGTCGTCGGGAGCGGCGAAGTGGTCGAGGCCGATCTGGACGTAGCCGTGGGTCTCGATCAGCCGCCGGCAGCCGTCCTCGTATTGGCGCCAGCGCAGGGCGGTGTCGGGCAGGGCCTCGTCGGGGATCAGGCGCTGGTGCTTCTTCATCCACGGCACGTGGGCGTAGCCGAACAGGGCGATGCGCTTGGGCGCGAATTCCACAGCGCGGTCGATGGTGTCGATCAACCCGTCCAGCGTCTGGAACGGCAGGCCGTAGATCAGGTCGATATTGATTTCAGGCACACCATGGCGGCGCAGCCAGCCGATCACCTGGGCGGTGACTTCGTAGGGCTGGATGCGGTTGATCGCTTCCTGCACCTTGGGGTCGAAATCCTGCACCCCGATCGAGGCGCGGGTGACCCCCGCCTTGGCCATGGCGGCGACATAGGGCTCGTCGGCCGTCCGCGGATCGAGTTCGACCGCGATCTCGGCGTCGGCGAGGAAATCGAAATTGTGCCGGAGCGTGTCCAGCGTGCGGACGAAGTCCTCGGCCGACAGGATGGTCGGGCTGCCGCCGCCGAAATGCACGTGTCGGGCGGTCATGCGGGCGGGCAGGGCGGCGGCCGCCAGGGCGACCTCGCCCAGCAGCGATTCCATATAGGCGGCGACCGGGGCGTAGCGCTTGGTGATCTTGGTGTGGCAGCCGCAGAACCAGCACATTTCGGCGCAATAGGCGATGTGCAGGTAGAGCGACAGCGGCGTGCCGGGATCCAGTTCACCCAGCCAGGCGCGGTAGGTCTCGGCGCCGATCCCCGGATGGAAATGGGGGGCGGTGGGATACGAGGTGTATCGGGGGACGCGGAGGTCGTACTTGGCCGCCAGGTCGGGACGCATGGGACCGCTTTCGGCAGTGTTTCGGAGGCAAACCCTACTCCCTGTGCTCCGGTAATTTCAACCCGCGTGGCGGCGGCCGGTTGCGCCGGCCAGGGAAATTCCGGGCGCCGCCCTGTCGCCGAAGGGAGCCGCGCCTTCGCCCTAAGGGTTCGTCGCGGCGGGAGCCGGCGCGGGTAGGCTGCCTCCCGGCTCGGACGTGACGTGAGGTGCGAACATGGACAGAGGTGGCGTCACCCCCCTCGATTTGCTGGCGGGGATGGTGGCGGTGGTGTTGGCTGTGACGGTGGTGGTGCCCTGGGCGCGCGCGGCGCACACCCGCTACCAGGCGGACGACGCGGCGGACGAGGTGGCCGAGGCAATGACCGAGGCCCATGACCTGGCGATGCTGCGCCGGCGCCCGATCCGGATGATGGTGGACGAAACCGCCGACAGCGTCGAGGTTGAAGGCGGCCGTTTCCATCGCCTGTCGGCGGCGGTCCGCATCGCCGGCCCGCCGCGCGGCCCCGACGGCAAGGGGGTGATGGTCTTCCGTCCGGGCGAAGGTAGCGATCGGGCGCAAGTGGTGGTCGCCGGCGCGGACATTGCCTGGTCGCTGTCGTTCGATTCGGCCGGCAGCAGGGTCCGGCGCGTGCTCGCGGTCAAGCCCGACCCGGCGAACAGATAACGGCGATCCTCTCCCGCACCGCGGGAGAGGATCGCGTAATCCTAGAACTCGGCCCAGTCGTCGCCGCCGGCCTTGGCGGGCTTGTGCGACGGGGCTTCGGTTTCCTTGGCGTGCAGTTTGGCGAGATGGGAATGGGCGGCGGGCTTGGCCTTGACCACCGGCTTGCGCACGGGCGCCGCAGCCTTGACGGCGTGGGTAGCCATCGGCGGCGCGTGCGATGCCTGCGCCCCCACCTGGAAGAACCCCATCAGGCGGTTGAGCTCGCGCGACTGCTCCTCCAGCGCATGGGCGGCGGCGGTGGATTCCTCCACCAGCGCGGCGTTCTGCTGGGTCATCTCGTCCATCTGGGTGACGGCCGAATTGACCTGGTCGATGCCCGACGCCTGCTCGGCCGAGGCCGCGGCGATCTCGCCGACGATGTCGGCCACCCGCCGCACCGAGCCCAGGATCTCGTCGAGGGTGCTGCCGGCGTTCTTGACCAGATCGGCGCCCGCCTTGACCTCGCCGGTGCTCTGGGCGATCAGGATCTTGATCTCCTTCGACGCCTGGGCCGAGCGCTGGGCCAGATTGCGGACCTCTTGGGCCACCACCGCGAAGCCCTTGCCTGCGTCGCCGGCCCTGGCCGCTTCCACCGCGGCGTTCAGGGCCAGCAGGTTGGTCTGGAAGGCGATCTCGTCGATCATGCCGACGATGTCGCCGATCTTCTGGCTCGACGTTTCG